>Ga0307518_10002105_pt1 | contig 14630 bp, 3 predicted proteins | sample 25_EM_MG_FD_203889 | JGI IMG/M metagenome (GOLD analysis project Ga0307518, IMG submission 203889) | Populus trichocarpa ectomycorrhiza microbial communities from riparian zone in the Pacific Northwest, United States - 25_EM | ecosystem: Host-associated > Plants > Roots > Unclassified | place...
TGTTGTAAAAGATGCGGAAAGTGGGGTGGGATATATGTTTGCTGTAAAACTGTAAAAGAGAGGAAAAGTGTGGGACATAGGCTGTGGAAAAATTTAAAAAAAAATGGGTTATTAATTTTTTAAACCTGGGCTACAGCCCTCCTTAGCCTTGTAAAAGGCTCCGCCCCTGGTTATACATCTCTCTCCTGGCCCCAGTACCATGATTAGTTCTGCTGTGAAGAAACTTACTTTCTCCAAGAAGCAGCTGATGCCGCTGCTTATTACTCCCAAGGGTGAGGACCTGAAATGTCTTGTTAATCTGGTAAAGGAAGGGAAGCTTAAAACAGTGATCGACTCAAAGCATCCATTAAGCAAGGCTGAAGATGCTTGGGCTAAGGTTATCGATGGTCATGCCACTGGGAAGATAATTGTGGAGCCATGAATGAAAATAAAGTGCTTGACTTGTTAAAATGTTTGTATTATTATGAGTTCTGGCGTTGACCATGTAGATCCGATGGTACACACAGCTGAAGAGATATTTTACGATGTGTGATCCTGCACAACAATTTCTTTTTTTTTACTTGATATATCCGTAAATGATAGGGTTTGGGTTTGGGTTTTATCACTATATATATTGTTTATGTTTGTTCCTCAATGTCAAATGCCTTTTTTTTGTGTGATATTATTTATTTAATTACCTGAGACCCTTCCTCATGGGCCAATTGTAGGTGCCACTCCAACGAGTTAAAATGAAAACAGAAAATTGTTTTTACTCGGCCAAGAAAATTAATTGAAATTTATATTCCTGCCTGAATCACGCATTTTGACTATAGTTTTGATTAACGACGTCAATGGTTATATTAGTAAAAACCTATGCAGGTATGGGTGGGTGAGAACTAGTCACAATACATTTTGGTCCCTTGAGTTTTTTATTTTTACTTATTTTATTTCTGTAATTTTAGTTGTTTACATTTCAATTTTAAAACTTCTCTTTTATCATGTGTTAGGAGATAAGAAAAAGAGTTGTCAAAATAAAAATAAAAATAAAAATAGAAGATAGATAAATTTCAGTCAACAATAAAAATACTAATTTTAGTGTTAATAAGTTTATTTTAAAGAGAAAAAAAAGTTAAATTAAGGTATTTTTATCTTTTAACCATTATAAAAAAAAAATAGATCGGGGTGTAAAGATTTTTTACTTTATTTATTTTTTGTTTTAGAGTGACTAAAGAGTATTTCAGAATTTAAAATAAGTTTATTGAAATTTCTATAATATTTTTGAAGTACAAATTAAAACAGGTCAAAAATAAAATTTGAGAGTCCAAAAACTTCAACTCTGCTTTTCAATCACTAGAAATTATTGGAAACTGTATCAGTTAATGATACTAGGTATATGGCCTGAACTTCCAAATCCAGCAGCAGCGCCATGAATTGCAACAGGGAAATTTCTCAACAAGATTCACGTCATATTTCAATAACCTTCGTGTTGAGTCATTAGCAAGAGCAGCTTTCTACGAATTCCTGCAAAATGAGATACAAAAACTCATCGAATTTAATCATTTATAACTCATTTAGTTAGCAACAAATAGGACCAAAAATTAGAGCACAACTAGTATAATTAAAAAAAAAACCCCTTAAATCACAAATAGCACTAGCATCTGTAAAATAGATATTCATGAACCATCTACGTGGTGGTCCAATGGTAAAAGTTTGGGACCAAGAGGTTTGCTCCATCTGTGGTCTCAGGTTCGAGCCATGTGGTTGTTCATATGATGACCACTGGAGGCTTACATGGTCGTTAACTTCAGGGCCCGTGGGATTAGTCGAGGTGCGCGCAAGCTGGCCCGGACACCCACGTTAAATTAAAAAAAAATAGATATTCATGTGATTGGTCCATATCGAAACATTGCAAGCGACAAAAGGTTACCCATAGGCCTACCAAAGATAGCTCCACTGGACACTTGAGGTTGTGGTCCAGTGGTGGAAGAGACTTGTTTTCTTTCTTTGTACTAGGGTTCAAGTTTTATTGTGTGCGCCTGTCACCCCGTGATGTTTTATATGTTTACTGGGCTTGCAGGATGTTCAGTGGATCCGGGGATTAGTTGTGGTGTACGTAAACTGGTTTGGATACCCCGGATTAAAAAAAAAAAAAAGATAGCTCCACTGGCGATTTGTGTAGCAAGTCTCTCATTTGAGTCAGCGGTCATAATAAGCATCTGCTTTGTAGATCATTTTTGTGACAGAGTATATACGCCAAACCCATAGGCCTATCGAAGATACGTTTTATTATTATTATTATTATTATTAATGGTATCCGATTAATTTGTATGTAATTCAACTAATTTTATAATATTAAAATTAACGATTATATAAAACTTCAGTATTTTTAAAATTTATAAAACTCAAATTAATAATTAAAAAAAAAAACCTGATGAGCTAAATTACACCTCACGTGTTACACATACTTATCTTCACTGGCGATTTGTCCAGTAAGTCTCTCATTTGAGTCAGCAGTCATAATAAGCATCTGCTTTGTAGATCAATTTTGTGACACAGTATTATACGCCAAACCCATAGGCCTACCGAAGATAGGTCCTTTTATCATGATCCGTGGTGGCATCACATATGCTATAGATTTAATAATTAAATTTAATATAAGATAATATAGTAATTGTTTTATGAACAATTATATATAAATCAAATATATATAATTTTAAAATGAATATTCGATATGAATAAATTATCTATTTTGTTATTTTATTGCAAATTTTTTATTTAATCTTTACAAATTGATTATTCTATTATGTTTTTATACAATTATGTAAAAATTATTAAATCATGATTTTTTTGGTTTGTTTTTATTGTAATTTTATTTTAAGATAATGATGAGTTTTTATTTGAGAATGGTAGATACTTTCATATATAACTTAAAACAGTTAATTTACTTTTGTAGAAGACTTTATAAGAAACTCGAAAATTACATTGTATTAAATTGACACTAAATGAGTTATAAAATAAATTATCAATAAAAAAATTATAAAGTATTTAAAGATCAATAATTTGAAATCTTGTGTGTAAATAATAAAAATTATGATAGATCAACTCTTGATTACGGCTAACCATTCTTCAATATAGGTGTTTTGAGGGTACTATGCGAGTTTCTGAACCTTAAATTAAATTGACGTAGATCAAGATTTATTTATCACACTCCTATTTGGCAAAAAAAAAAAAAAAAACAAGGGACATAAGACATTTACGTGTGAGTAATTTAGTTAAAATAACGAGGTTTCCCCTAGGATAAAGTAAAAACCAAACAAGCAAAGATGGAAAAAAAAATCCCACATCAAACAACACCCTTGTTCTTCACTATCCACCGTCATCCTTGTTTTATTTTTAGCCATCAAATCACAATTTTAAAATCGAAAGTCATCATAAATATATGCTTAACCTTAAATCAAGCATGAAACGCACATATACAATAAAACAATTATCATCTAATTTTAATTTTCAATTTTTTTAGATTTAATTTAATTTTGATTAGAAATCACCATAAACAATAGAGGAATGGATCCATATCGATGGATGTAAGTACATAGCAATGGAAGTTCCTGGACAGTGGTTGTGGTGGCGGGGGAGAGAAAGTTATACTATGTTTTATCATATTATACAAAAACTTAAGGGGTTGTATTTTTTTTATTGTAGCACTATACACATTATTGTACCTATGTTAATGTCTTGATTTTTCATATTGAATTGAAGAACTTGTTTGATTATGAACCTAGAAGATGGATGTGTGATAATTGCATGATAACATAAAACATACTTGAAATGATAAATTGCATGAGTTAACTAGAAAGAGAGGAATTACAATGTTCGGCCAAGAGGAAAAACAATGAAGGAAACTTTTGTATGATGAACACCCTTTATACGGTGGAAATAGAACTCATGTGTAATGTGAAATTGTTACTAACTTGTGTTTGATAAATTGGAACGATATAATTGAGAATGATGGAGTGAACAATTGATGTCAATGTTATGTTTCGGCCATGAAAGCTTGGATATGAGAACCCTTGAAAATGTACATGTTGAAACTTAATTGTGTATTACTTAACAACATTGTGATGAACTTGAAGAAATTATGGAAAATAATATGATTCTTGTTCTTGGACATGCTAGAAAGTACTTAGTAAGTTAGGATGCCTAGAACACCTTATACTATAATATAATGAATGAGAATTGATAATATCACTTGAAGAACTCAAAGTATGCTTGACAGGGAAATGACAAAGGCTTCGACTATCTTAGAAGAAAAAAAAGGATCTTCATGAAGATAGTGGCAATTAATAAGTTCTCTTTAACAATGTTGATGAATGTATGATATTGACATGTAATAGAAACATTATGTCACAACCTAAAAAATATATATAATTATTTAAAAGTGTAAAATTTTATACGGTATAATTTTTTTTTTTTACTAAAAAATCAGCGGAGTTTCCCTTGTAACAGGACCATACCAAGCTATCGACATCTTTATTCATATCATAATTATGGTCCAATCATCTTGGACCTCTTTCCCAAAAAAAACAGGTATTGTTCGATAATTAAGATGCAATCAATAATAATAATAAAAAAGCAAAATAAATAAACAATTCTAAGGTTTACTTAACTTGCATAATCAAATAATTCAAAAAAAAAACAATAAAAACTTAGATTATGAATGTAACGCCCCCATTATTTTATCATTCCAACATTTCTAATCATATGAACAACCATGATAGAATGCAAATACTTAATTTAACATAAAGATATTCTTAAGTATGACATACACTTTAATTACATATAAAAGTTTTGTTCTACAAATATAAAGGTTCATTCAACCTCCTTTATATCATTCATAATTCTCAAAATACATGTTGATCAATATAAATACACAAAAAGTAGAATATATTCAAACATGATCTATTTTATTGCTGCGAGGGTCCTAAAAATAAGATTAACATTTTATCAACATAATTATCAATAAATGCAATGTATCATTTCACTACACCCATATAAAAATATTTTTTTCCTATATAGTTTATTATAAATCATAAATATATTACACCTCCATATTCATCCAATTAATTTCAATCTTAGCTGTTTCACGGGAGTACTGTTCCCTCATTAGGGACACTAATTCATTCGCTCAAATATCGGGCACTAGTTCATCCGTCCAATTACCGACACTAATTCATCCGTCCAATTACCGGGGATTAGTTCACTCATCAATTACCAGTACTAATTCATCCACTCAATTACCGACACTAGTTCACTCATCCAATTACCGGGCATTAGTTTAGTTGACTCACCCAATTACCGGGCATTAATTCACCCGCCCAAATATGTTCATCCGTTAACATCAAACATAAATTACAGAATTTCTAATAAAAATTAATACATGTTTTTCAATTAATCTTTCTACAAAAATTCAAGATGTCAGATACCTACTTGCTGGTGATGCTCGACTAGTAACTCTCTGTTGCTGTCTGGAGCCTCCATCCTCTCCTGTTTCATTTGAAAAATCTTATGATTTCAATATTTCATCACCCAATAATTTTCTTAAAACTTCATCACATAGTAAGATTTTCGATCAATATAATTTTTAACATTCGAATCTATTATGATTATTCTAACATAGTTTCATTTTCTTTAATAATTCCACAAATAATTCATACAATGCTACATCCACCTACACTTTTAATTCACCACAATTATAAGGGAATCTTATATCACTATAAAACTTTTCTCAACAATTAAAGGAAATTTAATTCCTTTACACCTAATTCAACACATCATTTCATTTTATTTTATTTTTCTTCCACTATTTAAATACAATTCATTAATTTCTTCAAGCTTGAAATTTTATTTCTTATATTTTCCATAGCCAAATTCACCTTCCTAAGAGTTCCATAATCACACATAACAATAACTAAGTATCCATGTATGGAATTTTACTAATCAATACAATAAGATCATATTTACTTATAACATAACAAGGGATCAATAGCAAACCCAAGGTGGAAACCATTTTTTTTTTATCCCTCTCCTTCTTTTCTCTTTTTTTTTAACACATTCTTCAATCACCAAATACTCAATTATCATAACTAAATATAATTTCTTTGTCATTAATTCAACAACCTAATCACCCCAAATATCCACCCTGAGCTGAAATTCCCATTACTAAAAGGAAGGAATACATTTTTTTCTTCAAATTAACCTAAGTAATGACAAGCCCAAACATTTATTCCCTCAATAAATATATAATTAACATAAATCCATGCATTCAAACCATCATAACATCAAGAACCCACCTTCACATAATACCAATTCTACTCAATCCAAGAACAAACATGAAAAGCAACACAATGGATCATCATGGAGAGTTTTATTACCCTTAAGGAATGAAGAATCAAAAGCCAAAACAAGTTGAATCAAGTTCTCCTCCACACTTCCCTCTAAGCTCAATTTTTTCCTTCTCTAAAAGCACACTTAAAATCTTTGAACTCCTTGTAGTCTCCTTAATGTATCAAACCCTCTCTTTAATTACTTCACACTCTTTTTATCTTACACTTTTTTTTTCAAGCAATTTCCATGAAAAATGACAAAAGCTCTCTTTTCACATTTTCTTCTCTTGGCCGGCTGCACACTCCCTCTTTTCTTTTTGTTTTTATTTTTTCATTGCTAGCAGCTTATAAAGAGGGTTGTTTTGGGCAAAGTTTCAATTTGGTCCGTAAATAAATTTCTAGACACTCATTTGTGATATTTGTTCTTTTATCTGAAAACAATTCTTATCATACTCCAAAAATTTTGAAACTTTAACATAGGTTAAAATAATATTTTATAAGACTCCATGCAAAATTTCAACTTAATCTGATGACTAGATTGAAAGTTACGTGCTATAACGTAAAATTAGCTGGTTTGTGATTTTTCGACAAAAATTCAAATTTTTATATTTCATACTTGTAAAAGTCATATCAATTAATTTAATCAATTCTCAAGACCATTTTTTTCTCATATATATATATATGTGTGTGTGTGTGTTTATTTTTATTTTTATCGGGGTTTACACATTACATGTTGCCTTTGCTTTATAAACTTTGAAAGTGAATTTGGTTGCGATCTATGTCCAAAACTAGGTTGAAGTATGGTTTGTAGGAGGAAAACTTGGTATTGACCATATGCATGAACTTAGGAAAAAGAAACGTAAAAATGACTTAGTTTTCATTTATGATTTTCAGTGCAAAAAATGACTTGGTTTTCGTTGATGGTTTTCAGTGTTAGAATGACTTAATTTTTGTTGATAACCTTCATTAAAATTAAGAGCAAATGTCTTGTTATGATGTTATCACTATGCAATTATACGAACATAGGAGATGTCTGAATGGATATGTGTGTATAAATGGTCTTCGAAATTATCTAAATGCAAGTATACTGAGTAATGATCACTTGGTATGTCAGGAGGTGCAACCAAAATCGGATCTTTGACCGGACGAGGGCACACTATAGGAGGAGCAGGTAGATGGTTTTGACCTTTAACTGATTTATTAAATCTTCATAGTAATTATTCATAATTATGTCACTTGTTTTCAATTGATTAAAGGTACTCATAGAACGAGACGATTTAATGATGTGATTAGCTTCGACTAATGGTATTCATATTGGATAACCAGGATTGTATGATGTGATTAACTTTGGCTAGTTGTATCCATCTCAGATAATTGGGTTCGAATGATGTGTTTAGGTTTGGTTAATGGTATCCATATTGGATAACCGGGTTCCAATGATGTGATTAGCTTCAACTAATGGTATCCATAATGGATAATCGAGATTGAATGATGTGATTTTATTTATTAGTAGTTTTTTCAACGATTTCATCATTCAAAATTAAATTGGATGACATTTAAGCTTTTTAATTGAACTCGGGTCCATGTTTTAACAAATTGCAGGTTTTTTAGACTAGATGAGGTTTAGGAGATTCGCCTAAGATTGCTTTGTTTTTTCTTTTTTTTAAGCTAATGTTTTTTTTAAAAAAATTTGCTCTGGTTTTCCTTCATTTAGGTTGACATCGAGTTGTTTGATAATCCAGATAGGCTCGAATGTGGTTCTTTCTATCTTTTTCTCATTGTTTTTATGGTCAATTTATTTATTGTTGTTGTGTTTTTTTTTCATATTATTTAAATTGTCATTTTAACCAATGACTTTGGACTTGAATTTTTTTTATGCCTGTCATTTTTTTTACATAAAAAAATTTATTGTTCTACTCGCGGCACAGCGCGAGCAACATGTCTAGTTTTAAACTATAGCAGAATTCATTTTACGGAAAATCGAGAATGAATATGGGGCCATCATTTTCACAAAATGAGACTTCATATCTCTTTAATTGGGATTTTGTTTTTGAAAATTAAAGTATTTTGCTGAAACTTTTGGGAAAATAACACTTGTTAAAAAAAAAATTGAAAAGTAATGTAGAACATAACCGTGTTTGAGAATATTGTTTTTATACATAATTACTATTGAAAATAGTGGTCATGTTTCAGAATATATTTTGTACATAACCGCTATTTGAAATAGCAATTGTTTAGTCATGTTTCGAGACATGTTGCTTTTGCAAATTAATCAATCTATAAAAAAATTAATCAAAATTTTTATGAATATGTAATGCCTAAAATATAGGATTCAAAATCCAATGGCCAAGAAAAAAAAATGAGATAAGGTGATGTGGCAGAAGAGAGAAATGAGGGAAGAAAAAAAAACAAAAAAAAAAAGGTCACTAGTGACACACTAGAGCTCTGTTTTTTACACACCTGGTACCATTTGAAAGATATCGACGAGATGATTCTAACTACACTTTGAAAGAAGAACACCTAATGAGGTCGTAATTAACCTTGAAAAAAAAATCCCTAACAAATTATTACCACGTTTATGTTCAATAGTAGTTTTGTTCAACCACTATTCTCAATGGCGATTATGTTCAAACTAGGCTATTTCCCTAATAATTTTCTAACATGTGTTATTTTTTCAAAATTTTTGATAAACTATGTTAAAATTCTAAAATACACCTTTTATTATGCTTACTTTGGCTAAATATGGTCCTTGCAAGATAGCTTTAATTTAATATTTTGATTGAAATAAGATTACAAAATTAAGATAAATTGTTATGAAAATAATTATTACATGAGCACCATATAAAAATGTAAAAGTGAAATATATATATATATATAAACTCATCGAATGGTTAATTGAAACTTTGGACTATACAATGAGATAAATGTGTTTCTTATTTTAAAATAATCATTAGAGCATATCAAGTGATAACCTTTTAAATAATTTATCTCCTAAATGAATGGATAAAAAAAAAGTATTTGTTGCATATTTTTTAAGAAACTTGGTAAAATTGAAACACTGATAGAATTATGATATTTATTATTGGTCGGTCATCAGAACCACCAAAATATAATTTTGACTTTACTATCACAAACAAAATAAATTTGTAGTATGATTGTGAAAACCAGGTTGAACCCAAGTATAAAGAAATGATAACTATGGTTGGATAAAGGATGACAACATTAATGGGTGTGATGAGAAAAACGTAAAGTATAAAGGACAAAATGAATGAAAAAAAGATCTATTAGTTGTTGATATGATTATTATAAAACATATCTTTGAATGAGGAAAATTTATGAGATGAGTCTGTGACTACAGGAGGGACCACCGGTGCGGTGCAACAGCAGCAACAGGGGAGCACGAGTAGAGCTTCTACTACAGGTAGGTGACTTTCATCTTCCTTTTTAATAACGTTGAATAATGAAATACTTTATCATGAATGTTACCATATTGTGTTAATTTAGATATCAGATTGTCAAATGCTTAAATGTTGACAAATGGTTGATTAGCTTCGGCTAATGGCATCTGAAGAGATGACCTTGAACAATGAAATATCTTATCATGAATGTTACTGTATCGTGTTAATTCAGATATCAGATTACCAAATGCTTAAATGTTGACAAGTGGATGATTAGCTTTGGCTTCTTACAATATGCTGAAATGAGAAAGAACGGGGGATTTGAATGAAAAATTCAAGAAACAATAATTCCCAAAATAATAAATTGATATATTGTTAAATCAGTTCAAGGGTCCACACATCAATTCCTATAAATTTATTGATCATCGAAGTAAAATAAATATATTTCACGTCAAACAAATAAATTTGATATCCCTTAAAGCTGAGGGAAATCAATGAGATTACAAGTACATTAATTACGAAAAGCTCTCTAATCAATTTCTTACCACCAAGTGAATGTAATATTGAAAGCAATTTCCATTCAATAGGCAGTAGTCATATGAATAAAATATGTGCATTTATTCTAAGCAAACGTTCAAAAACTTGACAATTTATTTAGTTTATTCTTCCCCAATAAATCAAGATGAGATCAATTGCAGCAATCAAATTAATTCTTTTACTTCTTACTCTAGTTCCTAACAATAACTATAGATAGAAATAAACTAGAAAGCATACATGTCATTGTCGCACGTGTGCGGCATCGCAGCGAAAAATGTCCACTCTCAAATCCTAATGTTGGTATCTTGGAAAAATCGGGGAAAATGTGGAGACAAGGAATTCTTGTCTTTTATCCGTGGAAAGCAGGAATGGGAGTCGCCACCTAGTATTTTGGTCACTAGGAACCCTAACTAGTCTCAGAGATCTGATATGGAGACTGGTTGCATAATTGGAAGGTATTAGCACCCCGAATACGCCCTACCTAAGGTAAACTTCATTGTTTTATTGTCTGATAAAATCTAAGGTCTTATCGTGTTTTCTAGTTGTTGGTCCATCTATGGTTTAAGAAAAGTCCTCCTCAGTAAAGAGATCCTGATCTTATTGGGTAAAACTTAACCGTTCTAACGTCAACAAAAGAATTTAATATCTGGAATATGTCTTACGTATAAGGTCTTAACCCCAAATACTAAAAGAAAACAAAATAAATTTTTTGGAATTTTTGAAATATTGGCTTAGTTCTCGTGATTTTAATAAACTGCTTATTAAAGCCAAAATGCTTGCTAATACATAATTTTTGAATTTTTTTATATGAAAATGTGATATGAATTTTTTTTGAGATAATTGGTCGTATGCTTGAAAACATTTATTTATTTATATTTATTTTCAAAGTTTTGACGGAAACTGGGTATTTTAATACTGGATTTGTATTTTTACGGTATAAAAATACAAACCAATACTAAGCAAGATTCAGTAAAACAATTTGTGGAAAATTACAGATTTTTTGAAATAATTTTTGAAGAAATTTTCTTTTTTTTTTCGAACAAGCCGGACTAGGCTAATGATCCAACCCGGACTGGTTACTGTGCCCGTGCACAGTAACCAGCCCAAATAAAATTACCCGGTTACTATGCTCATGCACAGTAACAAGGTAATTATTTTTCTTGTATTGCAGAAGCATGCACAGTGCATGTTTTGCATGCAAGAAAATGCAATGGGAAATAAAGATGAGGGGAAGAGAATTACCTGGAATGGAAGTGTTTTCGTTCACAGTGTTGTTGGCTCACGGTGGCGTTATTATAGCGGCAGCCGGTTGTGGTGGCAGACGCTGATTCTCATTCTTCTCTCCTCTACTTTGTTGTACTATCTTCTTCCTCTGTTTTTTTTTGTTCCCGCTGTCAACAGTGTTCTTGCCTCTTTGTAGTGGCTTCGTGGAGGTGCTACTGGTGGCGGCGAAGAGGAAGACTGGCGATGGTCCGCGGAGGACGCTACTTCGGTTTCTCTGTATTTTCTTCTTCCCCCTCCTCTCTGTTCATCTGTTCTTCGTTCCCTCTCCTCTCTCCTGCTTGTGCTTCTTTCTGCTTCATCTGTTCTTCGTTCCCTCTCCTCTCTCTCTTTCTCTCTTAGATTCTTTCTTATCCTTGTTTTCTTGTGTTCCCCTCTCTGTTTTTTTTTCTTTTCTCTTTTTTTTTTCTTTTCTTCCTCTTCCCTTCTTGCCTCTGTCTTCCTTTTCAAAACTTCCCCCTCTCCTGTGTTCGATCCCTTCTCTGGCTTTTATAGCATGCATTTTCTCTGATAATAAAGACACTCAGTATCGTTATTGCTGAAGTAATGGTAACGGTCGGCGATGGCAGGGACGTCCGTTTTTCTCTGGCTTTATAGCCAAATAAATGCCATACATTTCAGTAACGTATTGCATCGTGACAGCTGAGGCTAATTGTTTCTTCTTCTTCCTGTTGAAATGGCTTTCCTAGTGTAATAAATAAGGTGATGAGTAGTGACGGTGCTGTTTTGAGATGTGAAATGACCATTTTCAGTTTGGTCACTCAAGTTCTGAAATTTTGTAATCAAGTCCTTGAATAAATTGTAATTGACCCATGAACTTTAATTTCTTCCCAATAAAGCCTAAATTGACTTAAAAATATTTTTTCTTGCAATCAAACCATCCATAAATTCAATTAAACCTTCAATAAAATTTAATTGAGTTCATAAACATCTGATTTTGGGCTTTTGTTCCTCAAATTGAATTTTTCCTATCAACAAGGCTCTAATCAGTAAAACATATAATGTCAAATTTTAATTCTTGTATTTTTAAACCTCCACAACCAATTCTAGCCATTTTATAGGCGAATCAACATCCTTTTCTCGCTCATATTATTTTTTTTTTATTTTTTCCGAATATTTTTTAATATATATTTTTTTGTATTTTCTCATTTTTTTTGTGGTAACCCAAAAATAGGTAACAATAGATGCCCCCTCCTTACAATACTTACAGAGTAAAGACTTTGCATAGTAAGTTTTGTAAAGATAAACAAAACTGTACTTCCAATCTTGATCTTCTCAAAACTTGGTTGATCTGAAATTTTGTCTTTACAATGATCCTTTCAATTAGGAACTAACGATCAAAACTATATATAACTCGATTATCTTAAGAACTCGATCTTAGCGCCCCTCTAAAATTTTATCCTTTTTTTTTTTATAGAATTTCCTAATGGTAGGGTTCCTCTCATTTTTCTTCTAATGCTAAGTTAATGTTGGGGGCTCGGTCAACCTGAGGTCCCATCTGGCAATCTCTTTTAACCAGAACCAATGTCTTTGTGTGTAGCTCGGTCAACCTGAAATCCCGTCTGACGACTTTCTTAAACCAAAGCTAAAATCTGTGTTGCAGTTGGGTTAACCTGAGATCCCATCTAGTGATTCCCTTTAACTAGAACCAAAGTCCTATGTGGTTGGACTAACCTGAGATCCCTTCTGGTGATCCCTTTTAACCAAAACCAAAATCCTGTGTGTGGTTGGGCTAACCTGAAATCCCATCTAGCGATCCTCTTTAACCAGAACCAAAGTTTGCGTGGTTGGGCTAACCTGAGATCTCATTTGTCGATCCCCTTTAACCAGAACCAAACTCCTATGCGTGGTTAGGCTAACCTGAGATCCCATCTGATGATCCCCTTTAACCAGAACCAAACTCCTATGCGTGGTTGGGCTAACCTGAGATCTCATCTGTCGATCCCCTTTAACCAGAACCAAACTCCTATGCGTGCTTGGGCTAACCTGAGATCCCATATGGCAATCCCTTTTAACCAGAACCAAAGTCTGTATGTGGTTGGGCTAACCTGAGATCCCTTCTGGCGATCCCCTCTAACCAGAACCAATATCTTATGTATGGTTGGGCTAACCTGAGATCCTTTCCGGCGATCCTTTTTAACCATAACCAAAGTCTTTGCGTGGTTAGGCTAACCTGAGATCCCATATGGCAGTTGATTAGTACTTAAAAGTGCATTTTTATCAAGGTTTTATATCATTATTTTGCACTTGAAGTATCAAAAACTCCTTAACTAAAGCATGTTTTATAATAACATATCTAATAATATAAGATACCTTTAATTTATGGTAAATGTTCATCTTAAATGCAGGCCTATCACATAAATGAAAGGATTGATTGATGAGTTGAAGTACTGAAATTGAAAGGATAAAGAGATGGCCAAACTTAGAAAAGAGATATTGGTGCAGTCCAAACTAGAACATTGTTCGGTAATCGGGTAATATCTGGAGCTGTAGATCTCGGATTTAGGTCTACTTTATATGGATGGAAAGGTAAGACATAGGCCTACAACTTTCATGAGGAGCCCAAGCTTTAACAAGGCCGTTTTCAAGTCCAAATTGTAGCAACACAGAAGAAGTCTGAATCTGTCCTGCAGCCCAGACACTGTTCAGTGTTCAGCCCATATCTCGAGTTCTAGAAGTCCAAATGATTTCAAATTTTTACCCTGGAAAGATGAGACAATTTAATAGAACTTTCATGATTGAATTCTGTTCAAATTATGACGTTATCAATGACATTTTTGGCAGACAAGAAGATAAGAATTGTCACCAAGTCAAGATGTGGCCACCCATTCATCAATTAGTCAACAAATCAATAGTTCCGAATTTTGGCCTATAAAAGGAGGCATTTGCCATGTATTTAGGCATCTTGGTGTTCAAATCAAGATTATGCTCTTGCTCTCTCTTTTGTAATACTTAAGTTTTGTTTATATTAATCTCTTGCTTATGCTTTTCATTTCCTTTCCTTGTTTATTTATGTTTCTCTCTTTCATTATGTCTAGCTAGGTTAATTATG
>Ga0307518_10002106_pt1 | contig 14614 bp, 15 predicted proteins | sample 25_EM_MG_FD_203889 | JGI IMG/M metagenome (GOLD analysis project Ga0307518, IMG submission 203889) | Populus trichocarpa ectomycorrhiza microbial communities from riparian zone in the Pacific Northwest, United States - 25_EM | ecosystem: Host-associated > Plants > Roots > Unclassified | place...
CGCTCACTGAGAACGGCTTCACTTGCTGCGAAATGTACCCAGAGGAATTCTCAGGAAACATGCTCACACTGACCCGCACCGATCCCCTTTGCGTCAAAGTCTATTTTGATAGTCAAGCTACGCACCGCTTTTTAGCGGGCTTTGGACAATGTTTTGGCAAGGGCTGGATACATGTCGGTTCTGTCGAGTCTAACATTATTCACCCACCCCCATGGGAGGACTATACCTCGGATGAATACTTTAAAATGCTGGACATCACGCCAGAGCATGCACAAGTCATGAACAAGGCGCGCTCTGGCTCTGAACGCTATGGTCAGATCTGTGTTATGCAGACCCGTCTCCCTCGAACAACCAGGGTCCTTCAGATTTCGTCCGTCATATGGAACAGCTCGGGGATGTGTGGAGTTAAGCTTGGGGTATTTGATGATCCCGGTTTCTGTGATGTATCAGATGAATGGACAACCTTCGATGTTGATGTGGGTAGATTTTGCATGTCTCATTGGCACTGATACCACTATTTATTTAGGGAACAGACGATCCTGGCCGTGACTGGCGGGGTCTCATGATACTCGATCGGCAGACGAAGTGCGGTAGCTACAAAATAAATGGGGCACCTGGTAGTTTCTGGGCCACATCCAATGGTATCAAAGTGAGCACTCATGCTTGTCATATGGTCTTTGAGCCTTACGAGGACAGCTGGGGGACTATGGTCACTTTACCCGAGACTCCAATGAATTCTCTTGCAAAGGAAACCTCATCGCTGACCTCGAGTCGCTTTCTTTACATGTGGACATCACCCCAATCCAGCGTGAAATATCTTCCTTGGATTATGTGGGGGCCTGGTATCGGAAGGACCGCCGCGAATTCTGTTTATACAAACCATTGATGCTGTCCCTTCCAAGTAACGACGACCTCAAATCATTGTTGTCTTCGTTTTCTACTCGACTCACCAACAGATACCTCGTCACAAGGGTCATACACTGTCCTCCTGATTCTGACGAGCCCGACTCAAACATCACAACACCTTTGTACAGTGTTGCAAAGCCATTTTTTTGGCACCGAAATGAAGGCGCGAGTTCTGTGGCAGAGGAGTGGTCCAGCGACGAGTCGGGAGCTGAGACGGAGGATGACCAAAGTGACGAGCCAGGAGATGAGACTGAGGATGACCAAAGTGACGAGGGTTAATGATGTAAATGCTGAGATGAAGTTGTGAAGCGTCGTTTTCTTCGTCAGTTGTTCCCTGGGAGCACCGTCTGTTCGTCCATCTTTACTATGAATCCTTTCGTGCGTCATTTCCAAGTATTGCACCTTCTGGAGTGAAGCAAGGAACACGATGACCACAGACGTGAACGAGGGCACCATTAAGTAGCGAGAGATGCAATCAGAACAAATACTGAGCACAGCTGTGAGGGGATTTGAAAGGGTGTGGAAGGCCAGGAGTCGCAGGAGTGCGAAGGCCGAAATGTTGAAGAAAGAGAAAGGTGCCACAAAGGCCTCCTTATTTAGTGTCACGTCGACTTTTCACTCGGGTCTGATGCGCTTGAAGAGTTCCATGTCCATCGGACTCCCTAAGAGACTCACAGTTGTACCATTCCTAGGCAGACCAATATTTGATCCTCTCGAGTCAGCCTGACAGAACAGTGTCACATCCTCGACCCGGAACCAACACAGTCGCTCGCCCTGCAGGTCTCCAGAGTCCCAGTATGCACAATTCGTGGGGAATGTGCGATAGAGGTTCGCTATACGGATACCGGAGGAACGACTGTCACCTAGGGACAATGACGGTGAGCACCTGATTGTCTAGTCACTGAGCCTTGCTGAGTGCCGAGCGCCGAGCCTCGGCCTCTCAGGATGTCGCTTGGTTGGCTGGATGAATGCAGACAACACCACTCGAGACAGTGGACGTGGATGTGCACAGGAGACTCATGGCCACAGCGGATGCTGGCCGTTCAGCGGACAAGAGGCTCATAATAGTTCGAGGAATCCAACAACACCCCAAAATTCAGGCGATATATGCCTAAAACGAATGAACGAAAGATCAGTCACTGCGGAAGCAAGGCTTCGAACATGGGGCCACCTCATGACATACCTTCTGTAATGGAAAACACCAACTTTTCCGTTCAAGGTTGCAACACAGCAGTAGTAAAACGAATTGAAACGCTTGCTTGATGTCGTCTGAGCTCGATGTGAAGGCGTTCGAGCACATGAACTTGGGTAAGTTGTGAAAGCGTGTGTAAACCAAGTGTATGTCTGGGAAGGCTCCTCACGAGCATTCCGTAAAACTTGAATGCATGGAACCGCCGTGCAGGCGATCGAGTACAAAACATGAATTTCATGCAATCAGCGAAGTCTCTTCTATGTCCATGCTTCCACGATGGCTGGCTGGGACCCTGGGAGGAAACAAACACTAGGAGTATGTAGATGACGTGACTCAACTCGAACGTAGAATATGCGGGATCCTGGGACCTGGAAGTCAGTCCTTTTGGCCTTGGCACAACGAAAACCAAAAACACGACGTGAATTGTTGTGCCCAATAACAGGAACTATCGCCCTTAGAAACTATTGGTGTTCTTACATTGATCGACAATTCGGACTGGTCCGACTCCGAATTGCCATGCCGCCCGTAGACACCTATCACTCTTCTATCACAACAACTAAATTTCATAGAGTGCACTTCGGTTATACATCAACGGAGCAGCTTGTACGACTACCGACAGGAGTCAGGACAGCCTCAAACCTATGTCCACTAGGTTCCACCACCGCAGTGCTCAATCACACTGGCCCTGTTCACTTCACAAGCCAAGGTTGATATTACTACAACCAATGTTGATAAGACCGTTCTGTGTATAAATAGATGATCAGGCAAGTGCCTCCCAGCTCGGTTGCATATTACTTACGAACTGAGTGTCCTGGCAGCAGACTGTTTGCTGGACGCAGTTGGCACCGGTGCCAAGGCCCAAGCCTGTGATAGGAGAGCAGTTGAGGGCCAACAGGGGGCCAACGAGGGGAATAGAGGCGACGACGCCCAAAAGACCCTGGAGCAGATTGAGGTTGCTTTGGGTAGCCTATGAATGAAAAGTGCGTCGGCTCGGTCATCTCGGGAACGAGCAAAGCGGGATAACTTACATCAAAGGTCGATGTGCAGCATTGTAGAGTGCCATTGCTGCAGCTGCTACCATCGCGTGCTACGATGGGCCCTGGTGCAGCGGCGACAACAGAGGAGAGGGCAAGAACTGGCAAGAGGAGGGCAGATGCACGGATGAACATTTTAACTGAGCTGTGGGGATCGGAATACTAGCTGGCTGAGACTGGGACTCTTTGCTGGTGAGCATTGGTGTGATCAGTAGAGATTTTATACCCCTCAGGCGATAGTGAGTGCATGTTTGCTTGGGTATTGTTTCAGGTAACATGACGAAATATCAAGTTTCCTGTGCGGTGAGGTATGCTTCCTTTGTGCCAATTCCGTTGCTAACAGGAACATTGCTAAGGGCAGTCCGGCCAGGTACATTCATTCCCGTAATTTTTACTTCTTCCATGATCATTCCAATTTCTCGAGATCTTTGAGGATCGTGGCAAGAAGAATATTTGACTCAAGTCGTTCACCATGAGTCCTCTCTTGGACTCTGAGGGGGCTCCATCCTTAATGGAAGACAGGACGAGTGGGTTGACACTATCCAGCACGATAGATAGTCAAGGTCAGCACAGTAGGTCACACATTGCGGCATGCTAATCTACTTCCGCTTCCTGTCAACAATAATAAAGGAACGATTTACGCGGACAGGCATTGCTCAAATTTGCTCTTAAGAACGCCAATCTCCATGAATGCCAAACCAAGGTTCCCATCAAGTGATTTGCGCTGATAATGCGCATGGTTAGGCTTGACGCCCTTAAGTGCAGGCTTGAAATGCATGTGCTTCAAGGGAGACATTTACCACCGTAGGATGATCTGATAGATTCTTTCATCTCGGACTATCTTTCAATTTTATCTCTGGATGACCATTCGCATTCGCCTGCAAACTGGGTAGTTACGTGCCTATGCCCCAACGTATGCACTGTGTTTGCCGCGATTCCTTTTCTTTCAGTGGCGAATGGACCTGATTACACAAGGGCGAAAATACATAGCACGCTAATGCCGCAGCTGTACTGAGGAACCAGGGACCAATTCACTTGCGGGTATTATCGGCCACTGGCATATGGAGTTAACGGTGAGTGTACTGTACACATGCCAGATCAATCCTATGAACGCGGTTGGGCTGGGGTGCCGAGGTTATCAGAGGTTCTTAGTACTGTTTTTCTTTACAATTATCACAGCTCTCTCAAGAATCTCACAGGCTTCAACGTCACTACCCAACACAAGAAGGAGGGTTCAGGACCATATCCTCGTCTCAGAAAGATTACCGTCTAATTCGCTTTTGAGTATGGACCGAGTGCTAGTATGCTCCAGTCAGCTCCTCCATGCACGGATAAGCAAAATCAGGATTTCCCGATGACTAAAAAGCCTGGCAGTGGTCGAGACGAACTTTCTTTGAAAAGTGTTCTCCACAGACGCGCATCACGGAGTTCATCGGTGAGAACGACGATCTGCGCTCAATAATTTGAAGGTTGCTACCAATCAGAGGGCAACCATACATTGTAGGTCGTATACCAAGCTCCACCTCTAGAATTTGTTGGCGCTTATCAGGCTTGGGGCCACGAACAGAACGTAACAGTCTTCCATACTCATATTGTCCAGAGCGAACGCTTCCAGGGCGGCGCATTCAAGGATATCATTGGGAGGCACGGATCAAGTACTAAAAGATGTGTATCATTATTGCAAGAGACTTGATCTCGAAGAAATTGACCGAACTGCTACATGTATATTAAGGAAATGTATCGAAACCTGTCGGACCACGTATGTATTCGCCTATAAAACTTGGGAATTTAAATTCCACAGACAAAGGCTTCCATTCTCTGTTCCAGATGCAAACTGTTTTCCAGAAAACGAGAAAGCAACTGACCTAACCAAACCAGCACGCCCCTTGAGAGGGGAGCCCACCTGCACATTAGTTCGCGCATCCCACAAGCAAACACTAGCATCAACGGAACCCGAGACAACCCATCTACTATCTGGTGAAAATGCCACTGAAGTCACACCAGCAGTGTGACCTTTAAGGGATGACATTTCTATACCAGTATTTGCATCCCATAGACGAAGTGTTTTGTCTTCAGAACCAGACACGATTCTCCTGCCATCTGGTGAAAATACAACCGAGAAGACCTTACCAGAATGGCCCTTGAGTGGGGAACCCAGCTGCAAGTTGGTATGCACATCCCATAGACAAATAGTTTTGTCATAGGAACCTGACACGAGCCTTTGCCCGTCAGGCGAGAAAGCGACTGATTGAACTGCGCCAGTGTGCCCTATGAGACGGTGGTCTACTTGCACACCATTGTGTACATCCCACAGACAAATAGTGTTGTCAACTGAACTCGACACGACCCTCTTGCCATCAGGTGAGAATGCAACTGACAAAACCTTGGCATCATGCTCTATTTGAGGAGAGCCAACCATCCGACCAGTGGGTGCGTCCCATAGACAAATGGATGTGTCATATGAGCCAGACACAATCCATTTTCCATCTGGTGAGAATGCAACTGACCGGACCCAGTTTGTGTGCCCTTGGAGAGGTGCGCCCACCTTGTCACCGGTTTGTGAGTTCCAGAGACAGATTGTGTTATCAGCAGCACCTGACACGACAAATTTGTCATCTGGTGAGAAGGCAGCCGATAAGATTTTGCCAGTATGGACTTTGAGTACCTGGACAACCACATGCAGATAGGTATCAATGTGATGACTACGGTTTACCAATAGGTCTTACCCAATGGAGTGATGGCCGCAACGCCGGAGGGGTTATGGTAGATGAGAAGGGAGGTGTCTAGTAGCGACATCAATGAGAAAAGCGCGGGATCTGAAGTGGACTAGACTTACCGTGATCTCCCTTGGAACACCCTGTGAAGACATAACAACGTTGGAGGATAGAAAGGTATGTGTCTCATTCTACATGGCTTCGTCAGAATATGGGAGGAAATGCTCCTGGAAATACATCGAGAACGGACCATGATCTTCTTGATAATATCCACGATGGCCACTGCTTTGGGACGCAACAAAGGCTCGTAGTTCCAACATGATGAACATATATTCCACCATGCGTCTGTCATCCGGGAACATGTCAATTCTTCGGTGGGCCGAGCTGGTAGTTTCTTTTGCAAGAGATCATGAATTATATTTACTTCATGCGTCTTCCCATGGAAAGGTGGCAGTCGGGTGAACAACTCCTACAGGTACTAGACATCGATTCGGATTCTGAAGAAGTGTAATAGAACCATACCAGTATAGTCATTCCGAACGCCCATACATCACCTTCTGATGATTGGCTATAGTCATCCAGGAGTTCGGGAGCCATCCATGGGAGTGAGCCCCCCCGAGGCGCATCAACAGTCATACTGAACGTTGATCTCGTTAAGGCAGAGTAACCGAAGTCAGAGAGTAATCCCCTGCGGTCATTGGAAACTAGTATATTCAACTATCAAAACATACGGTAAGTGTTGATCGTTCCAGATAATGAGACTCACGCCTTTCAAATCTCCGTGAAATATTGGGCCCAACGTATGGCCGTGCAGGTAGAGCAACCCATTTGCGATATCCATAAGCTGTTGAAGTGGATTAAGTTACCAGTGGACCTGCAGTCACATTAGACTCACAAGTGGGCGAGGATCATTCTCTTTATTTTGCACGTATGTGTATGCATCACCCATCTCCAACCAGTCGGATACTATTGATATTGTGAAACCAAACTCGGTGGAGATGCCCAGCATGCGAACAACGTTTTCATGACGTAGTTTGGACCATAGATGTACCTCCCGGAGGATGCGCTAAATGGAAAAGTCAACCCATAGCGCGGTTTGTGCACCAACAGCTACCTTCAAGGAATCAATATCCCCTGGAGGTCCACAGCGGAATGTTTTCACTGCTATCTTCGCTCGATCTCGACGCAGGATACCTCGGTACACCCAAGCTGTACCCCCATGCAGAGGGTGCATTCCGAGATCGAGATCGATTTGACCGTTGAGGTTGATACTGTATCGAGACGCTCTGTCAGAAAGTTCCTTGAGTATGGCGGATAAATCCATCCTGTATTATGGAACCAGTGCAGATAGTAAGCTTGCCCAACGACCGATGCTGAGTAGAGTGACTCTCGTGTTGGATTCAAGCGCCCTTCGTGACCCAAATATGTATACCCAGTGCCCAGACTCGTGGAGAGCACGTGGAACCGAACTCGGTAGGTGACCATTATGGCCAACCTTGGAGTTCATCCGGTCCCATAGTACTTGTATGACCTACTTCTTGCCGCGAGTGTTCTGATTTAGTGGCCGTTTCCCGATACATTGTAGCACAATCGAACATGCATTGAAACGAGCCACTATCACCCGAATTCATAAACACTGTAGTGCGCATGTTGAGAACGGTCGCTTATGAACGCCCAACTCATCCATGTCATACACCATTCCGTCCTTGGACAAGCATAGTTTCTGCTTGAGGCTTACCTTGACCTTCTGTTTCATTATGATCACTGAGAGGTTCCTAATCAATCATACGAGAAACTATTGCAAAGACAGCTTGCTGTGAGGTCTGTTGAGATATCTTTAAAAAACCCCTGCTCCGGATTGGACGAAGAAAGCTACCTTAGGGAACGTGTGGGGGACAATAGCATCGGGAAGTATCCACCACGACTAAAGCTTTCGGATTCGTTCGCAAAGCTCTACGTGGAATGCAAAGGGACAGAGGGTCCGGTTAGACGTGTTGGGTCCAACATAGTAAAGGATCATGCACCATGGTGAATTTCCACTTTAATTTTTATATTCCATTAACATATAGCACTGTGAGGTTTGGTGACTTTTGGTGCCCAGATACTGCGACACGTGTAGACTCACTGAAGATCTGGTTGGAGGTGGGGTAAAAAGTCCACAATTGTCTTTGCTCGTGATGCGCAGTTGAGCCCATGGGTATGGGTAACTGGCACTATAGCGAATGGAATGTGCAGGCACATGGTAAACATGATGGTGTAGAGGCAGAAGACTCGGAGGAGCTTATGAGGCTGATAAGTTTGGCATCGGAGACGCGCTGCTGCCAACAGTTGGCAAGGGGTAGCTAAGCGTATAGTCTGTGTGCGAAGAGAGGCATCCCGAGCGGTCAACCTGTTTGTCGTGCACGTCGGTCGCCTCTCTCCTAAGATCAGGGCCGCGTACAGTACACACAGGGACAGGTAAAGAGGCGGGTTAGGGTGTGCGGTTTCGAGCCTGCGAAAGCTCTCGTCAGGGGGTTAGCCGCTAGCTACCCCGACCGCCGCCCTTCCAGGGCTGTTTAGGTAAACTACCATCGACCACATACGAGGGGAGTAGGTCAGAGCGTGTGAGCTGCCAGCAGCGACCCGACGCAAGGATGGTCTGAAAAACTGGGTGAAGGCAGGAGGCTTCTTTACAGTAATTTGTTAGCGAACTTCGGGCTGCTCGGCCGCCGGGTGAGAATGTCCCTTTCCTTTCGAGAGCATGCCACTTTTTTCGTCCCCGTGCAGCACCACACTGGTACTAGCCAGTGTGGATCCTCTCTTGCCATACCGCTGAGGGTGTCCGACGAGTGGTACAGACTCCAGAGGCAAGTTTTTTCAACACAACCACTTCTACGTCTGCAACGAATACTATGCAATTCGAATGATCTAACTATGCTGAAGTTGTACAACTTAACGAAGTATCTACATGCCTCCGGTCAAGAGATATTACTATAAGGTAAGTAAAAGATTAAGAAAACCGAAATCAAGCTGAAACGAAGTATTTGTTCTTGAAAGAGTCCGTAATCTCGAATAAATCATCCAATCTACCACACTTCCATAGCCATGCCATGTCGTCGAGCATCCCTTCTTATGTTTTCGACCGACTCCATCGCTCTCCGCTTCCTTGGGATATCCTTCACGTAGATGTTCTCCTTCGATAGGTCCGTGAACAAGCGCGTGTGTTGTGTCGCTGATTCGCCTGCAGCAGTGTGACTCTTCTCATGAGGAAGAGGAACCGCAATCCTGACTTTCCTTTTCGCCGTCTCACGAGCCTGTGCACCTTCCAATGCTGCCAAGGACTGGTGTCGTACGCGAGTGCGTTGACTGATGAGATTGTCTCTTGGCGCACGGAGAGTAATTTCCACAGAAGGCCGAGGACCGTTGACCTCCACAGCCGAAATCGCCGCATCATATACCCACACAGTTCCCGCTGCCATATTCCCACTAACCGACTTGCGCCTTTCCACACATCTCTTCTTCAACGCTCGATTGTCTTCGTTCTGCTCCATGCTGGTCATGCGTTCTCGTTCCCGCGATATCCTCGACTTAGTACTCGCTGTCCCCAGGGTCGAATGGCTTCTCGAACGGGTAACGCCTTCCCGAACCGCTGCTCTCTCTTTCCCCGTGGCTTCCCTCACTGCGTTATTGATCTTCTCTGCCAGTGGCTTGAACTGCGACTTGGAAGCCTCCAACGCATTCTTCACCTTATCCGCCCACTCCTCCAAGTCATAAAGCTTATGCAACATAAGCTTGAAAGTAAAAGGATAGCGTTCCGCCAGTGGGAACGAGGGACTCTCAACTTCTTCGGTCACCTGTGATGCTGCCTCACTGATGCCAGCATCGACAGCTCCAGACACGGTATTGCGACGCGACTTGTTGGCAGCGGTAGCTGTTGTGGATGTACGATGTCCGCAGTCTCCTTCGGCGCGCATAGACAGGACGGTCGAGAGACTTTTGAGTACCGGTGCGAATTCTGTAGGTACGTTTGCGATGTCGTCCGCGGAAATGACGTCGTTAGCCGTGCTGCCTGTGATTGCGCGTGCGCGTCGGGTCGCGACGCGATCGAAAATATCGAAAAGGCGGGCGAACTCCGCTGTTCTGGGGTTTGTGTAACCCGTGGAAGGTGCCGCCATTGGAATATGAGAAGGTTTGTGTGAATAAGAGCTGGCGAGTGAGACGTGGCGACGAGAGGATAGCTGACACCCGCTGGTGCGAGATGGTGGTGGCCGAGTCACCAGCTCCTCTCTTTATACGTTCTTATTGATGGTATATCGGCATTGCTTTCTTGCTCCGAAAGCCACAGTACCTGTGGACACGCTTTGACGGAGATTCCACTTCGAGTGTGGACAGTGGACTGATTCCGAGTGGCTCATTGCCCACATCCGATGTCAAGTCTACGACTTGTTTGTTCCACCAATTCTGATTCCGTGGCTCCTTATAACTTATCTTTCGAATGCTTTTGTTATTGGCTGCGGTTCCACTGATAGTAAATACACAGGCGTCCACAATTGTCCTAGTCGGTCCATCTTCCAAATAGCGGTCCGTGCTGTCCGTTCCCAATGACTATTCCCATGGCGTTCTCCTCACTCTAACCCTCCCATTCGCGCGGAGCACATACGCCGTTGTCGTCCTTTTCCAATCTCCCACCCTTTCGTTGATCGAGGTAGGTTGCATCCAAGAAAAGAACGAGCTCCATCTTATCGTTTTGAGGGACTTGATCTTCCTGGCTATGGCTAAACTTGCTTCCAGCTCACGAGTCCGCACTTTCGGGGCTGACACGAGAATTGGACAAATCGCGCATTCGTCTGGATCATGAGGGAAGGGTTCCATTTCCTCGGAGTTCGGGCACCGCCAATCCCCCTCCGCACCTTCTTCGGCTCTAAATGAGATGGGGTCTTCATATCTGCCGTTCGGGCGATCAGCTTGACTGAGTACTTCCCCGGTTGTTGATGCGCCCCTGTCGACGATGGCTTCGAGGAGGGCGCTTTCGTAGGCGCCAGGGTTGTCGTAATGGCTGAGGGCATCAGACAACATGTCTTCGTCGGAGAGAAATATGCCAAGGTGTAGGTGAACCAGGTTGGACATTGGTTTGAGAGCGGCAGCAAATTCTGTCTGTCGATAGAGATTTCGAGGTTTCACGATACTGGAGAAGAGATGCAGCAGAGAAGCTTACAGTCAACGTCGACACGTTTACATAGTGGTTTGGAATGGGAGAATGAGTAACGCCAAGTGAGCTGTCTTCGAAACAAATCCAACAGCAGGACACGTCTAGGTTCTCGGAGCAGCTGAGGTGGAGACTTGTGAGCGTTGCAAAAAGTCTGGCGACCATCTTTATCAGGGGAATGTCGATGCACCACAAACATGTGAGTCTGAGCGAAGTCATGCGCGACAGGGCCAGGAACCCCAGGGGTTCCAAGATCTGACTGAGCACCCTGTTCTGCGTCAATGATCCGGCCGTTGATAACGATACATGCAAAGAACGCAAGTCCCAGAAGAGTTCTGGCTGCCACCTGGACGTTGTCAGGGCTGCGGACGTCGCGGACAAACTCCTGGAGGGGGGAAAGTAATGAGTATATCCAGCATATATGCGCATTACACGTACTTTACCCAGCCAAAGCCGACGCGGCTTTGTGGGGAAGTACGAGACACGATGGAGTAATGTATGAGGGTGTGCGAAACCAGTTGATCCACCGAGTTCAATTTCAGGTCCGTCATGTATCTACGAAGAGCAACCATGCGGAATTGCGCGCTTGCCATCGAAAAGGCGCGAATGTCTGCAAATGTGTTGAAGTTGTCGGAGAAGAACAAATGGAATATCCGTTCTATTAGTTCCAATGGAAGCGTGGTTTTGCTCCATCCTATTATGCACGGTTGTGGCGGCGGCGACGACGTGCATGTATGCGTGAATTCAGAAGAATGCCATCCCAGTGAGTCTTCCGAGTTGTATTCTGCCTCTGACATGGTCGGCTGGAGAACGTCGGCACTACCACAGACGAGTCTGAAATGAAACGCGCGAAGATGAGTCACGTGGACGCGAGGATGATGTCACGTGAGTTCCATTGGCTTGTCTTTCCTTACTTCCAGTACTTGCGCTGACCTTGTAGGTGAATGCGTACAGAACAGCAGAAACCCTCGTCAGACGTCCAGAATGTACCAACAAAATCCAAGATGAACCCTCTGCACGAGATGCAGCTGCGTACATTTCTTAGCTTCGTGGACGACGTAGACGCAGACTCGGACACGCTAGAAGACCTTCTAGACGGCGTGGACGACGAGGTCTGTAGTTCGATGACGGGCCATGACAGCGCCTCGGAGTCCTCCGACGCTGAGGATTTATCGTCTATCTCTGACAATAATGTATTCAATGGAACTGCTTGCGGAGATCCAGTGGACGATGATGCGGAGCCAATCGATGCCGCTCACCTACGCGCACTAGAACAGGAAGGTACGCGTCGAATTGGATAGCTGCACGAGTACTTTTAGTCCTGGACGAGACTCGCTGATAAAGCTTCCTTCAGCGGAACAAGCATGGACAAAAGACGAAATTAGACGAATGATGCACTTTCTCAAAGAACGCGGCGAGTGTACTGTCCTCGCATCTTACTGCGACTCAAATTAACATTGTCTGCAGGAATGAGTGCATTCATTAGGGACTACGTTGTCACTAAGCAAATCCCTGTCGTGAAACTGCTGTTCGCATTCCAAATTTCTTTGGTGCGACTGTCTTGCGTCGTTTTGACGTAATAGTGGATAATCTCTTTATCAGTGTCCCGAGTTGAGGACTAAAAGCGCAAAGACACTGCTCTACTTTCTCAGAGTAGCGATATCACGCGTGTACGTCGGCGTCTTTCCCTGTGGCTATGTACATAATACCTAATGCTACATGTCTATTTGACAGGTTGCGTCTTCGGGAAAGACTATCTCAATATAACTGCATTGATGATGCTGTCTCGCTCATACAAGGCTCACGTCGCATTATAATACTAACAGGGGCAGGGATTAGTTGCGTCGAATTCTGTATGCCTTCTATCAACTGATGGTCGCCCAGGTGTTTCGTGTGGGATTCCCGATTTTCGATCTCGTAATGGTTTATATGCAAGTTTGAAAGAAAATGGCCAGTACGACCTTGATGACCCTCAACAAATGTTCGTGACAGTTCGTTAGCATTGTTGGTACCCTTGACAGCAGAACTTAGGTTTGATATACATTACTTCAAGGAATATCCTGCTGGTAAGAGGTATCTTTCTGAAGCGGATATTGACCTCAGCTCCCGTCATCGACAACAGTATTTTAGTGAGTGTAAGCTCCTATTCCGACAAGTGAATCTAACGAGTACGTTATCAAGTTCATTTGCTTGGTGGGTCGCATCCACTTCCCGTGCCAGAAACTGAAGGCTTGCTGTCAGTCAAATATACCCTTCTAATTTCATACCATCTCCGTGCCATCGATTCATCAAACTGATAGAGGACAAGGGAAAGGTATGTCATATGACTAATTCAGTGGCGTATCAGTCATTCGGTCCATCGGCTGTGTATCACTTCAGCTTCTTCGGGTAAGACTAGAGTACCTTTCTCTGCCAACCGCATTTGACCATGCAGGGGCTGTATAGAACTACACACAAAATATCGATACTCTAGAAACTCAGGCAGGCATCACACGTGTTCTGCAGTGTCACGGCTCTTTCAAGACCGCTACATGCCTCCTCTGCCGGAGGCAGGTTCCCGGTACTGAAATTGAATCTGAGATTCTCGAGCGCCGAATTCCCTACTGTAAAGCATGCCTCGACACTCACCGAGCAAGCGAAGCGAAGAAAAGCAAGATCAAGAAGGGTAAGAAGCGGAAAAATGCGTGGGAGGACGATAGTGATGACTGTGATGATGATCTGCCTGTCGGTGTAATGAAGGTACCTGACAACTCTTCGCTCGTCCTACTGATCACTTCCTGACACGGTCATGTTGCCTGCTCATAGCCAGATATCACCTTCTTTGGAGAGAAGCTCAATGACGCATTTGACGATGCGCTCCTGGAAGACAGGGATAAAGTTGATCTGCTACTCGTCATAGGAACCTCGCTCAAAGTTTCGCCAGTTTCGGAGATATTGTGTAGGTCCTGGGCACTTCGCCCGCCTCCTAATCAACATCGCTTATTTCCTCAACACAGCACACCTCCCACACTCGGTGCCTCAGGTAAGTGCACGCGATAACGGCTTCCACCGCGTACTTTCCCCACACGAGAGTCATTTTTGTATCCCCAGATTCTCATCAATAAGACGCCAATCAGGCACATAAACCCGGATGTGTGTGCTTTTTTAAGCTTGTTATTGTTCCTGTCTAATCGCGTCTGACGGCACAGATTGTCTTGTTGGGCAACGCTGACGATATAGTGCAGTATTTGTGTGAACGGCTACATTGGAATTTGCCACCACCGACACGACCAAAGGGGACGCATCTTGACGTATCAGCAATGCCGAGCAAGAATGGTAAGCGGTCATCGACTGAGATGATTGGTAAGGCAGACCCTGTTAGAGTCGGTGATAGGTGAGATACGTCTTATCAAGCCATAGGAAACATTAATGACGACGCTCCAATTAGTCATGTCTGGCTGTTCCACGGAGCAGAGGGTGGTAAATGGGTGGAAGAAATCAGAGAGAGACACAGCGGTTCTGAACAAGCCACACCACAGAGCGTCGTGCAGCACTCGGAACGAGGGGCAAAGAAACCTCGAGTTACGTGACTTCTGGACCGCGG
>Ga0307518_10002107_pt1 | contig 14609 bp, 19 predicted proteins | sample 25_EM_MG_FD_203889 | JGI IMG/M metagenome (GOLD analysis project Ga0307518, IMG submission 203889) | Populus trichocarpa ectomycorrhiza microbial communities from riparian zone in the Pacific Northwest, United States - 25_EM | ecosystem: Host-associated > Plants > Roots > Unclassified | place...
TAGCATCGATTGGAACGTTGACGAGGAAGAGGGTCCTGCCTGATGGAAACGCTGGATTTGTGGACTTGGACGATCAATGTCCCTGAGCGTAAATGATATGGGTTGAATTGAGAGTGACTGTGAATCCTGACACGATCTCGAGAATTGTCATGATTGCAATTGGCACATTTAGGCGCAACCCGAGGCAGTTGTTACGGTCCTCACTGGTGTGCATAGGAAATGAAACGGCCAACACAAAGCTCAAATCGACGTACACGTGATTCATGTAAATTCAGAGATCAGACCACCGAGTCGCTTCAGCCTATCTCGGTTCCCGGCTATCCATTCCTCGAGTCTCCTTACATAGACTTGGCCCGCTCTCCTCTCGGTGGCTCCCTGCAGGACCAGCAAAAAAAAAGCGACATGAACTCTCATTACGACGTCCTCATCGTCGGCGCAGGCATCGCTGGCTCGGCGCTCGCCCACGCCCTGTCCACCATCACCTCCAAACTGCGCCCGTCGCCCCTTCGCGTCGCCCTCCTCGAACGCTCCCTCGCAGAACCCGACCGCATCGTCGGCGAGCTCCTCCAGCCCGCAGGTGTCGCCGCTCTCCAGAAGCTTGGCCTAAGGTCATGTCTGGACGGCATCGACGCCATTCCCGAGCATGGTTACTGCGTCATCCACTCGGGCCAAATCGTGCACATACCCTACCCCGACGGCAACCAGGGTCGCAGTTTCCACCACGGCCGGTTCATCATGGCCCTCAGAGACCGTGCCAAGCAAGCTGCAGGTGTAGACGTCATAGAGGCCACTGTCAACGAGCTCATCGAATGCCAACTCTCGAAGCGCGTTCTCGGCGTCCGCGCCACGCGCCCTTCCTCCGAGGGCAGTTCCAAGGGCGCGAAGGAGTCCTTTTTCGCAGATCTCGTCGTCATTGCGGATGGGTGCTTTTCGAATTTTAGGAGTGCCGTCATGGGCAAGGCGACGAGGGAGTCTTCTACGAGGAGTCACTTCTGTGGTGCCATCCTCAAGGATACACGGTTACCCATACCCCAGCACGGCACCGTTGCATTGGTACAAGGACACGGCCCAGTCCTGCTATATCAGATTTCGGAACACGATACCCGCATGCTCGTGGACGTCAAAGCCCCCGTACCACAGGATCTCAAGGTACGCACCGCATCGGTCGTACAATTTATCTGGGGCTCATCTCCACTTCTAACGACCCAAGGGACACATCCTCAGCAACGTCGTGCCGCAGCTTCCCGCATCCCTCCACCTCGCCGTCCACGAAGCACTAGACAGAGATCGCATCAGGCGTATGCCTAACTCCTTCCTTCCCGCGGTCGTGCAGGGCAGCAAGCACACAAAAGAAGGCGTGATCCTTCTCGGCGATTCGTGGAACATGCGGCATCCGCTCACGGGCGGCGGCATGACCGTCGCCTTGAACGACGTTGTTATCCTTTCCAAGCTCCTCGCCAAAGCCGACTTCCACAACTGGGATCAGATGTCGAGTCTCCTTAATAAATGGCACTGGTCACGCAAACCCCTCGCATCGACGATTAACATTCTTAGCGTCGCGCTGTACGACTTATTCGGCGCTGATGGTCAGCACCTCCTTGAGTGCATCTCCGCGCGGTACTGACATACATTTTACAGATGAAAATCTCGCTGTCCTGCAGAGAGGCTGCTTTAAATACTTTGAGCGGGGTGGCGAATGCATCCGCGGCCCTGTCTCCCTACTTTCTGGGTAAGTCCATCTCCATCTCCTCTGTAAATAAACTAATTCCGTTCACAAAATAGTCTCGCCCCTTCCCCCTCTCTCTTGTTCTACCACTTCTTCTATGTCGCATTGTACTCCATCTGGGTCATGTTCACACACCCGCGTCCTATACCCAACCCAGCCAACCCCGACAAGCCGCGCATGGTGGCCCCCGACGTAGTGGAGTATCCTTATTTGCTGATCAAGAGTGTGAGAGTGGTAAGTCACCGTTCCCTCTACATTGCCGCTGTCAAATTTTCTGACGCGCTGCACTTCGTCATTAGTTCTGGATGGCATGTGTTGTATTTGGACCGTTGCTCTGGTCAGAGATACGGTGGTGGTAGTAGACTGCTGTGTTGTTGCATAGACGAACACTGACACTTTATGATTCACTACTCCATAGCTTAGAAAATAGAGAGCCAGATTTCGTGCCGCCGTGGTTTGATGGTCAAACGGTCACTATGATAGTATAATTTTTGGTGAAGAAACTCGATGCTGATGCAGATTGGTGGGCTATCCATCCGCCCTGATGACGTCGGACCTTCACAGTAGTGTTACCCCGAGGTTACCTTGAGGTAAAAGTAGCGATGCACCTCACAATCTGAGGTGAGGTCGAGGTGCTCAGGTACATAGCCAAAGGTAGCGCGGCACTTGACTAGTTATGTACACACACTACAAGTAATTAGACACTTGTCTCCGAAACGGAGGTTGAAAGACTACCAAAGTACATGACGAAGATAGAGACAGAGAACCAAACATCTGTTATCCCGGCCCTTCAAAAAATTCTGACACATTTGGGGTTGGAGTGACCTTGTTAGACAAGGTGAAGTGGTCAAATTATGGCCCTGGGCTGATCGTACTATAGGCCGATGGCCAAGATTGCCTCTCGGCGAGTGCGTTCATTCCGCCTAAGGCTGGAGCTGCAGATGCTTTACGGGCGTCAGCACGCCAGTTCGAGGTGCAAGGAAGGAAGTTGAACAAAAACCGTACCATTCTCTGCCAGCATGGCAAGCAGTAACACGAAGGGGGTTGCAATGAAGGATGCAGACCGCAAAGCGAACTTCATGCTTTGTTGGGCGGAGAGTTGTTGGAGGTCAGAGGTCAACAATGATGGGCGCTGGCAAGCAAGGCTTGGTCTTGCTTTAAAACAGCCCTACTGTGGGGAGCTGTACAGTGCTGTACAGCTCCCCACAGCTCTCCCAGTGAGTGCTGATTGGCACGTGTAGGCGATGAGGTTGGCGCGGTAGGCTCTCCCATGCTATCCTAGTAAGTACTAAGCACTTATCGACTGTGTAAAGCCTAGAACCTGAGCACGTGTGCCCTTACCGCCGCCATCCTCACTGGTTGACAGTCGAACATCACTGTCACCAATTATCTGCCTTGTTAAGACGCCAAATCCCGGAGAGTCAATCAGACTGTTGGAGTCACCAAAACTCACGTCTTCCGTTCCTATCAAGCACCTGTGTCTAATTTTAGCTGTCACTAAGAGGTATCATCCACAGTTGATGATCACGACCGACACTGACACGCACTTGTGATGCATGCGCCTGACCAACGTAATAGCCTTTCTTGCAAGGGAGAGATTGATCAGAGAAGAAAAGCGAGTGGACTGCCAAGCCAAAATTCTCGAGTTCTGCGATGACGAAGCGACAGAGTACGCGATTTTATCCCATCGGTGGATCGAGGAACAAGAAGTGGACTGTGAGGAGATAGTCGAGCTCGCGAAAATGGACGCAATTCGCCAGCGTGGTGGCTATCAAGAGACCTTCCGGAGCTGTGAGCAGGCTGAGAAGGACGGATGGAAGTGCCCTGACCCTTGCCAGCGCGGCTCAAGAATCACAACACCTCTGTGCAGCATTGCAAAGCCGTTTCTTTGGAATTTAAATGGAGGCGCTGGTTCTGTATCGGAGGAGTATCGGGGCGACGAATTAGACGAAGGGCCAAGCGAGGGAAGTTAGTACCATGGATGAGATTCAAACTTGCTTTTTTTTTTCATCGGCTCTTTGTTGGCTAGTAATTAATGATCTTTCATATGTAGTCATACGCATCCAAAAGCAAGCAACATATTAGATTGACCTACTTGTCACGGACATGCATGCTAGTACTCACTGAACACTGCTGGAGTTACAGTTAATTGGCGTGTGAACGCATGGATTACATAAGCACAGTACTTGACACCGCACTTTTGCTTTTATTACTATTTCTGTTGCTGACACGAGCACTCGGGATTTTTTTCGGTGTTGGCACTCGACCTAACCATGTTCTCAAGAGCTTTGTTGTTGCGGCGCGGAACAGTGTCTGCAGTGTTGGGAACCTGCACTCGTTCGTCACGAATTCACCCGCGTGCCGTTGCGTCCTATCCTCAGCAAGCACTGGCATTACGCGCCAGCCGATCCTTCTCTCTTGCTCGAGTCCTCAATCAAGAGGCAAAAAAAGATGATGATACTTCACTTGCCAAGGAGGTGCCACGAACACCTTCAGGGAGCGTGTACATATCGAACGTGCCGTTTTCGGTGACTGTCGAGCAGCTCGAAGAGGCATTTGCACAGTTTGGGAGGGTTCGATCGGTCAGGCTTCGTGAGTATCGATCAAATTCAGACTTCACACCTTAGGAGCTAACTATTTGCTCTTTGATACAGTCAGCTCGCAGAACGGAAGCCCCCGTGGAGCTGGTTTCATCGAATTCGAGACGGCCGAGGAGGCGGCTGCTTTCGTCGATTCTGACGTGCAGGACCCTATATTCCTGCTCGACAAGAACCTCTTTGTGCAGCATGCGGATTTCTCTATCAATCCTCACCGAGAACCAAGTGCTACACTTGTTGCTCAGCATTTTGATATCGGATCGGAGGACTTCGTTCGGGGCCTCTTCTCCGAGTACGCCGACTCGCTGGTCGGTGTGCGGATTCGTGAGTATTTGGTTTCGCCCATCTGCTACGTTGTTTATGATTATATTGTACAGCGAAGCTGAAGGGCGGGAGTGGGATGGCTTTCATTGAATTCAGCACCGTGGAAGATGCTACTCGCGCCCTCCATGCTGAGAATGGGCGCATGCTCCCTGAAAAAGGCAGACTACTTAGGTTACAGTATTCTCGGCCTAGTACTCGGCATACTGTTTCTGCAGAGCCTAGTCTTTCTTCTAGATTGTCGCAACGGCAGAGAACACAAGGGGAGGGTGTTGGATTTTAGGGAACCCAGGTTATGCATCTCCCTACTCATTTATACGTACTGTCGTCTCACTAGATTAGTTTGGTAATATCCCTGCTGCAAGGTATATTGGACAAAATGTTCCTCCCAGTTGTAATAACTAGTCTTTGCCTCTGCATACTAGATTGTTCCGGCTAATTGGTCAACTGAGGTCTGAAGACTTCCGAAAGCTAGACCCATCGCTAATTGACGTTGGTCTTCCGTGTCTAACTCGTTATGACCATGAATGAAGACGGTACCAGCAGCCATCTCTTTACCGCCTCTGCGGGCAGACGAGCTCCCACTGTTTCCGCTAGTACCAATCGAGGGGAATAATTATTTTGAGCATCCTTGGTACATCATACGTTGGGGAAGTCGAAGGACGATAAGGGTGGCTTTGGCTTTGTGAAATGGTCGAGCATTTGGATTTAGGGAAACCTGTGATGTGGGACAAATGAGTCCAAGTCCAAGTGGTGTTACAGATCTATAGTACTACAAGCCCGATTGATAAACTGATGCGCCAATGCCGTTTTAAAGATAGATGGGCTAGTATGCAGCGTTTGCCCTCAGAAGCCTAGTCAAAAGAATTCTGAAGTTTATATTCCCAGATCTTCATGTGGATGCAACAGGTTGGCACCAGGTACTCCAAATGTTCCACTCATGTAAATCAACATACATCATTCATCAAATGGACAAGCCAAGGCCAAGATTGCTGTTCGAGCATCTTGGAATTCTGTGGCTTATGGAATACAAACGTAGCGGAAATCCCGTTACATAAACCATGCGTTTTGCAACGACTTCAGGTTCCAAAGCAATTTCAAGCACGCCGACTGCGCTCAGATTTTCTTCGTTGGCCAACGGTCTACAAACACTCCTGTGTTGGCAGTGTCTCCAATGATAGCGCATTCGGCATCTGAATGTACAAGATCCTCAATAGTATGCTCTGGGTTCATATGGCAAATTCTCCGGAAGCCTGCGAGGCTAGGTGGGAAATCGTCAAATCGCACAGATGGTGTTGCTTGCCTAAGCTTACCAAAAAGTATCATCAAGTATACCCGTTGCCGTTGTCGTAATTGGCGAGACTGGTACAGGGTAAACTTACAGCTGACAACAAAAGAAAAAATGGCATACCTTCATTGGCCAAATCGGTATGCACCCGTAACTTTGTCCCAGAGCTCCTTGGTATTTACAGTCGCGTGAAGTCTCGTAGCAAGTAAAAAGGCACCACTCAGTTTTCTTCCGCCAGAAATCAATGAACAGTGCAAGTTCTCCAACAAAGGATGGCTCACCTATTGAGGCTATATGTCTCACGCGGTGGAGGGGTAAGTCGATGTTTTAACATCGTGGGAATCTGGGCACGTATTTGCGTTGTAATATCTGTCCACTGCGACCCTGTCCCGAAGGCGAACGGCTGTAGAACGGAAGCTCTGAAAGGTGTGCCAAGCATGATCATGGAATTGATATGGGTTTCCAGCATCATCTATTTCAACCGATTCTATAAGAACAACTCTTTTGAGCAGCCAAAAACAAACCTCGTTCTCATTCCCTGTAAGGTACCCAAGCTCTAGACTCCATCGTGCACAAGCACCACGGTCTTCAAATGCTGCAGCCTGAAGAAGACGAAGCCACTTGTCCATAAACTCTTTGGTATATTCACGTGTGGCACCAAAATCAACAAGGGACACCTAAACCCAAAGTTAACTTGAGCTGTCCATGGAGTACTTTTGTATTGGAACAAACCCGTTTTGCCTCGGAGTCCCACAAGAAATTAGTCCAGTTAGGATCAGTTTGCATCATTCTGAATTCAAAAAGCTCTCTCAAGCAGAGCTCAATGATTCGGGAAGCAATCTGTCGACCTCGATAACGGTAGCTGGCACCAGACACTTCAAGTTCGCACCTCGTCACGATCCTTCTGGGATAGCCCTGAGACAATTGGATCACCCATGGCTACACCGTCCACATATTCCATGACGAGAACACGTTGAGTGCTGCCCTCCCATACCCATGGAACCTTGAACCTGGCATCCCGACCAAGGCGTTCAGGGGAGCGGTATTTTCGCACGAAATCTGCTTCGCGTGAATAATCACACTCATCAGCCAATTCTTCTTTCATGACCTGGAAACAATATAAGACATTATTTTAAGTGACATCGATGATTCTCACTTGAATGGTCCGGTCCAAAAAAAGGCCCTTAGGAAGCAACCTCCCTGCGATCAATAGCATTTTAACGTACCCAAGATCGCTTGCTATCGAGTCAGCAATGTTGGGGAACTGAATCTTCACTGCGACACGCTCTTCGCGTCCTGTAGGCGAAGCAGAAGCAGTCAATACTGCATGGTGTACCTGACCGATCGAGGCAGCTGCAAAGGGTATGCGTTCAAAGGAGACGAAATTAGCTGCCCACGATGGGCTAAGGGACGACTTCAACACTTCCTGACACGACAATAAGTAATTGCAAGAAAAATAAGAGCTATCAGAATAACCTCCATCTGCCAGTCGGGCATGTAATGAGCACAATTTTGCACTCGTCGAAATATTTCATCCAGCTCTGGTGGCAGAAGGTGGGTGTCTGAGGACGAAATGTAGTGGGGTTGGTAATGATCATGGTGCATCACAAACCTTGTATGCTCATGAATTGACCAAATTTCAAGGCAGCGCCTCGCATTTGTGCAAGTTTTGAGACAAGTCGCTTGACGTTGGCCTCCGTCATGATAACGGAAGAGTGTTGACCATCAGTTCCACCCGAAGTATTGGAAGAACGACGGAGAATCTCCGCGGCGGCACTATACCCCAGAGATGCCGCAAGTCCTGTTCACAATACAAATTCAGCGCCTTCCATCACTTAGCTGTTGCCGTGCATACCGCCATAATGAAAGAGACGACCAATCCGAGATGAAGGCACTTTTGAGGATTGTAGAATAGTGGACATATGGGACTGACTGGCAGATGGTTGAGTTGCAATCTCTTCAAATGCTGGAAGCTTTCCGGGGGTATTGTCATTTAGCTAGATAAAAAATCTCCGTGTGCTTATCCGCGTAATGCATGGAATAAGACTTACTGTAGCATGGGGCTCTTGCTCCTGTGCTGTCTCTGCCTTAGACACTGTTAAGTTGGAATAAGATTTCTCCAGTGAAACCGACGCGTTCGAGCAGCTGTCCTTGTTGCGCGCCCCTGGTGCAGCGGCGTAGTTTTCTCTGGCAGAGGTGACCAATATCGATTCTGGTCGAGTGACTTTAGTAATCAACTCCCTCTGGTTTGAAGACGACGCTTCAAAAGACTTGACAGTGTAAGCTGGTGGCGACATGCCCTCATTCGACGCGTCGGATTTCTCTTCTCTGCGTAAAGTCGTTCGAATAGGTGGCCTGGGTAGCACCTGACCGCAGCTAATGTGTGCTGCACGAAGTGCAATATCTACGACCGAGTGTGCTACACAGAGCCACCCGAGAACTGGCCCAGGAGGCGGCATTCAATAACTCCTCTAGTCACGGTGGGCGAGTGGAAATAAGATGAGCACAGCCACAGTGTCATTTGGTGTTACTGATCTGACTTCTGCTTTTGAACGCAACCCCTTGTGCTGAACACTTACTTGCTTGTTGTCCCCAGCGGTGTTGAAGGAATTGGCTAGCTCATAAGCACTCGTACCAACGATGCAAAGCCTCCAACACAACAACCCTAACCTCACAAGATACGTGGTTCGCAGGTGAGTGAACCACTTCCTGGCATCATGGTTTAATCGAATGACCCTGCCAGTTCTGACGTGATATCCGACTTCCGCGTGAATGTCTTGGAGGAGAGTTCAGATAATGTCGTGTGGTACAAAGTGTGTTAAAACGACGTTTGCTCAAAAACTTCACTCTCACATACATAAAGGAAAGATTCTTGTCCGATGAAGAGATTATAGAACATCTGTTCGTGCGTACCAAACTTCGTTTAACGAATATTCAACTACAACATCGAAATAGCACAACCAGACCTCGACATTACGGTGGACCATCCATCGGCCAAAGCGCGGATGGTACATTCGCATCCGGTCACCGACGTTTCCCCCTGGAGTATTTATTTCGCTCCTTCCTGTCCCCCGGTCCTCTCCCGACTACACAGACGCTGCGCTGCATTTCTCATGTCGCACAATCGGCCAACCTTCGCCACCTCCAGTCACCACCGCTAAAACTTCCAATCCCCAATCTTCTCGTGACAGTGTTGACTCGGATGCTACAGTGGTACATTCTTATCCTCCCACCCCCCCTGTCGTTCCTGTCGTAATCACCCCACCTTCTCCGCGTTCCCTCAACGCCAGGTTGGATGAGATCTCTCCTGCACCCCCGGGTCGTCGTAGACAACCGCCGTCACGAATCACGCAGTTCTTCCTTGCACCACATTCGATTCCTCATGTTCCGCCTTTACAACAAGCAGAACAGTTTTCTCTTCTCTCACGTGCCATGTCATTATTCAAGAATCAGAAACCATCTCATTCTTTGTCATTTACGCTCACTTCCGTTGAGAAAAACATTCGAAGAATTCAACAGGCTCCTGGGCCATCGCAGACCAACCAAGAGTTACCATGTTGGATTCCTGCTACACCAATGCCATTGCTCGTATTTCACGATACAACACCAGTTATGACTGTTCAGTCGACAACCGGGTTGATAGAAATAAATCGTGCAGAAGAACGTATGTTAGGTGTCGAAACGAGTTTTTGGATCGCTATATGTTTGACTTACCTTGAATTCCTGGAAGACAAAGAGGTGAGTCTCGCATCTTCTTCAGAACCCACCTTTCTTGACCCGGAATGTTTGCAGAGTTACTTAGCTGCCATCTCAGACTGACAGATACCCATCTGAAATTATACCCATGTATTGTTAATCCTTGCTGTTCGCATGATATTGACTTGGTGTATTTGTGTGTAAACCCATTGTTCCCTCTTTGGAAGCCCAAGTACAGGGTTAGGATTCAATCACGTGATCAGCGCCTATAAAATCACCTGTGGCTTTTCCGACTACCTTGTTCATATTAGCCTGTTTGAAGAACTTCAGGAACACCCTTCTGAATCCCTTTCGTCCAAAATGGTGCGCTCTCCTCGCAAGGATCTTGATCCGCGAAATTCATGTCGATACTCAATGGGCTACAGTCTGTTCCCCCAAATATGCGCCGCTTGATGCGCGAGCTTGCAGAACTGAAGAGCAACCCGCCAGAAGGCATTCGGGTCATTACCAACGAAGAAAATATGTTCAATGTCGTTGGAATAATTGAGGGGCCAGGTACGCTTGTGTCGTATTGAATGTTTCATGGCAAGTACTGAAGTTATGACTGTGGCACAGATGGTACACCTTATGCTGGAGGATACTTCAGAGTAAAATTCAAATTCACAGAAGAGTTCCCTGCTGCTCCTCCGAAATGTTCGTCCCAAAAGCCATTTTTCATTGTACATCGTGTTGACACGTTTGACAGGCTGGTTTGCCACGAAGATATTCCATCCGAATGTATCGTCCACAGGAGAGATTTGTGTAAACACGCTGAAGAAAGACTGGAAGTCGACGTATGGCATTGGACATATCCTTGTGACCGTGAAATGTCTCTTGATATATCCCAATCCTGAATCAGCGCTCGACGAGGAGGCAGGAAAGCTACTGCTAGAAGACTATGAGAATTATTGCTCACGAGCGAAGCTCATCACCAGCGTGCATGCCACCCCTCGCACCAAACCTCCAGAATTCGAGACCCCCCCACCAACAGACACTCAAGGGGGCGATCCAGCTGCCCCATCAACTTCAACGGAACTCCTACCCGGTGATCCGATACCGCCTCCCATGCCTTCTACTTCGGCACTGCGTCAATCCGCCTCGCCTGCACCACTCTCTCAGCCTTTGCCCTCACCAGCCGATACTCTACCAACTTCGCTTCTACCCACGTCAACATTTACCAAAGAAAGAGTGGCACCATCGCCGTTGTCCACCTCCAATTCGAACGTTGCTGGACCCACAAACACAACAGCTTCAAAAGCCGTCAAGAGATCCGCAGCTGCTGGAGAGTTGGGAGTTGAGAAAAGGAAGAAGGCACTAAAACGACTTTGATTTCGTACGCATTGTCATCTTGCACCTACTTACTTTTGGAGTGATTTTACATTTTTATATAAGCTGGGATTCCCAAACACACAAGTGCTCCCTGGTCTCAATGGGGGATATGGGGAATATCCGAATACCAACGCCATACTCAGCTGTTCGACACACATGAACTCCCGTTGGGTGGCCTATCATACTTTCCCTGATTGCGGTACAAGTCCCTTTATGAAATCGGTGTTCGAGCCATTGAGACTTTCCATAGTACGGCGACTTGGTCCACAAAGGCGTCTATGGTCTTGAGTTATGGTCCATTTTAGTCATTCTCTGTGAGTTCTCACATGGCCGACATTCCCAAAACCGCAATCAAGAGCATTGAGCACTGTTTCTCAACTTCTCGATTCAAGGTCATAACTGGTTGATCTACTCCCATTATGAGCCTATCAACAAGATTGACACGAACTAGGTCGATATCGCAGACATGGGCTGCGCCAGCCCGAGCTGGAGGCGAGCGCTGGGAAATTTAACAAGAACTTGGGCGCTAGCGAAAAAGGAAATCTAATGCTATTAGTGCGAGTCGTATTACTTCAATCCGAGCTTCTTTAAACGTCCTGCTCAGCTCATACACCATCTCAGTATTTTCGTTCCGTGCTTGGCAGTGCAGGCTTTCTGTATTTGGCTCCTTAGCTCCTCTAGCCCTAGCATCCAGTCCTTGCGGGCTGCGTAAATACGGACACAGGACGTTGCGACCCATGTGGCCCTTTGAGGAATTTCTGGATGCTCCTCATGTTCGGACTCTCACAAATAATTGATGTGTGACCCTGCACACAATAATAACATCGCACACAAGGACTTGTATACACAATGTTTATGAGCATGAACAGACTAGTGGGAGAGAACAAGCAAAAATGTGAATATAGGCAGAGCTAAGAGGTCATGAGATGGTCATTATTGTCGGAAGCTCAAATGCAGACAGGTTTGCATGTTCTCGATCACGAAATGGTTTCCTTGCATTTAGCCTTTAATCGCAACATTCAGAGTAGCAGGCTATAGTGAGCATCCGATTCAATAAAAAATGCACGGAAACATACACGGCAAGCATAGAATTTGTGTAGGCTATGTAGTAGATCGTTAGATCTATGTCAATGGTGATGAAACGACACTAACTTTTGCTCAGCACGGCACCAGGCCCTGCAGTGAGATAACTACCTGAAACTGAAATTTGAGAGTACTATACAGAGAAGAATAAGCAGACATGAAGAGGCAACTCAGAATGACTCACAAGTATGATCATCAAAACACAAGTAGCACTAAAGCATGTATGTACCAGCCCAGTTCAATAGGTTCATGATCAGAAACCACTATCATTGGAAGGATGAAAATACGAAAGGCAGTACTCACAAGGTGATCATGCCCATCTGCACGAAGATTAAATTAAACTGGTCGATGTATTGATCTTTGCTAATAAGAACTCATGATGAGTACAGGCCAACCAAATGACACAAACATACTGAATAAGACTATTTCGCAAAGGACGAAGGTAGATCCAAATGCTAATTGTGATGATTGCATCACAGGCTGCACTTGCCAAGGAATTGAGTGGACAGTACTATCGCATACATGGCTGTTAAACCCTAGCATCCTAGCCTATGGACCTTAGAACGTACCAAAGTGTTGGCAATGCTGTCTGTGGCATTTCTACCAATCGGATGTAAGTGCACGAAATGGATTATAATTGGCAACTTACGCTTCCATCATAAATACTTGTTTGAAAGTGGGCGAGAGTTAATTTGTTAGTGCTAAAACATGGTACATGGAGCACATACGTGTCCCGAAAACTGCCCTAGTTAAATACAAGACAGTAAGACCCAAAGATAAGACTCACTGAGCTGTGCCCATGCAGTGGCGAGCTGGTCAGGTGGTTTTTCATAAACATTATATGTAGTTCGGGATAGCAGACTACTCACTACTGCACAGAGGAGTGGTTTGTTCTGACCACTAACTGGACACAGCAAGTTCACAATAATCACAGTATGAAATATAATATTGTTACATACCTATCCAAACCCTGTGTGCATAAAAGCTGTCACCAGGGAGTGAGACTCAGCTTAGATCACAAATAGGCCACACATCCCACCATTGTACAAAGAATGCAACCAAGCACTTCGATAAGGATTTCTGTCAGTTGACGATCAAGTGTGAAGCTAAGTTTAGCTTACATTGGTCAGTATAGACACCTTGGTGATATTTTCAACATCAACAACGGGACTCTCATTTCAGGCCTCACGCTTACATTTAGATCCCTGGAGGTTAAAGATCTCGCGTTAACATGCAGTGCGATCACCAGATGGACCTACCAGGGTAGACCAAGCGTGCAATAGTAAGAGGTGTTCTGTCGACAGCTGACAAGTATTCTCCAATAGAAACTACCTGTTACGAAAGTGTTGACGCTCTCGAGCACACTGTTTAGCAACAGTCAGAAGAGCAGATATTGCGAGAAGACGGAGATAGCACACCAGACTGCAAAAACCTTCAAGAGGTTAGTTGTTGCTGAAGACTGGATACAAGCCAACGTACCACGGATCTAAGAATAAAGTAGTCGCCTGGGAAAAATCGGATGTAGAATAGATATTGGCCGACAGATACCCCATATAATCTGGAAAGATGGGGTTGCGTGAATCACCTGGGAGTCAAGTGCAGAAAATGGACGCACGCCAAACCAATCGTCATCCCTTCGAATCCTTAAGTAGGATCAGCGAAAGACCTAGATAACGACGACACTTGCCAATAAAACCGGGAGCCCACTTCAGGCTAACGAACGTCGTCTCCATCACTCGTCCGTTCGAATCCTTGGAAGACACTGCCAGTGTGAACGGTGAACACGGGGGAAACAACACGCCCTCCCAGGGCCAAGTGGCACTTAAGTAAAGACAACTTGGTACACAAGCAGTGACGGCAGAGAGAGTTATGTAGTGGTTGACGTGGGTAAGCTTAGCTCTTCACTCAGTGCAGTGCGTGCCTACCTCGTTCCTGCTACCTTGGGGAGCGTTGGCTTATTCCTAGATCTCGGACACCGCAAACCTTCATACTGCTCAGTGCCGCACAAATATACCTACTCGAGATAAGTTTATGCTAACTCGACAATGTAGGTGACCAACATACCATACAAGCATCCCGTTGTCAGGCACTCGGCTCAGTCATGCACCTGTCGCGCTTGGTCGAACTTGTTCTAGTGCTGTTGAGATTGCTAAGACTGACACCACCCCGTGTGTGATCATTAGTACCTGCAACTGTAATCAAGTCTTGATCTGGTCATAGCGAGGAATCTGGTTTGAAAGCCAGAGTATGGTCAGCGAAAACAAATTTGAGATGACTCGATGCGGTTTTGTTTCCGGTATCGATTTCTGCCCTCCCGAGCCCATCTACCCATCATGACGCCCAACTACGCCGCCTGGTCGAAAGAAGATCTCATTACCCGCATCACCGATATCGAACAGCGCCTTGCACGAGCACCCAGTAACAGAAAACCGATCCCGTCGCCGACAGGTGGACGCCCCTTTCATTTTGAACACCACCCCCGCCGTAAGATCGCAGTCAAGTTCTGCTACTCTGGCTGGGAATACAATGG
>Ga0307518_10002108_pt1 | contig 14607 bp, 14 predicted proteins | sample 25_EM_MG_FD_203889 | JGI IMG/M metagenome (GOLD analysis project Ga0307518, IMG submission 203889) | Populus trichocarpa ectomycorrhiza microbial communities from riparian zone in the Pacific Northwest, United States - 25_EM | ecosystem: Host-associated > Plants > Roots > Unclassified | place...
GGTGCTCCCCAAGAGCAGTCTTCCCTTGAGTAGTAAGGGGAAGGTTCTGTACTCTATAAGGGCTCCTAAGAAGGGTTCTAGAGCACTGTTTCATCCATGTTTGTTGCGGGATAGCAGGGATGTGAAATGTGAGTAGCGGATTCGATGTGTCCAGGGAAGCGAGATGAATGATGAAGGGAGATGGATGTGACAGGACTCTGGGATGAAAGGACCATATGCAGAGGACTCAGGAGACACAGAAACGACCAGGTATGAATTTTCAAGTTTAACGATAGACTTGAGGCGACCAAAGTATGTGCGTGACACAGGACAGACGAGGAGAACATGCTGACCAAGAACAAGAGGGACTGAGGGAGCAGGCTGGGAAGATATGTGCCAGGAAGTGCACAGGAGCTCAGGGAGAGGCTGTCCCAAGAGTAGGACATAGTCAAGGTCTGCTGCAATAGCGGAGAAACGTTCCAGAGAAAATGTGGACTCCATAGTGACTGATGAAGTGGGTGTCTGGATTGCAGGGGGAATATCTCTGTAGGAAATAATTGGATTTACATTGGAACTTGACAGACAGATAGACCACGGTCTAGGCTCCATGATGGTGTAGTCACATGCCTGATAGCTTCAAAAACAGTGGAGCTATTCAAAATATCGGAATGCCAGCACTGGGTGCCTAAATTTGACATTTGGGTGCTAAAAATGATTCTTCTCTTTCTCCTTTGTTTCTCAATTGTTTCTTCTGCTTCTTTGGTTGTTCTGGTATGGGAGTTGGACTGCAGAAGGCTGTGCTCCTTTCTCATACCAAAAAGATCATTATTCATTGGATTCTTTCTGCTTCTTGATGGTTCTCGTGCGATAGATGACTGTCAGCAATGGCATTCATCTCTTGCATCAGGATAGTCATTCTTGTGTGATAGATGGCTATGACAAGCTTGTATTCATTCTTTGCATAAGGATAGTCTTGACTTTGTGTGATATGGATAGCAAGGGCTGCCTGTATCTCTCAAGTTGGGACAATCTTTCAACAGATCTTGGGTGCATTCTTCACATTAGTTTCATCGGCTAACTTTCTCCATGTCCACAGTACCAAACACGTTTGGTGTGTGACACCGCCATGACCTTTTCAAGGCAATTAAAAATGCAAGGCCCTCCTCTGTAAATTGTTCGTCGCTGATGTGACTGGGAACATCTTCGTCAAGCTCTAACTCTCCCAATGTTGCATCACTTGACGCAGATATTTGTGTTGTTGTGAGCTTGAATGAGACAACCCTAAGGGCAAACAACCCAAAGAACTACCACACGTCGAGACTCTGAGGAGGGAACAGGATACAAGCGTCTTAGAGCGAAAACCCAAAGAGAGCTCGAATGGAGAGCCTCTGGGTGCTGGATTGCAGCAGTATATATACTACACTACACGTGTCCTATGTGAGGCTATCCATGAGGCTGTATGCTGTACGAGGCAGTGAACAGAGCTGCCATCCTGTGGTAAGGCTATGCTAATGACATCAAGGGATACAGCACGCACAGCACGAGGCTGTGGTCCAGACAGGTCTACAGATAAGGCGCACTAGATAAGATACTACGGTACGATAAGATAGGACGTCATCTAATCGTAGATTAGATAGGATAAAAAGTTAGACCGTTACACTACTCCCCCCTTAGGTGCAGGATTCCAGACTGCAAAAGGTGGGTTCACAGACGGTAAGACTCTCGGGGATCCGAGTAAATAACGAGTCAAAGTCCGACCGCAGCATCCGAAGCTTGCGAGGAGCGGAGGGATTCTCTTTATAAAAACGCTCGACTACCAGAGGAGAACTCTTCAAATTTGACGAGGGTTCCCACGTTCTTTCGTGTTCCTCGTACCCTTTCCAGTGTACCAAGTACTGGAGTTGCTTTTTATAAATACGCGAAGCCACTATATAGTCCACTTCGTATTCTTCATTGCGTTCTTCAGAGACGTGTACCGGACCAGGCCGGGAGACGGGCTGTCCAGGGAGTGGACCTAAATAAGGCTTAACTCGAGAAACATTCACTACCGGGTGAATTTGAAGAGTTTTCGGGAGCTTAAGCTCGACCGCATTTGGGGTTACTCGAGTGACCTCATAGGGGCCAATCCACTTTTCCGTGAGCTTCTTAGAAGCGCGACTTAGCATACAAAGGTTGTCCGTTGAAAGCCAGACTTGCTGACCGATAGTATAATCCGGGGCGGGATTTCTATGCTTATTCGCCTGAAGCTTCATGTTGCGTTTAGCCTTCTCTGAAGATTCAATGACTTTGTTAAATATGGCAGCAAAGTCCTTAGCCGCTGGGGCTACTGTCTGCACTGGTTCTACACCCATGCGCGGGGAATAACTCCGGGTAATTCCAAACGGGGAATCAGTAGTGACTTCCGAAACTGTGTTGTTCCATACGAACTGGGCAATTTTGATCCACTTGGCCCAATCGTTCTGGCGATCGTTGACATAAGTTCGGAGGTACTGATTAATTTCGCGGTTCAACCGCTCCGTTTGTCCATCGGTTTGAGGGTGGAACGCAGTAGACATTTTGCGCTTTATGCCTAGGAGCCTGTACAACTCCCCCAGGAAGTTGCTTGCAAAGACCGATCCACGGTCGGACACCACCGTACTAGGAAGTCCATGTTGACACCAGACATGGTCTCTAAATAACTCAGCGGTTGACAACGCGGTTTCCTCTTTAGTGCATGGCACAAAGACTGCTTCTTTGGAGAACCGGTCGACAACCACTAATACATAATTGTAACCGAGGGAATCCGGCATCTCGGTAAAGTCCATTGTGACATCAAGCCAGGGTCCTTCTGGGACAGGGAGAGGGAGGAGACTTCCAGAAGTCTTTTGATTGGAAACCTTCGACTGTTGGCACTTTTGACAGTGCTTTACATAGGTTTGGATCTGCTCCTTCATTCCTTTCCAGGTATAGTGCTTCCTGAGCGCGTTAAACGTAGCTTTGACACCCTTATGTCCAGCGACAGGTGTGTCATGAAAGTCCGTGACAAGCGACTGGCGCTCTTCATAAGTCTGATCAGTAACGTCGATCGACTTGATAGATACGGGGTTCAACAAGGTTTGATCCTTGTTATCTTCAGAACTAGAGACGTAATAGTCCGATCGCCTACTAAGCGGATCTGCAACGTGCATCTGGGTTCCCTTTTTATAAATTAACGAGTAATTGAAGTGCGTCATCCACATTTGCCAGCGCGCTTGGCGCTTAGACAGGTTCTGCGACTTCGTGAAGTATGTTAAATTATGGTGGTCCGTGTATATCTCAAAGGCATAAGGAGTGGCCTCGAGATAGTGGCGCCAGGCCTCTGTTGCCTTTATAATGGCCAGCATTTCTTTATCGTGAATAGGATAGTTGCGTTCCGGCGGGGTCATAGAGTGCGACATGTACGCTACTGGTCTGAATTCGCCGTCCTCGCACTTGACGGATATCACTCCCCCGACGGCGAACTCAGACGCATCAGTTTCGAGGCGGAATTCGCGGTCCTGGTCGGGGTACTGAAGTACCGGTGCACGAGTGAAAGCAGCCTTCAAGGCTTCAAACGCAGTGCGTTCCTTATCACCGAAGTGGAACACAACGTCCTTACACGTTAAGTCCGTCAATGGCCTAGCCATGATTGCATAGTCCTTAATAAAGCGTCTATAGAAGTTGCCGAGACCGAGGAATGCTCGAACCTGTTTGACATTCGTTGGCTCAGGCCACTTCAGAACAGCGTTAACCTTTTCAGGGTCCATCTTTATACCATCACGTGAGACTATCATACCGAGGAAGTCGACTTCGGTAACACGGAAGCGACACTTCTCAGGTTTGACAAATAAGTCATTATCACGTAGACGTTTTAAGACCTCAAGCATGATCCTGTCATGCTTGTCTTGATCGTCCGTGTTCGTAAATATCATTAGGTCGTCAATATACACCACGCAGACATCCGACATGTCGTGGAAGATCTCGTTCATCATCTTCTGGAATGTTGCGGGTGAATTACACAGACCGAAATACATAACAACGGGCTCAAAAGCCCCTTTGTGCGTTACAAACGCAGCTTTCCACTCATCGCCTTCCTTGATACGGACATTGTTATATCCCCAATGAAGATCCATCTTCGTGAAGAGTTTACATCCTTTCAGCTTGTCAACAAGCTGACTGATCAAGGGCAGCGGGTAATTATTTTTAACTGTCCACTCATTTAAATAACGATAGTCCTGAACCATGCGCTTCTTGCCGTCTTTTTTGGGGACAAAGAAAACAGGGGAGGTCTGAGGGGAGATGGACGGGCGAATATATCCTTTCGCAAGCTGATCGTCAACAAAGTCCTCAACTTCCTTCTGTTCATCCACAGAAAGGGGTATCAAACGACCTTTCTTAGGTGGGAAGTCCTCCCTGAGATCTATGCCATGATCCCACGGCTTTCTAAGCGGCATGCGTTCTGACGACTTCTTCGAGAAGACATCTAAATACTCCCAGTACTCTCGGGGTACAAGCTTCTGGGCTTCTTCGAGGGTTGTCTCATCGATAGCAACCTTTGACTCGTGAGCCTTCAAAGCCTGAATCCAAGTTTCCTGAGATTCGTTCTGCCGCAATAACTTAGCGAAGCGTGTCTCCAAGAGTGACTTGCACTCGGGAGGACACCTAGTTAAATTAACTTGTCCGGTTACCCAATCAATATCGGGGTTATGCTTTTTAAGCCAGGTGTGGCCGAGGATAAGGGGGACCTTTCCAAGGCAAGTGACGGCACACCACAGCTTTTCAGCGTGTTTCCCAATACCGACTGTAAGCAACACACAATGCGTGACGTCGCCTTCCTGGTTCCTGGTGCCATCTACGTTAAGCACTGGAACTGGCTTCACCAGTTTAGATAACTGCAAACGTCTATCAAGAGCCCAGCTCTTGTCAACAAAGCACCCGGTAGCGCCACTGTCTAGCAGGGCATCTACCTCAATAGTGTTAAGGGGTCCGCGAATGCGGACGGGTACTGTCACTTCACGTTCCATAGTGAAGGACCTTCGCAAGTCCAAGAAAGAAACTTCTTCGGTTCCGGCGGGGCTTTCCGGTTCCTCAGATGCCAAAGGAGAAGAAACATTATTCGACAGGGAATTAAGCACACTCGATTTAACCTCCGGTGCCAAGCCCTTTGCAGGGACTCCCTTAGAGGGTGCAATAGATACAGGCGAGTCACTACCGTCCACATTATCTACAGGCAAGACAGAGTACTTGTTAAAAGAAACGGAGACAGGAGAGACTACAGAAGAAGATTTTTTGTAGGTTTTCTGTATTTTACGAGAAAGAAGAGAGATGCGGTATTTATAAATATCCTGTGCTTCAGGAGACTTAGCACAAGACAAGCGATAGTCCAAGATCCTTACAGCAGCGTCTAACTCAGACTCGAGAGCGAGGGTGCCCGTTGTATCCTCACTCTCTAATCTTTTAAATTCTTGAAATAGTCCCTCATTTCGGAGAAGGACATACCGCGAACGGCATTGACGCGTTCGTCATCAGATTGGGGCTGTACTGCCCGGGTCTGTTGGGGTTGCCCTCGACGTGGGCGACGCGGTTGAGAACACTCGCGAGCGATGTGTCCGAACCCTTGACAATTGTAGCATTGGAGCCCTTTACTCCTTTGCTGGTTTTGCTGCTGAGCAGCACCGATATCCATTGGGGCACCAGCGCCCGGAGTAACCCCATAAGAGGAGGAGCCGCCTCCCTGCTGATAATAGCGGGCGCTGCCCTGCGTATTAATTAGGAAGAGCTCCTGAGCTCTTCCAACAGTCCTGACCGAGGCAGAGAGCTCGACATAGGTCGAGCGAGCCTTGCCAAGCAGGTAGACCTGCTGGAGGACCTGCTTCTGGACTCCTCTTTCAAGTAGGTCCCTAGCATAAGCGTCGGGACAGTTACTTTCCACTCTTAGTGACTCGAAGGCCACAAGAAATTCGTCCACTTGTTGACGAGGTCCTTGTCGCAATTTCAACAGTTGGGACCTAGCCCAGTCTGCGTTGTTGCCAGGCACGAAATAACCGGTTATCTCGGCCTGTAACTCGTCCCAAGTGGGGTACTGGACGTCTGGAGCCATATAGTGCTCCAGTTTTACCTGAGCCCAACGCCCAGCTTTAGGTCCCTCGAACCGAGAGAGGACGGCCGCCATAACCTCGCTATTCTTTTTGAGGAGGCCGGCCCTCTGGTTCATGAAGACCCACAACTTCATCTTGCTCCACCAAACTCTGAATGTCTGGGGGGAGCCATCGTAATTCCCAGGTTCAGCGACAATCTTTTTAGCACCTCGTGTTTCGCCCTCGGCGGGGGCACCGAGACCCTGCTGCGCATTGGCAAGGGCCTGGATACTGTTCTGCAGGTCGATTTGCCCCTGCGCGAGCTGAAGGAAAAGATTCTGAATTGCGTCACCCATTGCCTAATACGGGTGGTAACGCGAGTAGGGGGCGCCTCGGGGACGTGCGGGACGAAGGCGGGAGGTGCGAAACGTACGGCGACGCGCGAGCGGGAGGGACGGGTCTGCTTCGATGTAGAAGCGGGGGTTGTCGAGGAAGAGGTCTGCAAGGTCTTCGACGACCCTGGAGTAGCGTGAGAAGGAGAGGTACGTCTGCTCGATCCTTTGGAAGTCTGCTTCTCTGGCAGCTTCTTGAGCGGACGTAAGAGGAAGGGGGTAACGGGTATCGTAGGTGACAGTCAGGCGGCCTGCCTGACTAAAGGAGTACTCGTAGGGATGTATGGTGACTAAACGTAAGATGACGTAGGGGCAAAACTATTTCTGGGACTAGATCCCCACAGGTGTTCCAATGAACTAAGCGTAAGCTTCTGTTCGCCTGTCGCGCTCGCCAGGTCAGGGCAGTGGCACAGCTATGCAGAAGGCAAACGGCCACTGGCTGCAGATCACGGGTCTACCTCTCCACGGACGGAGGAACTACGGGGTAACTAAGCTCAATCTCCTTGCGGGTGCGAACCGCGCTTGAACGGGAGCCGCTCTACAGACACCAGGCACGACCCTGGGCTGGTGTATGATACGTAAACGAGTTTGTACTAGAAACTCCCAAACCCAAGTGGGCTACAGGGAACGGCGCTAAAGGCTGGCCGTGCACGAACGTGAAGGTGTGAAACAAAGCTCCTTAACCCTGGAGTCTGGGTATAGCTCCCTTTATAAGGCTGGGGAACAGCGCGTGGTAGATGACTAGCAGATGGGTAGATTCGAGCTCTAGTGAGACAACCCTAAGGGCAAACAACCCAAAGAACTACCACACGTCGAGACTCTGAGGAGGGAACAGGATACAAGCGTCTTAGAGCGAAAACCCAAAGAGAGCTCGAATGGAGAGCCTCTGGGTGCTGGATTGCAGCAGTATATATACTACACTACACGTGTCCTATGTGAGGCTATCCATGAGGCTGTATGCTGTACGAGGCAGTGAACAGAGCTGCCATCCTGTGGTAAGGCTATGCTAATGACATCAAGGGATACAGCACGCACAGCACGAGGCTGTGGTCCAGACAGGTCTACAGATAAGGCGCACTAGATAAGATACTACGGTACGATAAGATAGGACGTCATCTAATCGTAGATTAGATAGGATAAAAAGTTAGACCGTTACATTGAACCCGTTGCATTTAGCTGCAGCCTCGCATTTATGGAAGTATTGGATGTTTGATAGGATGCGCAGTTCTCTTGGTGATGCAAACGAGCAGAATATATTGAATGCTTCCTCCCACGTCTGATTTGGATGTTTTAGGTCTGTTCGGAGGTCTCTCCATGGTTTGAGCAATGTGAGCATTGAGGCGTAGTAGAATGACTTTTGTTCTTCATCATCACCACATGCAAAGTACTGACCAATGAAGTTGGGAAGTGTATTATGGTGCTGGCTCCATACAATACAAAGTTTGCTTTTGTATTTTGGATGGGATGTGAGATATCGGACACGTTCATGAAATGGTTTTCCCCACCGCTTTGGGCCTCGCAGTAGATCTGTCTCATCATCTATTACCATGCTTTTGTGTTGGCATGTCTTATCAATGTCTGCCTCGTAGGTGTTGACGAAAAAATCTATGATATTCAAGTTTGACAGTGCCTCGCCACGATGCACATAATCCATGACTTGTGACTTTGGGAACAGCCTCCTGTTGCCATTTACGTCCAGAGTCACTCTCTCGGCTGTACCTTCCTATTTCCGCTGTTCTCAGCAAAAACCTTTGACACTGATTGTTTCACCCACCTCATTGTTGTCGTCTGCTGTACCTTTTTCGTCTGATGTCCCAACCCTCACCTCGCTATCATCTCTAGTTGTGTTTCATGCAGGGTAAGTGGCCGTAACCTCCTTATCGCGAGATCTCTCACCTTGATAAGTCAGCACAAATCTCTTCATCATCACTCGAGTGCTGACGTCGATGAAGCTCTGGGAATGCTTCCAATATCGCACTCACAAATGATGTCCAATAAATGGGGGCATATCGATGCGAAGAGTAGCAGTCCTTCCACCCCATCAAATACAAGATCACCATTGGTGCTGAGAGCTCCTGCTCATGATTTATCGCATGCACCAGATGAAAGAGCAGCTTTCAGTGCTGATCATGGATTTCATCCGCATACGTTGTTTGTTTGGCGTGGTAAGCAAAGCTCTTTGCCATGATCGCTGACAGATTGTAGCTTCGCCCTTGCTTCTTTGTTGAATATGCTGTGACGTAGAATGATACATTTATTGTCTCCTTGGAATTGATGAGTAGCTTTGCATCGTTGTTACAACAAACGTTGACAGCGATTCCTGGTACCCATGCATTCATAAATTCGTATAATCTCTTCATCCCCCAATGCCCATCCTTGTCGATGAAGTCTTCATTGGCTGTTTCAAATGGGGCATGTCGTTTGCAAATGAATCATCCTTTTTTGTCCATGACAAGACAGCGGTGCAGCTCGCATGTGTGGTGCTGTTTGTTGCGTGCTACCTTCCGCTCAAGTTCCAAAACCTCAGAGTTGTAGTCGGGTGAATCAGGGTTTGGGGGGCGTGAATAGGCTACCTCCATGTTGTTCGGTATCTTTTTCAGGTCCTCTGCTGACTCGAAACCTGGCAAGTAAGCACGTATGTTTTCCTTGATAAATTCCCGGACACACTGACAAAAATCCTCAGTTGCCAGTAAGCCCTCAATCTCCTCACTGATTGGTGTGTTCCTGAGCCACAACAGCATGTGCAAATGAAGGGTACCTCTTCCTTGGGACTCAACAAGCCCAAAATAACCTATCACCCCTCCGAAAATTCCCATTTGTGTGTGAGCATGTTGAACTGTGGCTTCAACACCAAATAAGGTCCCAAGGATCATTTGGACGAGGAAATGGAAAAACTTTGCTGTGGCATAGGGATCCAATGCCACATTTTCAGCACGCTTTTCCTTCAATGGCCCTAATTTCTCCCATAAGTCATCAAGGTTGATGTTCTCTCCAGAAAAGACCTGTGCAATAGGATTGTGCAAGTCACAAGGATTGACAGTGATCCAGAGTGATGGTGGGTTCATTATAGGCGCTGACCAGATCTGACTACGACATTGATAGCGAGAATAGTCTGATCCGATAATGTGGGCACCAGTGGCATACACATGTTTTCGCAGTAAGTGGATTAAGGGATGGGTTATCGGTACGTTCTTCTCTTCTGCATCTTGTGCTTTTTGTAATCTCTTGAGTGCGAGATTGGACAGAAGTGCTGCATCCTTTTCGAATGTTTTCCGGCTCATTTGCAACCATGTGGACGATAACACTTGACACCATTGGCTTATTCCGAAGGCCACAAAAGAGAACGTTGGATGTTTCTGGAACCGACGATCATGATAACACAGTGCCCATTGGACATGCTCACTGAAATCAACAGTCACTTCTTGGTTGGCTTCAATGCCTCCTTCACCATAGGGAAAGAGCCCGGGAAAAGCTCTTGCAAAGAAGTTCAGACGCTCTGCTGCACCCAACTTATCGCTGCCATGCGGACGTCCAAAATCTTTGACAGGCTGCTGCCCATGCCGAACAAGGTAACCACCCTCTTTGCCCTCTTTCCAAAGGTTCGCAAGTCCCCAGGTCATCAACTCACTCGCTGTGAGCTTTGACATGTCAGTGTTAATGCCACCAGCTATCTGTATTGGGATGACATTTGGTCCTACTCTGCATTGTGAGATTTTCTTGTCGGACGCCAGCATTATCTGTGACTTACCATCATCATCGGATGTATCATTGACAGCACCACCTGTGATATGCAACTCTACACCTACTTCTTAATGGTGAGATTATCATCTGCGCCAAGCTTTTTGAGTACTGACCTTCATTGTCATCCTGCAGTACATATCCAGCACTTTCTTGTTCGACCATACCAATGTCATCAGATTGGTTTATTATATCCATTATTTCCTCAGGTACATCGTCTTCAGGAAGTTCCTCAAGGTGAGGAACGCTGACCTCAATATCCCCATAGTATGGATTGTTCTCTTTCAACCAAAGCAAGGCATCATGGACAACCTTGCGCCTGACCTGAAAGGTAGAGTGGATCCATGCTTTCGGCAAATCCCCACTCCTCTCCTTCATCTAAGCGCTGCACTGTCCTCCTGGGCTGAACAACCTCCTCACATTTCCACTTCCGATAGAGGGTAGATGATTGGGTGCCATGTCTTTTTTTCTGGGCTGCTTGGCGAAGGAATTCAACTTGCTCTTGTGGGGCATCATTCACCACCCTTTCTAGAAGCAAATCCTTCTTTTGCCGTTCTTCTCTGGAGAGGGTGAGGACACCCTTTAGTCTGGCGATGATTTCCTTCATACTGAGAGCAGTAAACTCATCAGCCTGTGGTCTTGCACTCATGGTTATCAAGCCAAGTTGTGCGCGGACATTTAAAGACATACTTGGCAACTGTGGGTACCATGCTTCTTCCAAAAAAATCCATGGACTGACAAAGTTTATGCCAGTGCACGGACCATCAACAAATGACTTAAAAGTCCATTGCATTCCCCACCCTAGTCTTGCATCCTCACCCACCCACCCAGTTCAGTGCCACCTTCCATTTTCCTCTCTGTTTGTCAACTATGCCAGTGCAGCTTTCAAAACTCACCCCTGCCACACGTCTTTTTTCAACTCGTGAGCGTCTTGTTGACACAGGATTGTATCTCGGCCATATGTCACTTTGGGACAGTGTCCACTGGGTACGCGATGGCCGGGCAGATAGACTTGCCATCAAACCGGCTGAACCATCTGACGTTGGAAAATGTTTACCTTCCCCTCCTGATGATGACAGCTCTTTTGACCTGGCTCCCATCTTGGCAGTTGTCCACATCGACAGCAACGACTACTGGCTCACAGCAGATGTGAACTATCGTGGACCTTCTGAAATCTGGCCAGACTATGCGAACATCAAACCCTCTTGTGTGTGTCAAATGCCAGACATTCCGCCCTTCACTGCCGACTGGGCGAATGTCACAGACAACCTCCATTGGCTACAAGACCAGGTTGCTATAGAAAGGTGGTGGTCTGCACAGGGAAGGTCTAGCCTAAAGAGAAGGGAGAAGGAGATCTGTAGTGTAACCTCAGTAGTCTGGCAAGCTACTATATATTAGTATGTACCTGTAGTGTAACTACAAGGTATCAGTAAGTAGGAAAGTGGTTAGTAGGAATGGTACTCACCCTCAGTAGTCTGGCAAGCTACTGAGGGAACTATGGTACTAGGAACTCTACTCTAGTGCGATGCATGCTTATGTAAGTAGGTAAACATACCACAACAGTTCTGTTTATCTCCAACAGTTGCGACGCCTAATTTCACTATGAAACAAGGGCTATTTACTACAGCTGGTCCATGTGGCCCTCAATTCAAGATGCGCCATGTTTTGTTCAAGGTATGTGTTTGTATTCAGCTCAAAGTTATTTCTGCACTGATAATATCTACAGGCACTTGACGTCGACGAGCTTGCCACAAAGGAAGGTGCCAGTGAGGTGCAGTTGGACGTGAAGGAAAACAATAGTACGTGTATTCGCCCATCTTTTACCTATGTTTCTCATATACATGCAGACCTTGATGCTATTTTCTCCATTGAAAACTGGCCTGCTTTCACTGATGCTGCCAGAGGTGGACTGGACAGCATCAGGCAGACACCGGGTCATCCCCATCCCTGCATACGACATTGAAGGGAAACTGATTGACCCGCGCTATTACCGCCGTCATTTGGAAGGTGCTGTGGCTGAGGTTCATTTTAACCTTTCTCATTGGTCTATCTCAAGGCACGGAGTCCCAGGCAAGGATGTTTACACAGCAGATATGGTTCTTATTCGCGTTTTAACACCTCCCCGTGCATATTCCATTCCTCGTACACCTCTGAAAAGAAAGGTATCAGCATTCATTCATCCAGACTCCTCCCCCACGAAGCGTGCCAGAGCATAAGCTTAAATACTATACTAATATGGTGCATTTCCCTTCATTTGGTCTCGTCTTCACATTCCTTTGCCTCACCTTACTCTTCCTAATAATTGATTCATGTAGACTCCTCCCTTATGAGGTTTGCAAGTCAGATACTATACCGTATTACATTCATTCCTTTGCCCTGCCTTTCATTGACTTTTATTCTCTTCCCCCTAATACTTAGCTCCCTCTTTTGGTGATACCCTGAATCCAATAATTTGTTGAGATGCTATTTTGAGTATCAAGCAAGGTTTCTGCCGACGCAGTCAGCGCTTCCCGAGTTATGTAATTTCGCAACCACATACTCGAATGTTGTGTTACACCAATGTCATGGACGACCTCACTCGAGCATGAGTTGAATTAGCCCTATTGGAGGAAAAGGCACGAGAGCTTCTCAAAGAGTTCTTGGGTGTCCGCACCTCCATTGCCACCCAGCAAGCCAAGATAGGCGAGCTAATTCGAACAAAACCAAGCACAATCAATTACTTTCCAACCAAGCTGTTGTTGTCCGTCCTTGAACTCGATGTCCATACTTCCCAAGTTCCTGGGCGCAATCAGCAACTGGCCAGTGTATGTCAGCGCTGGAGAGACATCGCCTTGGACAGTCCAAGCCTCTGGACTACTATCCATGTCGCAAAGTCGGACACTTCTTCCATCAGGACACATCTAGAACGAAGTCGGGGAGCACCTCTTGACATTGTTGGTTCCTGCACGCATCGCTGGAATAGTCTGCTGATTGCTGGTGAATACTATCATCATAATGAAGAAGCTGCCAGTGAAAGGTCACTCGCAGAATTTGTTATCAAGAGGATCAATCAGTTGCATTTTCCTTCTCTCAAATGTGTTGCAATCCTTACATATTGTGACACTACCTTTCTGGACTTTCTTTCCGCAGTCCGCGCCCCTGTCCTTGAACATTTGGAATTTAACGAGATTGCTCCTCGCCCTCGCCACACTGGTTTTCTACCAGTCACCACATTAAAAACTCTCAAGATGGACTTCTTTGACAGCTCAAAGAGCACTCCATCATTCCCATACCTGATCCCAGTGCAGACATTGACGGATCTTTCACTCGTATGGTTCCAAGGCTCCTTCATAGTTCAGCCAAACAGTATTCGCTTCCCATCTCTCAAGGTACTTGAGTTATCCTGTATCAAAAGCATAGGACAATTCTTGGATGTGATCGTAGCACCCAGCCTCAAATGATTCAAATACATCTCTATAGGTTCTGGCGACCCACCTTCCATCACATGTAGGTTCAAATTCACCAATGTCTGCCACTTCTTCTATTCTTGTATGGAGGATCCTCTTGAACAGTGTCATAATGATACTATGATGCTTTGTGAGGCATTTCCTGGTGTACACCATATGGAATTTGAACCAAACCACTTGCCTCACCTCTTCCATACTATGGCAAGCCAAGAGCTTGGTCGCAATCCTCATCGTCCTATAGGCATCTGGACTGAGCTCAAGAGCTTGACAATCCGTGAGCCGCAATGGCTGGAGCTTAACCTGTTCTCCACTTGGCTTGTCGATCGACAGGCTCTGGGGCTGCGACAGTTGCACGTGAATCTGTTATACTCGTCTTATCCTCTCCCCAATGAAACCATCAATGACCATTTTGCACTTCTGTATCAAGCCCTGAAACAAAACTGCACCCTGGGGTTGGACAATGTCCCATCTATACCGGGGATGAGTCTTTCAATACCAACGATTCAGTGTTGAACGTTATAAGCAATGTTTCATATGACCTGTTGCATCTCTGGACTTATTTTCGTTATATTTTGGTTTTGCATGCAAGTGGGACTTATGAATGACCTTGTCTCAGCCCTCCTGGATGTTTTCTTGACCCAGGATTTCAAGCCTCTATCGTATCAGTAACGGTATTGCTACTTTATTGTAACCTTGTTCGATTTTCTTGAAGGATATATTACTCATCTAAGAACTGTGCTGCTGATCCTAACCTGCCCCAATGCTGGTGATGCTTGGGCAAGCTCCTCCCCAAAAAATTGTGAGAGCATGCCCCTTAATTATACTACCGAGACTTGCCGCCCGTCTTGCACACTATGGTGTGAATCACTTAGAGGCCACTACTTTTGTGCAAATATTTTTGGTTCACAACAAAAGGTCCAATTAAAATTTCCTCTGACAAAAATGCTCCTTTTGACACAAGGAACAAAACTGTAAGAG
>Ga0307518_10002110_pt1 | contig 14594 bp, 7 predicted proteins | sample 25_EM_MG_FD_203889 | JGI IMG/M metagenome (GOLD analysis project Ga0307518, IMG submission 203889) | Populus trichocarpa ectomycorrhiza microbial communities from riparian zone in the Pacific Northwest, United States - 25_EM | ecosystem: Host-associated > Plants > Roots > Unclassified | place...
CTTATTCTAAGTTTTTTTAGTTTTTACTTTATGATTCTTTTCTAGTTTTTTTCCTATTCGAAGGGGATAGTTTTTCTAGTTTACTTTTTTTTTATTCAGTATGATTAGGGTTTTTTCTAGTTTTTTTCTATATAAAGGGTTGTAAGTCTTTTGAAAAGTAAAGATATAGAAAAATAAAAATTGAATATTTTAAAAATTCTATATACTTATGATGTTCTTGGTATTTAAAGATTTTAACATGTGACAAACTTCTTTATCCTTCATTCTCGCTTGCATCATTATCCAATATTAGTTTCCTACCTATTACAAAAAAAAAAAAACACTGAAAACCACTAGTCTTATATTATGGCCTTAGACTTATAGCACTGTGGATTGGAACAATGTTATAACGTTTAAGCCTTTCTTTACAAAACTGAAAGATGTTACTTTTAAGGGTGTTTTTGTATTTTCACAGGGATTCAATTGACATTTCTGAATTCATTAGAGCGGGTGGATTGGCCTTCATATAAATTTTTGGTACAGTGTAATGGCTTTTTTACTCTTAATAGCAAAATAACTTATACCTATCACTTAGGGATATTTTTGGCATTTCAAATTTAAATGTAAAATGAATTCACCAACTTACACCTAGAAGATAAAAAAAAAAAAAAAAAAAGAAACAAGTGTGCAAGAGTATTTATGTATTTTCCTTTTGGTTTTTTTGGTGATTATCAAATTGAGGGAGGGGTTGTTGTGTCTTTTACCAGATATATAATATTATTTAAATTATTAAACTTAGGGCTCCAGAAAATTTATGGCAGCACGTGTGGCTAAATGGTGGCTTCTAAGGTGGTAATGGAATCTTCTCGGTGGTGCCTGCCTAACCAGGCAGTGCGTGTTTCTTATCTGTCTTTGGTTCGCCATCAATGACCGTTTCTTTTTCTTTTCTTTTCTCTCTCATTCTAGAAAAGTGTGTTGTCCATAAAAAAAAATTCAATGCAACCCTTTAATTAGTTTTGTCTTTACATTTGGCCCATGATCTTTTGATTAGTATTTTTTTTATTTGAAATAATTTATAAAAAAAAAGAAATTGTTTTCAATTTCATCCCTAATGATTTTTTTTTCTTTGAAATTTGGTCCTTACAAAATTCAACGCAACCCTTCAGTTAGTTAGTTTTTTCAGATTTCATCCCTAATCTTTTTATTAGTATTTTTTTTATTTAAAATAATTTATAAAATTAGTTTTTTTTTCAATTTCACCCCATGGATTTTTTCATATGTTTGATTTGGTCCACATTCTTTTAATTTCTATTTATTATATTTAAAATGGTTTATAGAATAAGTTTGTTTTTCGATTTCATTCTCCTTAGGTTTTTTTCTCTATCAAATTTTTAAACTTTTACAAAAATTTAGTTTGATTTTATTTTGTGATTTTATCCTTCAATATTAAATTTATTGGGTATTGACCTTCTTGATTGAGCACGGGTCTAGAGCTTAATGAGTTGCAAGTTTGAGATATTAATTCGGGGTTAGGAGGTTCGTCCAAGTTTGCTTGATTTTTTTATTTTTTTTTAATATCTTTTTTTTTTGCTTCATCATTTGATATTGTTTTTCCACTTTTGATGGGACTTTTCTGACTTTTTAAGAGTAACACGGGTTGTTTAAGGTTTTTTTTTTTTAATCTTTGCTAGATATATCTCTTTTAAAAGGAAATTGTTTAAATCAAATTAAATTTATTTATTTCATCCTTTAACATTAAATTGACCTGATATTGCCTCAGTTTTTTGTGCTCTTTCTTAGATCTTGTGCTTTTAAAAATATATTTTTTAATTAGATTAAGTTATCTCACCCTTCAACATTAAATTTGTTTTATATTGAGCTTCTTAGTTGAGCCTATGCATGGGACTTAATGGTTTGTGGCTTTAAGGGATTGACCTGAGTTTAGAAAGTTCACCCAAATTTTTCTAGTTTTCCCCTGTTTTTTAGCTCATTTTTTTTGGGTTTCATCATTAAATGTTTTTTTAGTTTTTTTCCACTTCTTATAGGATTTTCCATTCATTTTGAAAGAAAAAAAAACACATGCTACCTAGAGCTTCTTTTTTTTTTCAGGCTTTATCCAATTTAGTTTTTTTATGAGGATTTTCGCTTTTGCATTAAATATAAGTATCAAAAACAATTTGGGCTTTGTTCCAATTTCTTTTGAAAACCGGGTCAGCCTAAACCCTGGGTCCCCTAGGTTACGAGTCAACCCATCAAGTTAAGCATAGACTTAAACTAATGTATTTTAATTTTTCTTTTTTAATTTTCTTTTTTTTTTCTCAAATTAAGTCCTCACTATCTTAATTTTTATTTTTGTTTTGGATTCTTTTGTTAAGCTGTGGCCTTAGAAATTTTCAAATTTTCCTTTCCTTTCAATTCAATATTTGATGATATTTGGGGTTTTAGCCTTCAATGTTTTGATTTTTAATTGTTATTATGTTTTTTTTATTAAATTTTAATTTGTTTGTGTTTTTATCATTGGTTCCATAATTTTGATTGTTTTTCAATTTCATGGTATACTGGTATTTTTTTTATTTTTTTATTTCATCTTTTATGATTTTGATTCTTGAAAATTAATTATCATAATTTTTTTGAGTTATATTTTTATGATATCGAGTCATTAATTTTTTTATTTTTTAAATTACACTTATAATATTTAAACATTGTTTTTTCACTCTACAAACAAATTATCTCGGCCCATGACAAATTGCGAACTGCCTCTCCATACAAAGATTATGTACTCTCACCCTCTAAAAATTTGATATCACTCATTTTACCTCAGGTAACTTTCCTTCATAACAGTCAAATTGATCAATCACCACGTGGCCCAGTTTTGATCACCCAGACAGTCTGGGCCAGACTCACTCTCTCATTGTGCTGTCATGGCCTTTATCTCACATGCATGTCATTATATTATTAACAATCATACCCAAAGGCTGGCCCCCACAACTTTACCCCGACATCTTCGTCTCTCTGAGACAAAAAGCTAAGAAAGAAGTAAAACGATTTTCTATTATACACTCGCTAGATTTCTTGGGGGCATTTTTTTTTTATTTTTCCCCTCAGAAAAGGGAGAAAAAAACAAATAACAAACAGAGCCCCAGAAGGTAAATAAACTCGCTCGCCTCCCTTCTCTTTCACAATCCCTAGCTTCTTGCTTGCTTTGTAAAAACACCCTTGTAAAAGTTTTTATTTTCTTGGTCTTTTAGAAGCTTTTCATGGCATTTTCGCAGAGGGTTTAGGGTTTTTCTTTTTGGTCCAGATATGTGAATTTTTTAGTCTTTCTTTTGTTGTTGTTGTTGTTCTCTTAACTAATTGGTTCTTTTATGTTTTTGTTCTTGTTTTTGCACGTTGGTATATTTGCCTACCATTCTTGGAAGGCCTTAAAAGGTTTGGTTATTTACTGGTTTTATTCTATGTGTTATAGTTGTTGGGTTTTGATTACTTTTCGGTATTGGCTCTTAATGAATGCCTATCTGTTTCTTGTTTATGGGCTGCTTTACATTATTCTCTAGTGGCTTATTCTTGCTGTTCTCTCTCTTCTTCTTCTTTTTTTTGCTTTTTTTGCTTTTCTTATTTCAATTGAAGTGCATTTTTTATGGGATGATGGTGTCACTGTTTGTTTATCATTGTTAACATTCAGAGTTTTTGGGAAATTTATGATCACGGGAATATTTTTTTTTCTTTTTTGCTTGAATTTCCAGTATACGAATTCAAAAGGCTTGTTACACTGTAGGGGATTTTAAAGCTGACCAAATTTTCCTTTATTAGATCGGTTTGGGATTAGTGTTTTAGGTGCTTTGTTGATATAGTGGCTAGGAATAGGAGCTCTTTTGAGTTTGACTAGGAGAATTCGTATCCTGAAATGGCAGTTGATAAAATAGTCACCATGGTAGCTCATTTCGAGAAGAGATCATTTTCTTTTTCATGTATCTCAATACGCACCCTTTGAGATCAAATTCCTGCACATGATCATTTATATTTTTGGGTTGATTGGATGGTGAGATAGATACTCTGAATAGCATAATATAAAGATGTGGCAACTTTTGTGGCTGTTCCACCTGCTTCCCCTACTTGTACTAGCCTTCTGCAGTTGTTTAGATTGCTTAAGAATGCTAAGTTGGAAAGTTTGATGTGTTGGATTCCTTACTGTGAAATTTAAGGAAAACCCTCAGACCTTTAAAGTGACCGAAGTTTTTCTGTAGACTTTAGGGCAAGCAAGATAATGTGTTGTGGACATGCTCATTTTGTCCACAGCAAGGTCGAGTATGCATGTACCAGTGGTTTTATAGAATTCCATGACTGATAGTGTACTCTTTTTTGTAGAAGTTGGTTATGTTTGTTTGCAAATGCACGTGTTGATCTCTTTACTTGCATCTGTTCCATCATGGTTGGCCCAATTTGCTTCACAAACTAAATATTTGCTCTTTGCTGCAGGGAGGAAAACAATAAAAGATCATTCAGGGAAGGAAATTATACAGAACATGAGTGAAGTAAACCAAGGGAATAATCCTGATGCTTCAGCAATCATCCCTCTGAAACGCAAGCGTGGTCGTCCACGCAAGTACCCTAAACTGGAGGTTGATCATAATGGGAATGCCTATGTTCCAAGGGATCAAAATCCAAACCATGGGGAGAATGCTCGTACTACTCCTGGATTTGGAGGGGTCAATGGTAATCGGCCACATCAAGTAGATCCAGTTAATGATGCAATTGATTCCATGATAGGCCAGTCAGTGCATGGTATTATAGAGGCGACATTTGATGCTGGATATTTGCTTAATGTCAGGGTTGGTGATACCGAAACAACTTTGAGGGGTGTTGTTTTTAAGCCTGGACATTACGTCCCTGTTATGCCAGAAAATGATATCGCCCCAGGTGTCCCAATGATCAGAAGGAATGAGATTCCCCTTCCGAGAGAAAGCAATACTAAGGTCCACAGCCGTAATCCTGGGCCTAGAGACATAAATGGAACTGCTCATGCTGCCCGAGCTGCTAATCCAGCTGGATCAAAAGGTAAGCAGGTGCTTTCAGTGGTACCCCAAACCCCTGCAATATCAAGAGGCAATTTAGTTCCTGTTGTACTTCAGCCAGTCAATCTATCAAATGGTGCACCTAGTGCCAGTGCCACAAGCCAAACTCCCCATCCGGTGACTTCTAAAGGCAAGCAGATTCGAGATGCTGCTCATTCATCAAATGGATCAACACCAACAAATGAAGTCATGCAATTTCAATCTCAAAATAACCACCAGGTGATGCATTCAGGATTGCAAAATCCAAGTCCTTTTAATCAAACTCAAGCTGGGGGACTACATGAATCAGAAGCCAACCCAACGAAAACAACTGGTGTGCCTTTTGAGAAACTGTTAACTGAAGTAATCAAGAGGGTTCCTGCTCCATTACAGTCAACAGATACTAATAGCAGCTCAGCTGTTAACTTGCCTGTGAAAGATTCTGGTATTGTGGCAGAAAAGGATGTCAGTGACACAGATCAGGCCCTGTCTGTTGAACCACTGCAAGTTTTACAGCCTAATGTTGGCTGTCATCCTGCGGTTGCATCTAGACCTTCCGAGGAATACAAGACTGGCAAAATGACTCAGCTCTTGCAGGTAAAACAAGTCTTCAACTGAATAAATTCACTGTCCAATCATCCATTATATACTAAAGGTCATTTCCCAGGTACAAGATCAATGACTTATTATATACATCAAACCTTAAGAAGGTTTTGCAGGAAAGCATGGCAGACAATCCAGGGGCCTGTACTGAGGGGCCGGCTGCAGGTTTAGATTGAAATAGATAATTTGAAAAGCCCAGAAACCACGCTTGGAGATGAATGGAGTAGTCCTTCAGAGCACACGGGGCAAGGGAAAATGGTGTACTGGTGCTTCTGTACTATGTAAAGTTTCCGGAGAATGAATTACTAGACTTGTACAAGTCTAGAAAATTAGTGATCTTAAACTAGGTAGAGGCCACACAAGATCCATCTTTGCTCAAAAGTGTGAGGCTGAGATGTCTTCTCTTAGACTTTTATTTTAGTTCAATTATAAAGGAAACCTAGGTGCATGTTTGCATTTGGTACTGTAATTTATTCATAGTTTGAATTGAAGGATACCTTCTTAGTAGACATTTATGCAGCCTCAACCTTCTATCATGTATCCATGCCTGGTGCGGGGTTTATGATCCAACTTCCAAAGCACGAGTTCTGCTTTTAAATGTGCTAGTGCCTGATAACTTTGTTCTAGGCAAAGTTATCAGGCACTAGATTATTAGGAGCAACTTTGTTCTAAGCGATCTTGGAGGATAGAGGGAAGATGGAATATAGCATAGATCAAAGATCTGGTATGGGGAAAATAAAGCTTAACTAAACTCATTTTAATTAGGTGGTGTGATGTTGCTGTTTGAGGAACTTAATGGTCTAAAGATTATCCTCCTTGTGTAGCTGTGGACTAAAATTCATGGTAAGCTGATCGCATCAGGTTACTTCGGATAACAGAAGAATCACATTTCAGGTTGAGGTTCTCACACGATGAACTGCTGATAGTTACACCGCGAAAAGAGGAAGAGAGATGAAAGGAAGTAGAATATTGCAGTCCAACCCAATAAAGATTGTTTAATAATATCCATGAGCTAGTAAAATTTGGTTCCACGAATTGTGATCAAGGATGCAGAAGCCTTGGGGCCAATGTAAAAGATGACGTTCAAACATATTCAGCAACAAAAAATAGCAAACAGAAACCTTCTATTGCCTGATGCAGGAAGGGAGAAGAAAAGGCATCCTGTGGCAATAATCTGTGAACCCAAAAACTACTGCAGAATTGAGCGAAAGATGACATTAACGATCCCACTAACTTGATATATCACAACCTTCTTGTTGTTACCTTTTTTTTCTCAATATAGTACACTAAACACCTTTTGGCCTGTATTATCACTTTCCAAGATGCAATTCTTTCCATCAGGGGGGAACTCAGAATTTTCCACCAAAACAGAAAACCACCCCTACATGTTTTGCAGCATGAATCACCAAATAAAAAATTACCCTCAAATCAGATTTTACAAAAAGTCATTGAGACGAGTTAAACCCTGAAGATGAGAGATACAACTATAACCTATTGCTAGATGCGCTTCAGTAAAAACTATGGACCAAAATTTTATTGTTCATGAAAAAGAATCTTGATTCACTGTGGAGTATGCTCATGGAAACTTGGTGCCAAAGAGAGTATTAGATCCTGGAACTGGAATGGGACGGATAGCAGGGATGGGTGGCTGAAGAAAAGGAATCTGGCTTGGCTCTACAAATGGTTGCTGTCCACCTACAAAAGGTGGAGTCACACAAAGCTGCAAGGTTTGGCCTGCTGCACCTCCTGCGATTCATATGGAAAAGAAAAAAAAATCAATCTTCTCAAATACACAATAAACAGGCACAGAAAAACATAGAGATGCTGAGACCAACATCTTCAGTCTTGTATTTTGAGACTTAATCTTCCAATGTAGAAAAATATCCTACAGTTGATCTTATAAGATGCCATGTTTGACATGGTGCTGCCATCTATAATTACGTTATGCTGTAGAAATCTTTTCTTAATTTTCTTTCCTTCGTGTGTTGTGGGTGGGATGGGCAGCAAATTCATTGAAGCTCTTAAAACAATACCAGAAAATAATATAATCATCTTCCCTATATTTGAGTTACAGCATTAAATTTCAAGTTCTCTCATCAAGTTGAAACTCAAAATGGAATCAATCTCTCAGATGGTTCTGCACATATTGACTATCAACCCCTAGCAGACATTGACAGAAGTTGGAATTTTCGACCAATTTTTGAAAAGCTTACGCTGACTTGCTAGCTTAGCAATTAGGTTGTCCCTTCAAGTAGTCAGTAACATAAAACATTAAACATCTAATCTTACATTGAATGTGCAACCTAATTGATGGCAGAAAGTGCATTGACAAACCATTGAAACCAGAATCTCTTGCAACATAGTATAAAACTCTTTTTTTATACCTTGGTGTTTAGGATACTGGACCTGGTGTGGAGTTAACAGAGGACGTGCAGATACAGTTGATATGGGTGCTGCAATTGGAACCGAATCCTTTCATAAAACAAACACAACAAAAAAATTAGAGAAATATAAAATGCATGCTTGGATAACAACTTCAAGGAAGAAGAAAATTAAACACTCGAGATGACTTGACATGCAAGAGGATCAGCCTCAATAAAAAAAGACAGAAGCGTTGAAAATTAGAAAGTTATACATGAAAAACAAGGAAATAAGCCTGCCATTAGACCTTCAAGATATGAGCACAAGATTGCATAGCTGCAGACTTTGTTAACTGATATATAGACAATTATGATTTCTTTCGCACAATATTGCATATCGAAATCTTAGCTAATTAGCTATCTAGCTTTGGATCAATGACGCACACAACCAGCATTATTCTATTATAATGTGGTTGATAAAAAAGCATTTGTGTTAAGAGAAGCATGGTATGACACTAGTTCAAACCAACTATATAAATAATTAGAGATATAACCACAATAGGATATTTAGAATCAATATGTGGCTAGAGTACTGGCCAAGGCCAGTTCTAGGAACTATCTCGAGATCTGATAATGACATAAATTGTTCCATTCCAAAATGTAGCATAAATTGCTCCCTAACATACATTAAACAGTTAAATACAAGCTACAACAACCAGAAACTAAATGTTTATTGTATCTGTAACTATCAAACATCAGAGTGCTTAGTTATTTCATGTTGCAGATTCTGTATCTTACATGATAAACTGGCTGAACATACACAAGCTGCCCCATCCGTCCAACCATAACCTAGAGAAACAGAGCCAGATTAGAAACTCAAAAATAACCATAAAAGTCACAAATCTCCTGACCAAAAAAGCAACAAATGAGCACCAGAAATAAACTACCAGATGACTATCACATGAATCTTCCTTTCACTTACGGATTGAGAATTTGGTTGTGCATATGATGGTGCTGCCTGAACAGCATGATACTGACCAGCATATCTAAGTGACTGTACTCTGGTTCCCACGTGTCCAGCAACCTATAGCCAAATAAGCCTGTGAGAACTAGAAAAGAATTCCTCTTTTAACAATTAGGGGCTAGTTCAGTAAAAAAAAAAAAATTCCAAGAGTTGACAAGAAAGTTGTTGGTGCTAAATCTGGCATTTTCTCAAGTGAATTGAATTTAATATGAGAGATTACTCAATAAGAAGCAAGAAGTTAACTAATGCATACAGGTGAAAATTGAGAACCACTGCCACCATTTACAGCTGTCAAGTTACTGTAGGGGGGAAACTTAGCAGGAACAGATGATCGAGGTGCACAAGGGATCCCAACTTCTGGCTGGACAACAGCAACAGGTACCACAGGAGAGTTGCTTGGTATGTAAGCCATACTTGGAACTGTTGGCACTGCTGGAGCATTAGCTGATGTAGGATTGGAAAAGGAAGGAGAAAAAATTTTTGCTCCTGGATTGAGCTTGAATGCCTGAAAGAAAAGAACGCCAAAAAACATCAGCATGGTTATAAAATTGATGTCATAAATATTCCAAAATTCCAAAGAAACTGCAATCTAACCAAACCCAATGATTTCTACAGATGCTTGTGGTATGGATTATAAATTATATCCTATATGAATTGCACTAGCAATTCAAAAAAATATTTCACAGTTACTCATAAAAAGTGCAGGCTCGATAAATTATATGATTTACTGATGTGATAGACAGTGACCTGATGACTGCCCTAAAAATTGAGAGTCAATAGAGGTGAGATGAAACAGATGTCAGTACTAAATGGTTGAAACAAACAAGGTTTTTACCTTGGAACTTCTATTAGATTCTGAAACTTGTGGAGAGGCCACATCAGTTGAATTTGCTGATGAGCTACAGTGTGATTCTGAAGGAACATCAACCATTGGATTGGAAGCAGTAGAAACACTAGCACAAACAGAACTAGGAGAGGTGGTTCCTGCAGAAGCAGGCCTTCCACAGTATTGACTGTCTGGCTTCATAAGATCACCATCGGGATTACAAGATACAACATTAGGCAACAGCTTCACTGTTACTCGCCCTTCTGCAATGGATTTTGCTTCACTGTCATGAGGCCCTGCTGCATGTAGCACATTAAGCAATTAAAACAGAACAGAATCAGGATGGAAAAAAGAAAATGCATTTTAAAAAATATAAGACAAATTCAGGGAATCATGGCAAGATTTAGCTTCTACAGGCAAACTATCACCTAGATGCATCTCATCATAGAAGGCCCTGTGTTATAATAAATAAAAAATTCAGAAAATGGCATGCGGCCACTAAATCTGCATGAATGTTAACTCACATAATACAATTGATACAAAACCCAAAATCTATTAGCAATTTATTGTTATAATGAAGTTCAGAGAGCAAAGCCTTACATCATGGGTATTTTATAACAAACATTTTCACTGGTAGTATCAGAACTTTTTACAGGTAAAAGAAGGCATGCCTTCTCTTCTGCTTTCTTTTCATAAAAGATATTAATAAGCACAAGGCAGATCTGTATAGTATGTTATGGATCAAATAGTTAAACCCCGTGTGGAAGTTGAACTTACTGATTGCATTTGGGCTATGAACTTCATCAGCCTGCACAAATCAAATGCATGGGTAAAAATCTACATCAACGAGTTATTGAGCAAATAGTTTCCACTTCTACAAACACAGAGCATCAAGCAAGGAAATAAATATGCCTGTCATGACATACACTCTTTTCTGTTTGAAAATCAAACTTCTGTTTATAATGACCCTGCTCCTCCTGTGACCTGTCATCTCTAGTCTGTCTGCCAGAAAAATAATTGACAGAAATTTGAAAGTTAGAAGGGATTCCATAAAGAAAATAATTTACATTTAAGCTAATGAGCAACACAATTTAATGCAAACATAGACTCTAATCCTTTGTGTCTATATTCAAAAGAAATATGAATCATTAATCATGCAGTGCTTTGGTGGAGAAAATTTGTGCTAGAACAGACAAGGGCCAGTTCAGTTTGCAACCCAATGCAAGTATAAAAAACACAGAATGCAGAGGATAAGATTTTAAGGCATCCAACAGTGCAAACCCCACTTGAAACTTGGAAAAGACTGGTAATTTATACCGTCCATTAACTGAGTCACCAAAAGAAGCTTCTCTCTGCATACACAAAACAGAAATTAAAGAAAAAATTAGAAAGAAAGGAAGTGAAAAGTGTACAAACATCTCTCTCTCTCACTAGCATTGTAAAAAAAGTATCCTACTACAGATATTAAATTACCACTGACTCATTGAAGCAGTAATTGATTGGGTTTCCTTCAAGCCATTTATCAATCCATCAGATCATCCAAACCATAATAAGATGCACCCTAGGTAGCATTAAAATAAGAACAACACTCTTCAACAGAAAAGTCTGCTCTCAATATTAAAAGCAGCCAACTATGCTGCTGCTGATATAGGTCTCTCACGACAGAAATGGTCATAACGCAAACACAAGTTAACATCATTTATGGAGATCTTTTGATGAATATCTAGACAAGCTCACAGAAACTGTTTCCCTAGTAGACCACAAAACAGAAGAAAAGAAAATAGAAGCCTCACCTTTGGGATATGCACACCATCTCTTTCCCCATGTTCAAATTCCATTGTTTTTCCTATTTGATTTGGTGGCGTTTTTCTCCCTTCAGGATCCTTTCCTGCTTTTGTCGGCATAAGACCATGGGAAGTACCGTTCTTGTTTTTGACTGAACTCCTACTTCATAGGTACAATTAGTCCATGGTTATATAGCCAAATAAAAAAAAAGGTTGCTTGGATGCAGAAATATTTCCTTGACCAGATTTCTGTACTAAAACAGGTAGTAGTTTTCTTAATTACTTGAAAACAGTATGTATATGTATAGGTATGTCTGCATGCATGCAAAGGCTCTAAGGTGGTTCCAGGTATGTACAGAACATGGAAATAACAAATGGTGCACTTGGAGAAACTATCAGAATTTAACAAACAGTAAACTTGAAAACAAATGCATTATTGAAAAGAAAAGTAAATCAATAAGATATATGACTTTAAATTATTGCAGCTTACAATTAAATTTAAACAGTTAACAACGATAGTCCTTACAACCCAAGTCCAAGACAAGACAATACCTGTTGTGATTAGATTTCTTTTTATCCACAGTGAACTTGTTAGATTTCTTTGCCTCGCTCGCTACAATCTCAGAAGACGGAGCATTGGTTAGAGCAGCTTCTACATTGCCACCAGATATATTTCCAGTGACGCCATCAGCTGGAAACAGAACTCCCTGAATTCAAAGCAGCACATATATTAGGCAGATTCTCCAACGTTGTATCCGGATAACTAACAGGAATTTAAAATAGAAAGAGTTGCATACCTTAGCAACAACTTGGACAACATCAGTCGAAAGAATTACAAGTGTCTCTATCACACTCCCATTAGCTACATTTGCATCAGATTTTCCCTTCCTAGTCAATCTTGCTTCCTTCAAAACAACACCTACACAAAGCAGGTAACTAAACTTCATAAATGATAAATCTCACTTAAAATTACCAATCTTTATGAAGTCTTATTTCCAAAAGTACCAAATCCAGTCTGTGTTAACCAAATAAAATAGTGGACCCTCCATTGCATAAACAAATAGAGTACAAAACAAAAACAGAAACAGAATTATATACTAACAAAATAGGCAAAACCCCAGATCAGAATCCAATCTGATCTCGTCCATTCTAAAGAGTACATGTCTATTTCTCAATAAAACCAAAAACCCAGGTAGGGTTGCTCATAAAAATCAAAACCCAGATACCATTTTGTACGAAAATCGTAACTTTCAAGTAATTCAAAAACTAATGCCAAAAAGAAGCAATCTTTACGTTTCCAATGGAGACCAAAAAAGAACAAAGAAAACCTCACCGTTTTCCTTGTCAAAAGAAGCAGTGTGAAAGGTTCCAGAGTAGACAGAACCATCTCTAATATGCACATCAACAGGGAGTCCAATTATACACATAGTAGCAAACAATAAAGCCTCGTTTAAGCAAGCCTCTGTTTCAGCTTCTGCTCTGTTTTTGTAACCCATCTCTGTTTTTATCCAAAAAAGAAAATAATGAAACTTTTTTGTATGCCTATTTAAAAAAGGTTTTCCCTTTCTTATAAAGAAAGACCAGGGTTTGTGCTTGACAGAGGAAGGAGAGATCTAAAGAAAGAATCAAGGAAATTGGAACAGAGAAATGCTTTTTTCTGCCTGTGTTTCAATGCATGTGCTGGTGTCTTGTTCGGTTTGATGAGTTTATGCTGGCTTTATATGTTGTAAATATATGTAATAAGCCCCGTAACCTTGGCATCACGGCATGCTTCGGTCGTTTCACTGTATTTTCTTCAAGATTTCCCAGATTTATTATTAAATTTGTAAATTCATTTACTGAATCACAACAAATTCAATACAGCAAGTGTATTTTTTATATATTTATGAAAATAAATTTAGTTTTAATTTGTGTATAAATTAATCGGAAAATGAACTTCAATATATGTAATGAATTATATGGTGCTTTCAAAAAGTTAAATAACATTTATTTATTTTTTGTCTGTTTTTTTTTTATTTATAATTTATACTTGATTTTGCAAGTATTTATTACATTTTATAAATATTTATGCTTATGAAAAAGGAATGAAAATCATAATACAAAACCAGATTTCTTTTATTATTATTTTTTGTTGTTGTACATGCCAACGAATGCCATTAGCTTGAATTTGCCAAATTCACCAAAAGCCATTGATGCTTGTAATTTACTTGTAAATAAAAGATCAATTCCAGTTATAGTTAATTCGAACCATCTTTCAATTATGAAAAATCTGTTCTTTTCCATTTATTTTATTTTTATGTGAAGAGGAGCAAATTCATTTTGGACTCTCAGCCTTGCCAAGGTTCATATGAGTTGAATTAAAAAGAATTAACCTAATCTTCATCCAGTGGTAAGAATTTAGAACTAAAAGGTTTATTCTCTTTATAGTCTCAAGTTCGAGTCATGTGATTGCTAATATGATGGTCACTGGAGGCTTACATAGTCATTAACTTCAAGGCCCGTGGGATTAGTCGAGGTGCGCGCAAACTAGCCCGAACACCCACTTTAATAAATAAAAAAAATTAAACCTAATAAAAAAATATTTAGATTATAAAAATTTATTTGAAAAAATTATTAAACATAATCTAGGGAATTAATAAAAAAAATATTAAACCTAATAAAAAATATTTAGATTATAAAAAGTTATTTGAAAAAATTATTAAACATAATCTAGTGAATTAATCTTGAAATCTTTTGATATCACTCCTTATCTAACTTGATTTTTATTCATTTTATTTCTTATATTATCTTTATAATCTCCATTTGATTTCTTCAAAGATATAAAATAAATAGGAAAAGGAAAAAAAAATGCAAAACCTCCGAAACCCTAAAACATAAATCTTCTCTTCTCGAGCTTACATTGTCAGCTTCCACAATGAGAAAATGAAAGTCCAAACAAATCAAAAGGGACCGCCTGAAGAAATCGAT
>Ga0307518_10002112_pt1 | contig 14588 bp, 1 predicted proteins | sample 25_EM_MG_FD_203889 | JGI IMG/M metagenome (GOLD analysis project Ga0307518, IMG submission 203889) | Populus trichocarpa ectomycorrhiza microbial communities from riparian zone in the Pacific Northwest, United States - 25_EM | ecosystem: Host-associated > Plants > Roots > Unclassified | place...
TAGGCACGGCCTCACCGTGAACTCCGTGCTCAACGCCGCCTGGGGTCTGGTCCTGTCGACCATGACCGGACGCCACGACGTCGTGTTCGGCGCCGCGGTCGCGGGCAGGCCCGCCGCCGTGCCGGAGATCGAGAACACCATCGGCCTGTTCCTCAACACCGTGCCCACGCGGGTGCGGCTCGACGCGGCCGAATCCGTACTGGATCTGGTGCGGAGCCTGCAGTCCGAGCGGATGGACCTGACCCCGTACGAGTTCATGAGCCTCGGGGTCCTGCAACGCGAGGCCGGGCACCGGGTCCTCTTCGACACGCTTTTCGTGCTGCGCAACGCCGACGGTGACGAACGGCGCGACGGCCTCCGCCACCGCCACGGCATCACCGACCTGCTGAACATCGACGCCACGCACTACCCGCTGACGCTCGTGGTCACGCCGGGCGAGGAAACGCGGGTCACGCTGTCCTACCGGGACGACGTCATCGACACCGCCGAGGCCGCGTCGGTGCTCGACCGGTTCACGTCACTGGTCGGGCAGATCGTCGACGATCCGGCGAAACCGGTCGCCGCGCTGGCCACGGTGTCCACTGAGGACCGTGCCGCGCTGGAAGCGGGTTGGGCCGAGGCCGAACACCCGGTCGTCGAGGACACGATCGCGGATCTGCTCGCCGTCCAAGCCGAGCGGACTCCCGACGAGACGGCCTTGGTGTTCGGCGAAGAACAGTTGACCTACGCCGAACTCGACGCGCGCATCAACCGGATGGCTCGCCTGCTGCTGGCCCGGGGCGCCGCGCCGGAACAGGTGATCGCACTCGGGCTGCCGCGGTCGATCGACATGGTCGTCGCGTTGTTCGCCGTCCTGCGGACGGGTGCGGCGTACCTGCCGCTGGAGCTCGACTACCCGGTCGAGCGGCTCGCGGTGATGCTGGAAGACGCCCGGCCGCTCTGCCTGGTGTCCACAAAGGACGTCGCGGCGACCCTTCCCGGTGCGACGCCCCGGGTGCTCGTCGACGACCACGAAGACAGGGCGTTCGGCGGCGGCCCGATCTCCGACGCCGAACGCCCGCTGTTCGCGCGGAACCGCGCGGACCGCATGGAACACCCGGCGTACGTCATCTACACCTCGGGCTCGACCGGGAAGCCCAAGGGCGTCGTCACCCCGTACCGCGGCCTGACGAACATGCAGCTCAACCACCAGGGCGCGATCTTCGCCCCGGCCATCGCGTCGGCGGGCGGGCGGCGGCTGCGGATCGCGCACACCGTGTCGTTCGCCTTCGACATGTCCTGGGAAGAACTGCTGTGGCTCGTGGAGGGCCACGAGGTCCACGTCTGCGACGAGGAACTGCGGCGGGACGCGCGGGCGCTCGTGGCGTACTGCGACGAGCACGAGGTCGACGTCGTCAACGTGACGCCGACGTACGCCCACCTGCTCATCGAGGAGGGGCTGCTGGAGGGGCACCGGCCCGCGCTGGTCCTGCTCGGCGGCGAAGCGGTGTCCGAGTCGGTGTGGAACCGGCTGCGCGACACCGAGGGGACCTACGGCTACAACCTCTACGGCCCCACCGAGTACACGATCAACACGCTCGGCGGCGGCACGACCGACAGCGACACCCCGACCGTCGGCAAACCGATCTGGAACACCCGCGCCTACATCGTCGACGCCTGGCTGCGGCCGGTGCGTGACGGTGTCGCGGGTGAGCTCTACATCGCGGGCGAAGGCCTGGCGCGCGGCTACCTCGGCCGTCCCGGCCTGACCGCCGAACGGTTCGTCGCCGACCCGTTCGTGCCCGGGGGCGGGCGCATGTACCGCACCGGTGACCTGGTGCGCCGCCGTCCGGATGGCAATCTCGACTTCCTCGGCCGCACCGACGATCAGGTCAAGATCCGGGGCTACCGCGTGGAACTCGGCGAGATCGAGACCGCGCTCAGCCGGTACCCGGAGGTCGCGCAGGCCGCCGTCATCGCGCGGCCGGACCCGTCGGCGCCCGGTCTGCAGCGGCTCATCGGCTACGTCGTCCCGGCCGAGCTGAGCGGGGACGCGCGCGCCGAAGCGGAAGCCGACCAGGTCGGCGAATGGCAGCAGATCTACTCCGACGAGTACACCGAGATCCCGACGGCGTTGTTCACCGAGGACTTCGCGGGCTGGGACTCCAGCTACGACGGCGACCCGATCCCGCTGGAGCACATGCGGGAATGGCGGCGCGCGACCGTCGACCGGATCGCCGAACTGAAGCCGGAACGGGTGCTGGAGATCGGGGTCGGCACCGGTCTGCTCATGGGGCAGATCGCGCCGCTGGCCCAGGAATACTGGGGCACCGACCTCGCCGCTCCCGTGATCGCGAAGCTGAACCGCGAGCTGGAGCAGGATCCGGTGCTGGCGGCCAAGGTGAACCTGCGCGCCCAGCCGGCGCACGTGTTCGACGGCCTGCCCGCCGGCCGGTTCGACACGATCGTGATCAACTCCGTCATCCAGTACTTCCCGAGCGTCGACTACCTGACCGACGTCATCACCCAGGCGATCGGGCTGCTCGCGCCCGGTGGCGCGCTCTTCGTCGGCGATGTCCGGAACCTGCGGCTCGCTCGCGCCTTCCACACCGCGATCCAGCTCACCCGCGCCGACGCGACCTCCGACGTCGCCCAGGTGCGGCGCGCGATCGAACGCGGTGCCGCGCTGGAGAAGGAACTGCTGATCGACCCGGACTACTTCACCGCGCTCGCGAGGCGGCTCCCGGACGTCGCCGCGCAGGTCCGGATCAAACGGGCACGGCTGCACAACGAGCTGAGCCGGTACCGCTACGACGCGGTCCTGGTGAAAGAGCCCGCCGAGACCTTCTCGGTCGCGCAAGCACCGCGGCTGTCTTGGGACGAGGTGGGGTCGCTCGGCGTACTGGAGGACCGCCTCACCGGCGTGGAAACCCTGCGGGTGAGCCGGATCCCGGACGCGCGGCAGGCGCCCGAGGTCGAGTCGACCCGCGCGCTGGACGCCGGTGCGCCGCTCATCGACGTCCTGGACCTGTTCCGCACTCCGGCCGGGGTCGAGCCCGAGGACGTGCACGAACTCGGCGACCGGCTCGGGTTCCGGGTGTACTGCACCTGGTCGGCCGACGGCGCGCTCGAGGCCGTGTTCGTCCACAAGGGACAGACGGACGCGCTGGTCACCGGGGTGCATCAGCCGGTTTCGGTGGGCACGAGCCTGGCCAAGTACGCGACCAGCCCGACAGCCGCCCGCGGTGGCGGCGAGCTGGTGCAACGCCTGCGGGACCGGCTCAAGACGGAACTGCCGGATTACATGGTCCCGGCCGCGTTCGTCACGCTGGGTGCCCTGCCGTTGACCGACAACGGCAAGCTCAACACCCGCGCGCTCCCGGACGCCGAGCAGACGGTGCGGCTCGCCGAAAGCCGTCCGGCCGAGACGGCCGAGGAGGAGACGCTGTGTGCGCTCTTCGGCGAGGTCCTCGGCGTGGAGGGGGTCGGCGTCGAGGACAACTTCTTCGACCTCGGCGGCCATTCCCTGCTCGCCACCCGGCTCATCAGCCGGGCCCGCACCGAACTCGGCGCCGAACTGGCCATCCGTGACCTGTTCGAGGCGCCGACGGTCGCCGAACTGGCCGCTCGCGCGGGTGGCGGCGAACCGGCGCGGCCTGCCGTGGTCCGCGCCGAGCGCCCCGACCGCATCCCGCTTTCCGCCGCTCAGCGCAGCCTCTGGCTCGTGGACCGGATGGAAGCGAACGCGGTCGCCTACAACTTCCCGCTGACCTTCCGGCTACGTGGCGCCCTGGATCTCGAAGCGCTGCGGGCCGCGCTGGGCGACGTGCTCGGCAGGCACGAAGTCCTGCGGACCGTTTTCGAAGAGCACGACGGGGAGCCCTATCAGCGCGTTCTCGACGCGCCGGAGATCCCGTTCGCCGTCGAGGACTGCGACGAAGCCGGACTGGACGCCCGGATCGCCGAGCTCTCGCGGACACCGTTCGACCTGGCGCGGGAGATCCCGGTCCGGCTGCGGGTGCTGCGGCTCGGCCAAGGCGACCAGGTGGTCTCGCTGGTCCTGCACCACAGCGCGACCGACGAATGGTCCGACCGGCCGTTCCTGGGCGATCTGACCTCGGCCTACCGGGCGCGGCTCGACGGTGACAGTCCCATGTGGACGGATCTCCCGGTGCAGTACGCCGACTTCGCGTTGTGGCTGCGAGACTTCCTCGACCAGCACGGTGCGGCGCAGATCGCCTACTGGGCCGAGTCCTTGCGCGGGGCTCCGGACGAGCTGACCCTGCCACTGGATCGTCCCCGTCCGCTCCAGCCGACAGGCAGGGGCGGAAAGGTGAAAGCCCCGCTCTCCGAAGAGTTGTCGGCCGCGGTGCGCGACCTGGCGGCGAAGGCGGGAGCGAGCCCGTTCATGGTGCTCCAGGCGGCGGTGGCCGCGCTGCTGCACCGGACCGGCGCCGGCGACGACATCCCGCTGGGTGCCCCGATCGCCGGGCGGACCGACGCGGCGCTCGACGACCTCGTCGGGTTCTTCGTGAACACGCTGGTGCTGCGGACCGATTTCTCCGGCGAGCCGACGTTCGCCGCCCTGCTCGACCGGGTGCGCGAGGCCGACCTGGCCGCGTTCTCGCACGGCGACCTGCCGTTCGAAAGCGTCGTCGAGCGGCTGAACCCGCCCCGGGTGCCGGGGCGCAACCCGCTGTTCCAGGTGATGGTGGGTTACCACCGGCAGAGCGACGCGCACGACGTGCTCGGGCTGCCCGCCGAGTGGTTCGAGATGGACACCGGCATGGCGAAGTTCGATCTGCACTTCACGATGGTCGACGATGGCACCACCGCCACGTTGATGCTGGAGTACGCCGAAGACCTCGCCGGCGAGGCGACGGCCGCGCGCCTGCTCGACCGGCTCACGTCCTTGCTGGAGCAGGTCACCGCCGAGCCGGACCGGCCAGTCGCCGCGCTCGACGTCCTCGTCGGTGACGAACTCGCGCGAGTGGCCGAATGGAACCGCACGGCCCGGGAAGTCCCGGCCGCGACCCTGCCGGAGTTGTTCGAGGCGCAGGTGGCGCGGACGCCGGATGCTCCCGCCGTCGTCTTCGAGGACGTCGAGCTCTCGTATGCGGAGTTCGACGCGCGGGCGAACCGGCTGGCGCGGTGGCTGGTCGAGCAGGGTGTGGGTGCGGAGTCGGTGGTGGCGGTGTCGTTGCCGCGGTCGATCGAGCTGGTCGTCGCCCTGTACGCCGTGCACAAGGCCGGTGGCGCTTACCTGCCGGTCGACCGCGACTACCCGGCGGATCGCATCGCGTTCATGCTCGAAGACGCCGCCCCCGCGGTCGTTCTCGACGAGCTGCCCGTTCTCGACGGCTACTCCGCCGAAAGCCTGGGACGGATTGTCGCCCCGTTGTCTCCGGCGTACGTGATCTACACGTCGGGTTCGACGGGGCGTCCCAAGGGTGTCGTGGTGCCACATGCGGGCATCGTGAACCGTCTACTGTGGATGCAGGACGAGTACGGTCTGGCGGCGGATGATCGGGTTTTGCAGAAGACGCCGTCGAGTTTCGATGTGTCGGTGTGGGAGTTCTTCTGGCCGCTCATCGCCGGAGCGACGCTGGTCGTCGCCAAACCCGAGGGGCACAAGGATCCGGCCTATCTCGCCGAGCTGATCCGCACCGCCGGGATCACGACTGTCCACTTCGTACCGTCGATGCTCGCGCTCTTCTTGGAGGCAGCGGACTGCGCCGGTTTACGGCGCGTGATCTGCAGTGGCGAGGCGTTGCCGTCGGACCTGGCGGCTCGCGTGGACGTCCCGCTGTACAACCTTTACGGCCCGACAGAAGCATCCGTCGACGTGACCGCTTGGCGGGCCGGTGCCGAGACGACGCCGTCCGTCCCGATCGGACGTCCGGTGTGGAACACGCGGACGTATGTGCTGGACGCACGGCTGAACCCGGTCCCGCCGGGTGTTCCCGGTGAGCTTTACCTCGCCGGTGTGCAGCTCGCTCGCGGGTACCTTGCCCGGCCCGGGCTGACCGCGGAGCGGTTCGTGGCCGACCCGTTCGGCGGCCCGGGGGAGAGGATGTACCGCACCGGGGACCTCGCGCGCTGGTCGGACGACGGCGTACTCGAGTTCCTGGGCCGGGTGGACGACCAGGTCAAGATCCGCGGCTTCCGGGTCGAACTGGGCGAGGTCGAGGCGGCGCTGACCGCGTCCGAGGCCGTCACGCGCGCGGTGGTCGTCGCCCGTGAAGACCGGCTGGTGGCGTACGTCGTCGGTTCGGTCGACGGGCTGCGGGAGGCGGTGGCCGCGAAGCTGCCGGACCACATGGTGCCGTCGGCATTCGTCGTGCTCGACGAGATCCCGCTGACCCCGAACGGGAAACTCGACCGCAGAGCCCTGCCCGCCCCCGAGTTCGGGACCGCGGAAGGCCGGGAGCCGAGGAACGCGCGGGAAGGGGCGCTGTGCGCGTTGTTCGCCGACGTGCTCGGTGTCGAGCGGGTCGGGATCGACGACGGCTTCTTCACCCTCGGCGGGCATTCGCTGCTGGTGATGCGCCTGGTCAGCCGGATCTCCGCGAGTCTGGGCGCCACTGTGTCGGTCCGTGACGTCTTCGACGCGCCCACTGTCGCGGCGCTGGCCGAACGGCTCGCGGAACCGTCGGCCCAGCCGGTCCTGAGCGCCGGGAACCGGCCGGATCTGCTGCCGCTTTCGCCCGCCCAGCAACGGTTGTGGTTCCTGTACCGGCTCGAAGGGGTCACGCCCACCTACAACATCCCGCTCGCCTGGCGGCTGCACGGCGAGCTGGACGTCGACGCGTTGCGTGCGGCGATCGGCGACCTCGTCGAACGGCACGAACCGCTCCGCACGGTGTTCGTCGAAGAAGGCGGCGTCGCGGCGCAGCGCATCTTGACCGACGCGCGCCCGGAGGTCCGTTTCGAGGAAGCGAGCGACCTCCAAACACAGCTCTCCGCCGAGGCCGGTCGCGGCTTCGCCCTCAACGAGGAACTCCCGATCCGCGCCACGGTCTTCGCCGTGTCACCGGCCGAACACCTCCTGCTGCTGGTGATCCACCACGTGGCGACGGACGAGTGGTCACAGGGGCCGCTCATGGCCGACCTCGCCACCGCGTACGAGGCGCGTCTCGCCGGGATCGCTCCACGGTGGACAGAGCTGGCGGTCCGGTACGCGGACTACGCTCTGTGGCAACGTGAACTGCTCGATTCGACGGCCTCCGGGCACGTCCGGTTCTGGCAGGAAGCGCTGGCGGGTCTGCCAGACGAGCTGCCTCTGCCCGTCGACCGGCGGCGTCCGGCCGAGTCGAGCCATCGCGGCGGTCTCGTCACCTTCCCGATCGACGCCACGCTCACCGAGCGGCTGCGGGCGGTGGCCCGGCGGCACGACGTCAGCATGTTCATGCTGGCCCAGGCCGCGGTCGCGGCGCTGCTGCACCGGCTCGGCGCCGGGGACGACATCCCGCTCGGCGCCCCGAGTTCCGGCCGCGTCGACGAACGGCTGGAGCCGCTGATCGGCTTCTTCGTGAACTCGCTCGTGCTGCGCACCGACCTGTCCGGCGAGCCTGCGTTCGGCGAACTGCTCTCGCGGGTGCGCGCGACCGACCTGGCGGCCTTCGAACACCAGGAGCTGCCGTTCGAGCGCCTGGTCGACGCGGTCAACCCGGAACGGTCGCTGGCCAGGCACCCGCTGTTCCAGGTGATGGTGGTGTACCTGCCCGAAGCCGAGGACGGGCTGAAACTGCCCGGCCTTCGTGCGGAGCAAGAGGAGTTCGCGCAGGGCGTCGCCAAGTTCGACCTCGAGTTCGGCTTCTTGGAGAACGGGGACGGGATCTCCGGCGCCATCGAGTACAGCGCCGATCTGTTCGATCACGCCACCGCCGAGTCGTTCGCCCGGCGTCTGGTGACCGTCCTGGAGCAGGTGGCCGCCGATCCCGCGATCCCGGTCGGCGAGCTCGACGTCCTCGGCGAGGACGAGCGCACGCTGCTCGGGCAGTGGAACGACACCGCGCACGACGTCCCGGCGAGCACGTTGCCCGAGTTGTTCGAGGCGCAGGTGGCGCGGACGCCGGATGCTCCCGCTGTCGTGTTCGAGGACGTCGAGCTGTCGTATGCGGAGTTCGACGCTCGGGCGAATCGGCTGGCGCGGTGGCTGGTCGAGCAGGGTGTGGGTGCGGAGTCGGTGGTGGCGGTGTCGTTGCCGCGGTCGATCGATCTCGTGGTCGCGTTGTACGCGGTGCACAAGGCGGGTGCGGCCTACCTGCCGCTCGACACGGACTACCCGGCGGATCGCATCGCGTTCATGGTCGAAGACGCCGCTCCGACGGTCGTTCTCGACCAGCTACCGGTGCTGGACGGCTACTCCGGCGAGAGCCTGCGGCGGATCGTCGACCCGTCGTCTCCGGCGTACGTGATCTACACGTCGGGTTCGACGGGGCGCCCGAAGGGTGTCGTGGTGCCGCATGAGGGCATCGTGAACCGTCTACTGTGGATGCAGGACGAGTACGGTCTGACTGCCGATGATCGGGTGTTGCAGAAGACGCCGTCGAGTTTCGACGTGTCGGTGTGGGAGTTCTTCTGGCCGCTGATCACTGGAGCGACGCTGGTGGTCGCCAAACCGGACGGCCACCGCGATCCGGCGTATCTCGAAGCGCTGATCCGGGACCAGCGGATCACCACCCTGCATTTCGTCCCGTCGATGCTGGAAGCGTTCCTCGCCGAGGAGCCGGAGTGGCATGGCGTCCGCCGCGTCCTGTGCAGTGGTGAGGCGTTGCCGCCGGAGCTGGCCGCTCGGGTGACCGTCCCGCTGCACAATCTTTACGGGCCGACAGAAGCTTCGGTGGACGTGACCTCGTGGGAGGTCGTCGATGAAACCGTCCCTATTGGACGTCCGGTGTGGAACACCCAGGTCCACGTGCTCGACTCCCGGCTCCGCCCGGTGCCTCCGGGCGTTGCGGGCGAGCTGTACCTGGCGGGCAAGCAGCTCGCGCGCGGGTACCTCGGGCGAGCGGGTCTGACCGCGGAGCGGTTCGTGGCGAACCCGTTCGCGGCGGGGGAGCGGATGTATCGCACGGGCGATCTCGCGCGGTGGCGGGCCGACGGCGCGCTCGACTATCTCGGCCGTGCCGACGACCAGGTCAAACTGCGCGGCTTCCGGATCGAGCTGGGCGAGATCGAGTCCGTGCTCTCCGCGCGGGTGGTCCTGCGGGAGGGAAGGCTCGTCGCGTACCTGACCGGGGAAGCCGACATCGAGGAGACCCGCCGGCTCGCGGAGGCCACCCTGCCGGAGTACATGGTGCCGTCGGCGTTCGTGGTGCTGGACGAGTTCCCGTTGACGCCCAACGGAAAGCTCGACCGCAAGGCACTGCCCGCGCCGGACTTCTCCGGCGAGGTCACCGACGACGCTCCGCGTACCCCTCGCGAGGAACTGCTCGCGTCGCTCGTCGCGGAAGTGCTCGGGCTGGCGAAGGCCGGTGTCCACGACGACTTCTTCCGCCTCGGCGGGGACAGCATCGTCGCGATGCAGCTCGTCGGCCGCGTGCGGCGGGCCGGGCTGCTGCTGAGCCCGCGCGACGTCTTCCGGTACCGGACCGTCGCGGCCCTGGCCGAGGTCAGCGCCGTGCGGCTCGACGCACCCGCGCCGGACAGCGGGAAACCGTTGGTGGAACTCGACGCGGGCGAGCGCACGGAGATCCTCGACGTCGCACCGGACACGGCCGAAGTGTGGCCGCTGACGCCGTTGCAGGCCGGGTTGCTCTTCCACGCGACGATGGACGGCGACGGACCCGATGTCTACACCGTCCAGGTGTCCTTCGATCTCGAAGGGCCGCTCGATCCGGCTCGGTTGCGCGACGCCGCTCAGGCACTCGTCGACCGGCACGCCGTCCTGCGGACCGGATATCGCTACCTCGCGTCCGGTCGCCCGGTCGCGCTGGTGGCGCGTTCGGTCACGGTTCCCTGGCGTTTCGTGGCTTCGCCGGACGCCGTCGAGGCGGAGATGGCGCACGACAGGCGCCGCTTCGATCCGGCTGCCGCACCGGTGCTGCGCTTCCTGCTGCTCACCCTGCCGGACGGACGGCACCGGCTGGTGTTCACCCACCAGCACGTGCTGCTCGACGGCTGGTCGGTGCCGCAGCTGTTCGCGGAGCTGTCCCAGCTGTACGCCGGCGCCGATCCGACGCCCGGCCGGGAGTATCGCGACCATCTCGCCTGGCTCGGCGAGCAGGATCAGGAAGCCGCGGAGTCCGCGTGGCGCCAGGCACTCGACGGTCTGACCGAGCCGACCCATCTCGTCCCGCACGATCCGCAGCGGGTCCCGGCCCTGCCGGAGCGGTTGTCGCTGGAGCTGCCGGAGCAGGCGACGGAGGCGCTGACCGGGGTCGCCCGTTCGCGCGGCCTGACCCTGAACACGCTGGTCCAGACAGCTTGGAGCATCGTGCTCGGCAGGCTCACCGGCCGTTCGGACGTCGTCTTCGGCGCGACGGTCGCCGGGCGCCCGCCCGAACTGGCCGGGGTCGAGCGGATGATCGGCCTGTTCATCAACACCATCCCGGTGCGGATCGTGCTCGACCCGGCCGAAAAACTGGGCGACCTGCTCGACCGCGTCCAGGACGAGCAGTCCGGATTGCTCGCGCACCAGCACTTCGGGCTCGCCGACATCCAGCGCGGCGCCGGGCTGGGAGAGCTGTTCGACACGCTGATGGTGTTCGAGAGCTATCCGGGCGCGGACGAGGACGAGACCGGCGGCGGGTTACGCGGGGAGATCGTGCGTCACGACGACTCCACGCACTACCCGCTCACCTGGGCGGTGGAGCCGGGAGCACGGCTGAAGCTCACCGCGGAGTATCGCTCCGACCTGTTCGGCTCCGGCCTTCCGGAGCGGCTTCTCCCCGCGATGGAGCGCGTGCTCGCGGCCATGGTGTCCGATGTGGACGCTCTCGTCGGCCGGGTCGACATCCTGACCGAAGCTGACCTCGACCTGATCGTGCGCGAGTGGAACGGGACGTCGCTCGCCGTCGCACCGTCCACTGTGGCCGGTCTCTTCGAGGATCAGGTGCGGCGCTCGCCCGGCGCGACGGCGGTGGTGTCCGGGGCGGTCTCCTTGACCTTCACCGAACTCAACGAGCGTGCCAACCGGCTGGCCAGGGCGCTGGTCGCGCACGGTGTGGGCCCCGAGGACTTCGTCGCCTTGGCACTGCCGCGTTCGGCGGACGTGCTGCTGGCGATCCTCGCGGTGCACAAGGCGGGGGCGGCGTACCTGCCGCTCGACCCGGACTACCCGGCCGAACGGCTGGCCGCGATGCTCGCCGACGCGCGGCCCAAGGTGATCCTGACCGAACCCGAGCTCCTGGAGTCGTTGCCTCGGACGGAGATCGAGACGCTGGCGCTCTGCGCGCTCGTCACCGAGGACCGGCAGGCACACGACCTGACCGACCGGGACCGCGTCCGCCCGCTCGTCCCGGAGCATCCGGCGTACGTGATCTACACGTCGGGCTCGACCGGGACGCCCAAGGGTGTCGTCGTCCCGCATCGCGGCGTGGTGAACCTGTTCCACAGCCACCGCACCGCCTTGCACCGGCCCGCGGTCGAGGCCACCGGCAAACCGCAGCTGCGGGTCGGGCACGCGTGGTCGTTCTCCTTCGACGCCTCCTGGCAGCCGCAACTGTGGCTGCTCGACGGGCACGCGGTGCACATCGTGGACGAGGAGACGCGGCGCGACCCCGAACTGCTGGCCGCGATGATCGAACGCGAAGGCTTCGACTTCATCGAGGTCACGCCGTCGTTCTTCGCGCAGATGGCGGACGCGGGCCTGCTCGACGGCGACCGGTGCCCCCTCGCGGTGATCGGCGTCGGCGGCGAGGCGGTACCCGAGAGCCTGTGGCATCGTCTGGCCACTTTGGACGGCACCGAGGCCTTCAACCTGTACGGACCGACCGAGTCCACAGTGGACGCCCTGGTCGCGCGGATCGGCGACAGTGACAAGCCACTGGTCGGCAGGCCGGTCGCGAACACCCGTGCCTACGTGCTGGACGCCGCGCTGCGGCCGGTGCCGCCCGGGGTCACCGGTGAGCTGTACCTCGCCGGTGCCGGACTCGCCCGCGGCTACCTCGGGCGGGCGGCGCTGACGTCGGAGCGGTTCGTGGCGGATCCGTTCGGCCCGGCGGGAGCCAGGATGTACCGCACCGGAGACCTCGCCCGCTGGACCGCGGACGGGCGCCTGGACTTCGGCGGACGCGCCGACGACCAGGCGAAGATCCGCGGGTTCCGGGTCGAGCCCGGTGAGATCGAAGCCGCGCTCGAACGCCACGGCGACGTCGCCCAAGCCGTCGTCCTGGTGCGCGAGGACCGTCCCCGGGTCAAGCAACTCGTGGCGTATGTCGTGTCCACTGTGGATCGGGACGAGCTGCGGCGGTTCGCGGCCGAGACGTTGCCGGACTACATGGTCCCGGCGGCGTTCGTCACGCTCGACGCGCTTCCCACGCTGTCGAACGGGAAACTGGACCGCAAGGCGCTGCCGGCGCCGGACTACTCGGAGCTGGCCGGTGGCCGTTCGCCCGAGACCGCGCTGGAAAAGACCTTGTGCGCGCTCTTCGCGGAAGTGCTCGACGTGCCGGAACTGGGTGCCGAGGACGACTTCTTCGCCCTCGGCGGGGACAGTATCGTCGCGATGCGGCTGGTCGGCCGGGCGCGGGCGGCGGGGCTGAAGATCACGCCGCACGACGTGTTCGCGGGCCGGACGGTCGCGGCGCTGGCGGAGGTCGCGGAAAAGATCGAGGACGACGACGCGATCGCGCTCACGCCGATCATGCACGCGCTCCGAGAACTCGGCGGACCGATCGACGGTTACCATCAGGCCGCCCTGGTGCGGACGCCCGCCGGGATGACCGGTGAGCAGCTGAAGACCGTGCTCGACGCGCTCGTGGCGAGGCACGACATGCTGCGCGCGCGGCTCGACCGGTCGGCCGACGGCTGGGCACTGCGGGTCGCGGAGTCCGCCGAGGTGCTCGTCGAGCGTGTCGAGGCCGAGGACGCCGACCTGTTCGCGTTGATCGAGCGGCACGCGGTGCCGACCCGTTCCCGGCTGAACCCGGACGACGGGGTGATGCTGAGCGCGACCTGGTTCGACGCGGGTTCGTCGGAGCCCGGACGGCTGCTGCTGATGATCCATCACCTGGCCGTCGACGGCGTCTCGTGGCGGATCCTGCTGCCCGACCTCGCTTCCGCCTGGGAAGCGGTCGCACGCGGTGGGGTGCCAAAGCTGTCCTCTGTGGACACTTCGTTCCGGCGATGGTCACGAGCACTGTCCACACAGGACCGTTCCGGTGAACTGGACCGGTGGAAATCGGTGCTGGGCGGCGGGGATCCGATCCCGCTGGACCGGCCGCTCGACCCCGCCCGGGACGTGCAGGCGACCGTGCGGAAGGTGTCGCTGAGGCTGCCCGCCGAACGGACGGCCCCGCTGCTGTCCCGGGCGACGATCAACGACGTCCTGCTCACCGGCCTCGCCCTCGCCGTCGCCCGATGGCGCCGGGATGGGGGACAGGCGGTACTGGTCGACGTCGAGGGACACGGCCGTGAAGAGGAACTGGCGGACCTTTCGCAGACGGTCGGCTGGTTCACCAGCGTCGTCCCGGTGTGCCTGGACCTGGGCGACGTCGACCTGGACGACGCGTTCGCGGGTGGTCCCGCCGCCGATGACGCGCTGGAACGGGTCCGCGCCCATCTCGACGGGCTGCGCGACGGCGGTATCGGGCACGGCGTGCTCCGCTACCTCGACCCGCGCACCGGGCCTGAACTCGCGAAGTTCGCGAAGCCGCAGATCGAGTTCAACTACCTGGGCCGGATCGGCGTCCCCGAAGCGACCGACTGGTCGTACGCCGCGGAGGCCGAGGCGGCGGAACTCGGTGCCGACGACGGGATGCCGGTCTCGCATGCATTGACGGTCAACGTCGTGGCCGAGGACCGCCCTGGTGGTCCTGAACTGGGCGCACACTGGTCGTGGCCGGAGGCCGTGCTCACCGAAGACTCGGTGCGGGAACTCGCGGAAGGCTGGTTCCTCGCGCTGGACGCGCTCACTCGCCGGGCTGATTCACCGGCCGTACAGAAGGAGAACAAGGAATGACGAACCCGTTCGAGAACCCCGACGGCACGTACCTGGTGCTCGTCAACGACGAGGGACAGCACAGCCTGTGGCCCGAGTTCGTCGAGGTCCCGGCGGGCTGGACCACGAAGTTCGGCCCGGCCTCGCGTCCGGAGTGCCTCGAATACGTCGAGACCAACTGGACCGACCTGCGGCCCGCTTCGCTCGTCAAGGCCATGGAGTCCTGACCCGCTTCGGTCCGTGAAGGCCCCCTTGAGGGACTCCTGGTCCCTCAAGGGGACCTTCACGGACTTGCGTTGTTCAGAAGCGCGACCGAATCCGGCCATAAAACGTGAGTAGCGTTCGGGTTATGGATCGAAGAGCGTTCATGGTGGCCGCCGGTGGCGCGGCGGCGGGGGCGGCGATGCTGCCGGGGCAGGCCGAGGCACAGGGGAAATGGGGCCCGCACGGGCCGGTCGTCCGCTTCAACGTCCTCAGTGACATCCAGGGTGATCTCACCGAC
>Ga0307518_10002113_pt1 | contig 14585 bp, 7 predicted proteins | sample 25_EM_MG_FD_203889 | JGI IMG/M metagenome (GOLD analysis project Ga0307518, IMG submission 203889) | Populus trichocarpa ectomycorrhiza microbial communities from riparian zone in the Pacific Northwest, United States - 25_EM | ecosystem: Host-associated > Plants > Roots > Unclassified | place...
AAAATTTATTTTTGACATTAATGTATCAAAATGATCCAATAACAACAAAAAACTTAAATTATAAAAAATTGAAAAGCATGGTCACACCACAATAACAAACGAGCTTTAATTGAGTTTATTAATAATATTAAGAGTTCCCTACAACTTTAAATTTGTTTTTTGTTTTTGCTAAAAAAAAAATTTATGTGATCCGCGATAAAGCACATGAAATAACCTCGTTAAGACATACTCTAAAAGACAGGGGAAAAATATTGTTCCTCGTGGCATTGTTTACCAATGAACAAATCATTGTGGATTGCCATAATGATTTGTCTTTTTTAGTCCTCCTTCTCTCTGTTTTTATTACATCCTTATAGGCCTAAATTAATGGTCATTTAAGGCACATTTATTAAAAAAAGCCAAAATCTAAAATGAAAAAAGCAGGAAAAAAAATATGGTTTTTCTAAACTTGAGGCTAAACATACATTTTTGTCCTCCAACTTCTCAAATTATAAACTTTCAGTACCTAACAATTTATGAAAGTTAATTTTGGTGCAAAACTTTATTTTTCTTATTTTTTGTTTCTAGTTTGAGAGATGAGAGAGAAAGTGGCTCGATTTTGATCGTAAAGAGAGAAAGTCTCGGTTGAAACCGTTTCTGGCCATGAAAACGGGTGGTTTGGTGTCAATGGGTTCCGTCTAATGAGAAATATTTACACAATGTGGTTTTTTCTTTAAACTTGTCTGAAATGGTAGATTTGAACTCGAAAAGTTTTTTTGTTTCGAGTTGATTGTGAGTTTTAGAGCCAATTTCTGGTTTGTTAAAGGATATGAATATGTTTTAGAAGGTGTTTAGGGTATTTATTTATTTTTTTAGTTTTTTCGGATTAAAACATTGTTAAAATTGGGCTTCTCTGGGTTTGAAATAGACCAACCCTATTTATACGATCAGAGGTTATTGGAATCTGGGCAATGCAAGTTATGCGTTGCTTGATATTTTATTTTCAAAGCATTAAAGGACAAATGACCTATCATCCACCACCGAAGAAGATTGAAAAAAATAAGGCCCAAACCCCTGGACCTTTTTCTGAAGGCCTAGGAACTCTAGGCCTTTTTATCCCAAGAGACTGAGTTTTTTTTTTTGTTTTTTTTTATTTTTATCCATTACAGTTGCATTTTTTTTCTTGATTTTTTTTTCAATTTCATCACTCAATATTTGGTTGGTTATTAATTAAGCAATGTAATTTGTTTTAACTTGATTTTCTTTTCCAATCACTTTGATATTTTGTTGGTTATTGATTTTATAATTGTTTATTTTAGATAAAAAATTACATAAAAAAATTATTGAATCCTATTGAATCTATAACCCGAGTTATAACTTTGACTGATTAAGTTTGACTAGGTAGGGATTAGGCTTAATAATTTTTTTGTTTCATGAAATAATTCTCGAGTTAAAGGTTTTGAATTTCATTTATAATTTTATATATAAAAAAAAAACATGTGTGGATGAAATGGCTAGTTAAAAAAAAATACTAAAAGGGCTTAACCTTTTCCTGTAGCATGTGAGGAGAATCATTGTGGATTTAAGCAGTGTAATAACTATTTTGCTTTCATTGCTAACAATTGCCTTGACATTAAAGGTAAAACCATCTTTTCAAAGGGATTCAAATGTCATTTGTGGATTGATCTGGAACAATTTTGTTATTCAACTTTGAAAATGCACAGTTAAAATTTTTTATCTTTGAAATCTGAATAATTATTTACCTTTGAAATCTGAAAAAAAAAGTCTTTCGTTAAGGGTTTATTTTGCCCTTTTCTTTTTATTTGCATAGTAAAATTACGCTTATATCCTTAGTTGCTCAGAAAAATGACCTTGCAAAGTGGGGTTTATTTGTCTTTGCATTCTTCTTGTACAATAAAATTACATGTCAGGCCTTGGTATTCATGTCAGGCCTTTAAAAATTTAGTTGTGCCCTCCATTTTGTATTTGTTTTGAGTTTGATTCTCTACTCTTTAAATTTTTATTTGCTTTGATTTTAATGCTTTTTGAACTTTATTTTTTTCAATTTCATCCCTCTCCACATTTAATTTAATTTATTTTTGTATCCAATCTGGTCCTTATTCTTTTGATTGCTATTTTTTATCATTTATATTTATTTTATTTTTTTGATTTTGTCTTTTAGAGTTTTAATTCTTTTTTTTTCAAATTTTGGTCCTCATTTTTTTCATTACTCTTTTTCTATCCTTTTCTTCATTTATTTTGTTTTCAATTTAATCCCTGATTAGTTTCTTTCAATAATTTTTTATGCAAGATTTAGTCCCCATTGTTTATTTTTGTTATTTTTAATTTTTTATAATTGAGAATTTTGTTTTGTAATTATTTCTGCCTTTTACAGAGTTGTCTCATTCTCATGACCCGGTTTATCACTTTCAATGATTTACCTAGTTTGAGTTTGGTATTTGTTTTTAAATTTTTTTTTGATTTTTTTTTTCATTTGACATTGATTTATTAAGCTATGAGCTTTGTGATTTGTTCAGTTTTTATTTTTTGTAGGGATAACCCTGTCTCATATCTCGGGTCGCGAGTTAATCAAGTTAACATGTTTTACAATTTTATTGTTTTTTTCACCTTTTTTACACGGGGTAATTCCAAATATGGGATAGTGAAACATCTCAATATCTCCTCGGTAAATAAGTGACCCTTCTAGTTTGATAGTGACTGAAGTGATGCATGTAGCCTTTTTATTTTTTCCCCTCTCTTCTACTTGTAGTATATATCATAGTTTTGAAACCCGGACCGGCCCGGCTGGTCGACCCGGGACCCGGCCGACCCGGGCATGGGACCGGTCCGGGTCTAAGCAAAAACCCGCCTGGGAGTTGGCCCGCCGAAACCCGGTCGACCCGGCGGGTCGACCCGGGACCCGGCCGACCCGGCGGGTCGACCCGGGACCCGGCCGACCCGGGTAAACCCGACTGAGACCCGGCCTATTTTTTTTTTAAATGCATAGAGGTTAAACGACAAAGATGAACGATGCACTGAAGATGCAAGCCTGCAATTGCAAACAGAGAAACCTAATAAAGAAAAACAATTTCAATCCTGAATTGCAGAGGAGCAGAAGACTTTTGATCCCTTCAATAAGGTTAGATTTTTGTTTCTCTTCACAGATCTCCTTCTTTAACTCTCTCTTTTCTTTGTTCTTTGCCTTTTTTTGAACTCACAGTTCTTGATTGGGCATTGATTAACCGTTCTTGATTCAATCACCAAGATTCAAAACTCCCTTCATCTCCCACCATTTTCTCAACAACCCCAAAATTATTTAAAGAAGCAAGAGAACTGATTCATTACCCGAAGAAGAAGTGCACTTGGTCTTGTTATGATCACCACTACTTCTCTTTCTCTTCCCCGTAACAAAAGAAAAACTTTGATGGTGTTAGGCCCTTTGGTGGTGGCTGATGGTATTTACTCTTAAAACTTTTGTGTGCCAAATGGGGGCTACTGGAAAAACCATTGCTGTCTGCCAAATGTATGTTAAAAGGGTTTGAATTTGCACTGATAACTTTTGTGTTCTAAAGTAAACCTACGGTCATCAAAACACACAGGAAGGGAAAGAGAAGTGCTTTTAAAAAGTTTCAACTTTCAAGATAGTTTATGTCTAAAAAAACAAAAAGAATGAAAAAACATGCGAAACGGTGGGTTAGGGAATTTGGAGTGGCTGTTTTTCTTGTTAAAAAAAAAATTAATATATTGATAATAAGAATGAATTAAAAAAAATATAGAAAAATATTATAATTATATAAAAATGAATTAAAAATATTTTTTTTTGGGTTGACCCGGGTCAACCCATCTGACCCGTGACCCGATCACTGGACCGGGTCGATGACCGGGTCGGGTTTCAAAACTATGGTATATATAACAAGAACTCCGCAGTCCAAAAAAATCTTATAGAGATGAGTGCAGTATATTTGACCCTAGAAAAGAAAAGGACTCCATAAATAAATGAAAGGAAACAAATGAGATGCAATTTTTTTCACCATGAAGTGGTTTTTGCAAAGTTTTTAAATCCGGTCCGATCCAAGATCCGAGTTCCGGGTTTTGACCGGATTACCAGGTTTGACCGGGTCGGCCGGGTCAATTTCTATTTAAAAAAAATTCAAAACGGCATCGTTTTAGTAAAAAAAAAAACAAAAGTCAACAGGTTGCAACCGGGTTTTTGACTGGGTTTTGCCGGGTCAACCCGCCAGGTTGGCCGGGTCATAGCTTATCCTATTTTTTCATCAACCCGGCCTGGTTCCAGTACTGGGTCGGCCGGGTCTCGGATCGACCCGCCGGCCGGAACGGGTTTCAAAACCATGGGTTTTTGGTATGTACGCAGTGAACTTTTCTGTAGCACATGTGCTTATGTAGACAAGTGAGCTGGTAGTGAGCCCACTCGTTAATTCCCAAATCTAGTTACGGAAATGAACAGTCCTTCCTTCCTGACATGTCCTGTCCTGGTTAAAAACAAATATTAAAGAAAAGCGTAATTTCCACTTCTCAGGTAAACTCCAAATATCATCAATTCCCCATCTCTCTCTGTCTCCGCAAACCCAATCCAAAGCCAGTAATCCGATTCTCCTCATGGCTGCTCTTCTTGAATCCCTCACCGTTCCTCCTCTCACCTTCCCTAAACCTAAACCTACTACTACTACACCTCTCTCCGCTTTTGCTTCACCTATTCACCGGAGATCCCTTCGTTTACCACACGTCAAAGGCCTCAAGCTCTCCTTTAATTCGTCGACTATAAACCGCTCTCCTGGATCGTTCGTGACTCTCACCAGTTCCAGACTCTCTCGTGGTGGACGGATTGTTTGTGAGGCGCAGGAGACTGCTGTCGAAGGTCATCTGGATCGTAGATTTTTTTTTTCGACTATGTTTTGGGCTTATTTTGTTAAAACCTAAGCTGGGAAAAGAAAAGGAATTGTAATTTAAAAAAAAATGTTTTCTTTTGGATAAATAAAATTGTAGATATAGAAATTGAAAAAGTCATAATTCAAGGGTTTGTTACTGAAATAATTGAATTGAAAATGGAACTGCAGTGGCTTCTGTAACGGATGCAACATGGAAGTCAGTGGTGCTCGAATCGGAATCCCCTGTGCTGGTTGAATTCTGGGCCCCATGGTGTGGTCCGTGCCGGATGATTCACCCTATAATCGATGAACTGGCCACGCAATATACTGGTAAGCTCAAATGTTACAAAGTTAACACTGATGATTGCCCTTCCATTGCAACCCAATATGGGATTCGAAGCATTCCCACTGTTATCATCTTTAAAAATGGTGAGAAGAAAGAGGCGATTATCGGTGCTGTTCCCAAAACTACCTTAACCACCACCATTGAGAAATTCTTGTAAGTTAAACAAGCACTTGCTGCCAATAAACTATTTAGCTGCCACTGCTCCATCTCCAGATGCTGCTGTATTTTTATGTTACCTTCAGAAAATATTAGTAACAATATGTGTCTTGTCTTACGTAGCTGAATGCATGTTTGGTAGCTTGTTCTTGCTTAGTGTAGATTAATATGAGAAGTATTGGCTTATCCTTCTTTACATCCCTCCTGAAGTTTGGTTGTTGTGTGCGAAATGCATTGGGAACTGAAAACTGACGATGCATTTGGGTTCATGTGGTTCGATTATTTGACCACTTCAGTTAATTTTAAAATTTTTAAAATTTCAGTTTTGATTTGGTTTGATTTTCTTAAGCTAAGGAAATCAAGATGACCAAATTGATTTTTTTTTTTAATTATTTCACATGATCCACGTACAGAAAAATATATGGTATGAGATTTGTGTGAGTCCTTGTGCCTTCTACTGTCAAGGAAACTGAAAATTTCAAAACTAACCTATGATACTATATACTGAATATAAAAATGAAATGCTTGCCGAAAGATCTTGGTGAGCTGGTGGTGGTATGGCCAATCGGTCTATAGTTTTATATAATGCTAATATTGATTGGTGGGAATATTTGGTCTTGGATGCTTTGAAGAAAATATATGAGAAATTAAGCAGAGTTTCTCAGTTGGCCTTGTGATATGGAACATCAATTATCTCATCCTATTCCCTAGGTCTCTGCTTGTTGGCTTAAGTTGATCTGTGGGTGCATCAAGTTTAGAACAAGTGTGTTTCAATTTAACACACTGTTCATGAAATATCAGATGCGTCCAATTGTTTGTATTAAAAAGCATGTGTTAATGCTACACTAGGCAACTGGTAATCCATGATGAGGATCATAAAGCAGGTGTGATTACATGTAAATTACATGCTTGTGTCATATGATAAGCCATTGATATCTCTGTTCTTTAATTTATTAGAAGGGGTGACTGCTTGTCAGTCTAATGTTCTGTGTTTTGGTAATAAAGTTGGGGGTGGGGCTTAGATCTTAGTTTGGAATGTGTCCTAGTAGCTGCACTCTTACCCAGTTGCTCCCACTTGTTGGCTTTGTTTGGAGGCTTTAGTTCTGTATCTTTCTCAAAGGTGGATAATGTGCATCCTGGGAGTAGCTTTTTTGAGTATAACCACGCCAAAACTTCAAGTTTTAGCATCTGAAATTGATGCTGGTCTGTGAATTATCAATTGTGTCATTATAATTTGTTTAACTCGTAGCTTAGACTCGGATGGCTTTCATTAGCTTTTGGATTAAGACTTTGTTCCTTTTATACAGTTCCTGGATGGTTAGTAGTGTTGGTTCATTTAGAAGCCTTTTTTTTCCCATTTGTTGTCCATCTGGAATGAAATGAATTAAACTTTTGAGGAATTCTGGTTACTGCACGCACAAATGGCGTATAGCAGAATCATGTCTCCAAGGTGCTCTATCTTCAGATTTCCTTGGGTCTTTTTTTACGACCACCATGTGAAATTGTTTTAAGCTGTGCTGTAGTGAGGTGAAATGAGAATGGAGGGACAATTTGTGTTTCACATGATTTGGATTGTGTATCACTGTAGCTACTCTTTTGGAAGTGCTGTCATACCCTCTTGGGCATGAACATGTAGCCGCCTGACATTTTCTAACATGTGTTCATGTATAAACTCTACCAGGACAATACTAGACCTTTTTTGCTCCTTTGTCCAGAAATTTGGTCATATAAATGAGGGTCTGATAGGACTAAGAGTACACATTTAAGAAGGTTATAGTTTCTGCTTTTCAATGTTCTGGGTGGATAGATTTTTTGGTCTCCCACCTGGGATAGGACCTATATTTTCTGGACAGAAGCTTTTAGTAGAGACAACAACGTATGGGTATCCAATAGCCTCTTGCTGGATTGTCAAAAGTGTTTATGCTCAAGATTATATTTGAATTCAGGAATATGCTGGTCATTTTAGTGTAGGCGCTGGAGGGGTTAAATCATGAGGAAAGCATCACTGGGAATTTCTGAAGCATATCCAATCCTAGAGAAGACAAACGTTTTTCAGGTTGTGGTTGGAGAGAACGAAGGATTGGAAATGCTTGTTGGCGGTTACCTGAAGCATGGATGTTGGCCTCGAACTTCAGAATTATCTTTTTTCTTGAGGCCACACTTTGAATTTGGTGTTTTTCCTAGCGCATTTGTTGGTTTCCTGCGAGACCTAAAGGCCACACGTTAGAATCTGATATTTTTTTTGTCCTAGAGCATTTGTTGGTTTCCTGTGAGACCATGCCAGGAGCTTATTTATTGGTTTCATGCAAGACCGTGGCATGGGCAAATCTTTTTCATCTTGAAGCCTTGTTCATCAATAATCAGGTAGAAGCTCATGGTTGTTCAAGAACAAGAACGTTTTCTTTTCTATCAAATATATTTTTATTTATTTTACATGTAAAAATTCATCACATAATAGTTTGTTTCAGCCAATCATATTTTTTAAAACATGTGTTTTTAAAACCACACTACATTTTTAAGCCGCAACAGTGAAAATTAAGAAAAAACAAAACACATACAAAATGAGACTGGATAGAGAGAGACAATATGGGAAACATACCATACTGAAATAAATCTTGGTTCCATGAATGATTTCTGTAGAAAACGTTACAGCTCGTTCATGTTTTGGGCCATCATTGGATTAATTATTATTATTATTATTATTATCATTATTATTATTATTATTATTATTATTGAGGATAGGATTTTCTCTCTTCTAGATGGCAACACATTACATAATTTATCAACCTAGTGCATTTGACCTTATAGGGCACCAAAGATCATTTACCTTATTATTATTTTTTTATGGAAGTGTCAAACATGTAGACATGCATTCGAGGAGGTTTTATATATAATAATAATAATAATAATAATAATAAATAAATAAACCTTTCTATTGATTCAAAGAACAATAATTCTAAATCAAGAGTGTGATTTTATGGAAGTGTCAAACATGTAGACATGCATGTGAGGAGGTTTTATATATAATAATAATAATAATAATAAACAAACAAATAAATAAACCTTTCTCCTGATTCAAAGAAGGATAATTAAAATGTTACTATTTTCTGCGCTTTCCCTCGAGCTAGTAATCCAGTGGGCGGTCGCCTGCATTCTGGTGTCTCCAGGTAGGTGGGTGATCGCATGCCAAGATGGTAGAAGAGGTCAAATCCAATTCGACCATGAATATAGTCAGCTTATCTAGATGAACTTATGTGACAGAATAATCTAGATGGTCATTAAACTTATCTTTAATTCTGCTGATTTTTTTAATCCATGTTAAGACTTGTTAACAACTTTTCCCTCAAGATATCTCTTTATTATTAAAAAAAAAGAAGCCTTAATGCTATATCTTTCGCATCTAATTATACTATACATTAAAAAAACATATGGGTGGAAAAAATGTTATATAAATGGTAAACCATCTCAAGGTTTTTTTTTTTTATTTATTTACATCTTTTCTTTTACTGGGTCTTTAATTATTTTTTTTATTAGGTTATTTGCTTCTTATTTAACCGTTACGGTTTGGTTTTGTAAAATTAACTCTCAATAAACATAAATGATGTTTGGAATTATATGTATATGAAACAACCATCTCAACCTAATAGTTTAAGCTGTTAGCTGAGATTTCAGGATATGATTTATATTATTTTCTAACACACCCCTTCAAGTAAAAACCCTTTGGGCTTGAAACTTGTACAAACTCACATTAACTTGTGCTTAATTTTTATCAAATAAATGGTGATGGTGAGATTTGAACTCGTGACTACTTGGTCATCAAGGCTCTGATGCCATATCAAAAAATTATCTCGACTCAGTAGCTTAAGCTGTTAGGTAAGATTTCATAATATAATTTATATTATTCTCTAATATATAATCATCCTACAACATATTGCGAGGAATCAAACTAGGAAAAGAGATTATGTTAATACTGTAATCTTAGTAAAATCCCTTCCAATTAACTTCTTATGAATAAAAAATCAATTCAATCATACTCTCTCACACTTGCTTGGTCTTTCGTTTGGAAAACAAACCCTAGTCATCATCGACTATTTTCTCACTGACAATGAGATGATAAATAAGGCACGCACACGTGGTGAAATGCAAGCGGTCTAAAAAAGTACGGGTCTACGTAGCAAATCTATGTACTACCAAGTACCAACCCACAGACAGACGGTCCTGTCAAAACGAAAGGCACACTGTATTTTTTTACCCCTTTCTTTTTAATTAATTATATTTATCCTTAAGATCCTTCATCAAATCTCTCCCTCCTCTCTCTCCACAATTTCACATCTCTCGTCTCAAGAAAATAAAAAGATTTGGCCTTTCTGCGTTAAAGTTTTTAAGCCTATTTTCTGTTTCTTCTGATTCAGCCTTTTCGTAAGAGGTATCGTCTCCTTCTCTCTGTTCTCTTCGTGGGTTTTGTTTTCTTGTTTCGAGTTTTTATACTACAAACATTGCGGGGTTGTTTCTTTTCTTCTATTTAGATCTTGATTGGATTCTGAGTATATTTTAATGTAGGGGTTCTGATTTTATTTTGTTTTCAATCGTGATTGAATTGTAGGCTGTTTCTTTTTCATGGGATGGTGAGAGAAGTTTTAAATTTATCGGGTTTGATATTGTCTTTCTTTAATAATGCCATGCTTTAATAATAATAAAAAAAACAATGGGAAAGGTGGATATGTGTTGCTATTTGTATTCAATTTGTCAAGCTGTTGATGTTTAATTGTTTTTGTCTTGGAATTACTTGTATGTTTCCTTCAAAGTTTTGTTTGATTTCTTAAAGTCATTAAAGCCTTTTGCTTTCTTCTGATAAAGAAGGTTAATGAATTTCTATGTTTTTCTTAATCTCAAGTCTTAAAGGATGATGGGTTCTTTTGGGGTGTGAAAATCTGTGTTATTTTCTTGATTTTATATGTTAAGAGGGCGGAAAACTAGTTCTTTGAAACCAAAATAGGTAGTGCCCTTTTGGCACTTCTCAATGTGAAAGAATCTCAATTCTTTATAAATCAGTTTGTTGTAAAAAAACCCAACAATTGTGTTTTTTTTTTCTTGTCTTTTTTTCAGACTAGAAATTTGTAATTTGGGAGCACGTTAGGTTATGATAGCTCTAACTGGCCTACTAGTCTTAAGGTGCTAGATATGTAAGATTGGTGAACTCTAACATAAGTTATTCTGCAGCCATTCTTGTCATCAACCTTTAGATCTCTTTATTTGTTTGGGAGACTGATTGTAGCAACCCACGTTTTGTTCTTCTCATATATCGTTGATGGGTTGAGGAATCTTTGTATATGGCTCTTCATTTTACTAATTTCAAGCCAGTTCTTTGTCATTTTCTTGTAGTCAACCTCAAGATTTTAACCTTTTGCTGTTTAGAACTTCAGCACCTCCGGTCTTGTTTGTTTGTGCTTACTTGGATGCTTAACTTATCGTGTTTGAAACTTTAAATATCTGGTCTCTGGGGAGGAGATTTATTGGCAATTGAACTCTATTGCATATAGCAGCTGTTTTTTTTTCCCTGGAAAATTTCGTTTTTCTTTTGTTATTGCCGATAGATGGTTTTTTCTGTATGTTTCTGTGTCTCTCGTGCATTGTCACACGCGCGCACACATAATTTATGCACACAATGGTTTCTCTTTGAATATTATCATTGATATGCTAAGAAACCTCGCTTTTAATGCGGAACTTGCAGATATGGAACAACACTTCTTTGATCATGAGGCACATTTTGAATCTGAGGAAGATGTTGGACTTAAGCAGAAACATAAATTGATACCAGTCCCAACAGCAGTCTCAGACAATGACAGTGGCTATTTTGAATGCAACATATGCTTAGACTCCGCACATGACCCTGTTGTCACCCTATGTGGTCATCTATATTGCTGGCCATGCATTTACAAATGGCTCCATGTTAAAACTTCCTCCCCTGATGCTAGTCAGCAGCAGCCGAGCTGCCCTGTCTGCAAGGCTGACATTTCTCCAAATTCATTGGTCCCTCTATATGGCCGGGGCCCATCTACATCTGAATCAAAATCCAAGAAAGACCCAGTGGATGTAGTCATACCCCGTAGGCCACTCCCTTCTGAGTTGAATACAGTGAATGCTAATACTTTGCCACAAAATCGGCAACTTCATTCAAATTTTTTCAATCCACAGCCTCAGTCATTTCAACACCAACAATACTTCCATGATCCTCATGGAGGTTACGCAGCCTTGACCTCTTCAAACCTTGGGGGTACCGTGATGACAGGTTTTTTAAATCCAATGCTGGGGATGTTCAATGAGATGGTGTTCACAAGGAATTTTGGGACGTCGATCACCAATATGTTTGCTCGCCCTTACACAAATCCTCTCATGGGAAGTAACAGTCCTAGGATGAGGAGGCAGGAAATGCAGCTTGACAAGTCTCTAAATAGAGTGTCCATCTTTTTTCTTTGCTGCATCATTTTGTGCCTCCTCTTATTTTGATTAGGTTATCTTTCAGCTTTTGTAAATAGGTGATGACATACACATTGCAGGGACAATCTGCTGTAATTTTTTTTTTTCTGGAAACTCTCTTTTAAGAGATTTTCCTCGACAGTTTTGCATTTTATCTGTCATTCTTTACTTGCATATGCTATTGTAACTGATGGATTTCATGAGTTGTATTAGATTCTTGATTACAAAATGTATACGCGGCTCATTTTGTATTTTCTGTAATGAAATTGTCATTTCTAGTTTGAATTTTGTAGTATCCATATAATGTTAGGGGCGAGTTTCTTTCTTCTTCTTCTTCTTTTTCGCTCCTCTTTTTCTTGAAAATCTTCCCTCCTTTGCAAGTTTATATTGGAGTCTTCATGTTGGAATGTCAAGTGCAAGATGCTCCAAGTCATCAAGTACGCACAAGACCTTGAAGCTCCCTGGTTCCATGTTAGCCCTTATTCTTTGCCTCCCTGTATGATCATAGTTTCGAAGCCATTCTTTTCCTTTTTCCTTTTTTTTTTTTTATGATTTTCGCTTTTAAATGATGTACATTCTCTCATCTTCTTCCATAGATTTTGTAATTTTGAAGATAGGTTTCCATATAGGAGATATTGCAATAGATTCAGTAGCATGCACAACACAACGGAAAGATGGGACAAATACAGCGTGCAGAGATGCATTTCTGGAATTTGAAAGTTCAAAGGGGAAAATAGACAAACTTCGAATGTCACTCAGACTGTTTTTCATTATGTTTTGAAAGTGTTTTTAAAAAAAATTAATTTTTTTTTATTTTAAATTAATATATTTTTTATGTTTTTAAATTATTTTGATTTGCTGATATCAAAAATAATTTTTTAAAAATAAAAAATATTATTTTAATATATTTTGAAATGAAAAGCATTTTGAAAAGCAACTCCTACCACATTTCCAAACACCTTTAGGATCATATGCAAAATAAAAATATCATTGGTCCTATTAGAATGTTATTGGGTTGTATTAGAATTTAAAATGATTTTTTCAGATTTTATTTTTATTTTTAACAATAACACATCATAGTTATAAGAAAATACTAAGAAAAAATATTAATTTAATATTTGTTTTTACTCGAAAATACTTTTCAAAAACACTTTCAAATATATTTCTAAACACCTCTTTAATCCTTAAAGCTTATTAATTAAAAAAAAATATTAGAAAAAAACACTAAAATAACCAAATTTATAATTCATAATTCCGATTCTTTTTTTTTTTTTGCAATTAAAAATAAAATCAACCAATCAATAAACTAGCAAGCAAATAATTATAATAAATCAACCTCAAGATTTAAGTGAAAAATTCTATATGTGAAAAAACTAGACGATCATAGTTCACCTATAAATTTCCATTATCAATACTAATAATGAGTATGGAAATGTTCTTTATTAGTTAAAACTAAAAATTATAACTTAAATTATGGAGAATAATATATTTTTAAAATATATCAATATTAAAAAAAGAAATCAAGAAAAACCTCACAAAATTGATACCCCGCTTATGTGAACGATAAATCATCTTAGAAACTCAATGTCAAAAATTCAGCAAGATCAAATTGTGAATTGGTTACATATCAAAGTTTGAACAAAGACGTTCAAGCTATCAATTGTGAATTGGTCTATAACTTGAAAATAAACTAAAATTGACATTTTATACCTAACAAGCTGTAATATCTAAAAGGCTTTAATTTATATGAGTTATGGCTAAAAAAAAAAAAGGAGAAACCAAACCCAAAAAAAAAGTGTAGGGTGGATTCATCTTTCACTTATTACTTTTCAAAATTATAGGATTTGTATAAATTTATTTCTTATAACATAATTTAAAATTTAAATTCTCATAACACCGTACATTTTAAATTAATCCCGTCATGCAGCTTAAAATATTATAATCAGAACCAGAACCAGATTTTCCTTTGGGCCATAACACCTATAAAGTTTTGAAAATTCTCAATTTTACCATTGAATATATTAGTTTTTCATAATAGTTAAGTAATTAGATTATTGTGTGCACTATGTTGTGGATTATATTAAATTATAAGATGATTGATCTCATATGACTTGATCTAAATTATAAGAGGATTGATCTAATATGACTTGATTAATTTGATAGATTCAAAAACAACTCGAATAACCAATACAAATATAGTTTGATTTTAAAAAACAATTAGGACAACATCTTTTTTAAATATTAAAATGACAACATATTGTATTGACTCAGATCAACTTGGGTTAACTTGACAAATCTGTCAACCAGGTCATGAGACCCTGATAACCCTATATAAAGAAAATAAAAAAAAATTATTGAACCCAATTCTCAATCAAGCTAATGTTGAATGATGAAATTGCAAACAAAATTAAACTAAAAAAATAAGTCGAATCAACTTGAGTTAACCTATCAAACATGGATTATAAGATCGAGATAACCTCATATAAAGAAAATCAAAATAAATTATGAAACTCAATTCTCAATCAACCTAATATTGAAGGGTGAAATTAAAATAAAATCAATTAAAAAAGAACACAAAAAACCACCTCAATCAACCGACCAAACTTGTGATCCGGGTCATGAGACCTTGATAACCTCATAGAATGCAAACCGAAATAAATTATGAAGCCTAATTCTCAATCAACCTATTATTGAGGGATGAAATTAAAAAAATCAAATAAAAAAAGAAAAAAATTGAGTCA
>Ga0307518_10002114_pt1 | contig 14581 bp, 15 predicted proteins | sample 25_EM_MG_FD_203889 | JGI IMG/M metagenome (GOLD analysis project Ga0307518, IMG submission 203889) | Populus trichocarpa ectomycorrhiza microbial communities from riparian zone in the Pacific Northwest, United States - 25_EM | ecosystem: Host-associated > Plants > Roots > Unclassified | place...
GCCTGTCGAGTAAGGCCTTGCGGTAGGTGCGACTGATGCGCAGGCGCTGGCCGGCCCGCAGAACCACCTCGTACTCGCCGTCGGCGCGGAGGTCGAGCGCGACAATCCGGTCCACGTTGACGATGGTGGAACGGTGGATCCGCTGGAAACCATGGCCGGCCAGCAGGGCGTCCAGGTCGCTCAGGCTGCGGCGCAGCATATGGGTCCGGCCGCCGGCGTGCAGCGTCGAATAGTAGTCGCTTGCCTCGATCCAGTCGATTTCGGCGAACCTGACGACCTCCAGCGTGCCGGCGTTCCGGATCAGGAAGCGGCGTGTCATGCCGGGGACCGCGAGGCGCGCTTTCGCCCGTGCCAGTACCGCGAAGAAGCGCCGGTCGTCGAAGGGTTTCAGTATATAGTCGAGCGCGCCCACTTCAAAGGCCTTCAGCGCGAACTGGTGATGGGCCGTCACGAAAACGATGGCGAATTGCGGCGACGAGCCGAGGCGTTCGAGCAGTGCGAAGCCGTCGCATTCCGGCATTTCGATGTCGAGGAACACGAGGTCGGGCTGGCAGGCCGGCAGCGCCGCAAGGGCCTCGTCGGCACAGGCGCACTGGGCTACGACGGCCACGTCCGGGTCCTGTGCAAGCAGCGCGGCCAGATTGCTGCGCGCCAGCGGTTCGTCGTCGACGATCACGACCCGCAGGCCACTCATCGGCACGTCCGGAATGGCAGCGTGAGGGTGGCACGCACGCCGCGCGTGTCCTCGTCCTGCAACGTCAACGCATGGGCATTGCCGTACAGTGCGAGCAGGCGTTGCCGCGTATTGGACAGCCCGACGCCTTCCCGTACCGGCGCGGCCAGCAGCGGCCCATCATTGGACACGGCAATGGTCAGCACGGCGCCTTCGCAGGTGACGGCGACACGCAGCTCGCCGCCCTTGGCGCGCCTGGCGATGCCGTGCTTGATGGCGTTCTCCACCAGCGGCTGGACGATCAGCTCGGGCACCTCCGCGTTCAGCAGCGCCTCGGCGATATCGATCCGGCAACGCAGCCGCGCGCCGAAGCGCATCTGCTGGATGCTCAGGTATTTGTCGAGAAGATCGATTTCCTCGCGCAGCGTGACAAACTGCCCCGTCGACTGGTCCGTCACCCGGCGCAGCAGGTCGCCCAGCGCAGCCGTCATTACGATCGCATCGCCGCCGCGCTGGTCCCGGATCAGTGCCGTGATGGCATTGAGGGCGTTGAAGATGAAATGGGGCTCAAGCTGGAGCCTGAGCGCGGCCAGCTGCGACTGCGCCAGCGATTCGGCCAGCTGCGCGCTGGCGGCCTGTTGCTGCGACAGGCGCGAGCGTGTCTCGAGGGTGATGCTGAGCACGACGATGGCGCCGTAGATCATTGCCGTGCCGGGCAGATTGCCCAGCAATTTGGATTCGAGCAGCGGCAGGAACGGGTCTGCGCCGCCTGGGTAAGCATAGGGATTCGTCAGATGCTCGAGCAGGGACGCCCACCCCGCCCATGCGGCATCGGCCAGCACACAGGCCGCGCCGTGCACGAGCCAGGGCAGCGCTGTACGGGAAGGCAGCCGGTAGCGTTGCAGCAGGCCCAATGGCAGCGGTGTCAGCAACGTCCAGACGGCCCAGGACGCGACCGTGGCGACGAACAATGTCATCCAGGCGTGATGCATGCCCATCGCATGCATGGAAACCACCGTCTGCAAGCCGTCGAATATGCCGACGGCGAGCCAGACGCCGGTGGCGGTACGCCATCTGTACTGAGCGGGATCAAGGCGCGGCATCATGGCGTCATCATAGGGGAAAAGGTCTTGCTCTGCGACATTTTGCAGCCAGTCCACGAAACCCTGCAGCGGGCTGCCTGGCGGCGCCTGGCGCGCGCTGACACACTGGATGCCTTACCGACCAACCCCGCCCCGAAGGATCGACATGAAACGACGTGACCTGTTCCGCCTATCCACGGCCTCGGCCTTGACCGCGGCGCTGCCTGGCATCGGCGCCGCCGCCCTCGCACCTGCGCCGGCCCCCCTGCCGGTTCCGGCGCAAGGGCCGATCACGGTGGCGTTCCTGTTGGCCAAGGATGCTGTCCTGATCGACTTTGCCGGGCCATGGGAAGTCTTCCAGAACGTCTCGGTGCCGGGGCGGGATGAGGGGCCCGTATTCCGCCTGTTCACGGTGGCCGAGACCACCGCGCCGATCATCGCGGGCGGCAGCATGACGATCACGCCAGAATATACGTTCGCCACGGCGCCAGCGGCCAATATCGTCGTGATTCCGGCGCAAAGCGGGCCCACCACGGCGGCCATCGCCTGGATCAGGGAGGCGGCCCTGACGGCGGACCTGACAATGTCGGTGTGCACGGGCGCATTCGTGCTCGCCAGGACGGGCCTGCTGTCCGGCAGGAGCGCCACGACGCACCATGGTTCGTTCCGGCAGTTCGCGATGCAGTATCCCGATGTCCAGCTGAAGCGGGGCGCGCGCTTTGTCGAAACCGGAAGATTCGCCAGCTCCGGTGGGCTATCGTCGGGCATCGACCTGGCGCTGCGTGTGGTGGAACGGTATTTCGGGCGTCCCGTCGCCCGCAATACTGCCGACGTACTGGAATACCAGGGCAAGGGCTGGCTCGACCCTATGTCCAACCGGGCCTACACCAGGCCGCGCAGCGCCGCGGGCAATCATCCGCTGTGCCCCGTCTGCGACATGGAAGTGGACAAAGCCACGGCCAGCACCTCCACCTACCGCCGCAAGACCTGGTATTTCTGCTCGGTCGAGCACAAGCAGGCCTTCGATGCGCAGCCGGCCGGGTACCTGGCCAGGTGAACGGACCCTGCCCGGCCATGACGGAGCCGGACCGGTAAAATAGGAGCATGCCCAGCAAACTACCCATCTTCCCCGGACCGCGCACCGCGCGCGGTGCCGTCCTTGCCGTGCTGCTGTCCGATGCCGACCAGACCGGAGCCGAGCCGCTGCGCGGCCGCGTCACGCTGGCGGCCATCGTGCGGGCGCTGAAACGCAAGTATCACTGGCCCATCGAGACGGCCAGTTTTCCGTCCAACACCGCCGACGGCCGCGCCAGCTGGGCCACCGTCTACACGTTGCCGCCGGACGTGATCGCCGCGGCGATGGATGCGCGCGGGCGCGACTGGTTGCGGGCGGCCAGCGCCTGATGCGCCGTCAAGCCAGCTGGGCGTAGGCCGCCGCGGCGCTAACGCTGAACGACACCACGGTGCCGCCACCACTGCCGGCGGCAATCGTCAGCGTGCCGCCCACCCGGCCGATCCGCTCGCGCATGCCCACCAGCCCCCAGTGTCCCGGCCGGCCGGTGCGGGCGATGTCCGCCGGGATGCCGATGCCGTTGTCGGCCACTTCCCCATGCAGCGCGTCCGCCTCGAAGCGCAGGCGCACGGCGATGCGGGTGGCGCGGGCGTGGCGGGCGCTGTTGAGAACCGCTTCGCGCAGCACGTAGAGGATTTCCACTGCGGTGTCGTTGCGTAACGTGCGCTCGGGGCCGGTCACGACGAACTCCAGCAGGTGTTCCGCGTCCGGCACGGCTTTCGCCAGCGCGCCGCGCAGCTCGGCGATCAGCTCTTCACACGGCGGGGCCTGGCGCAGTGCCAGCACTTCGTCGCGCGCGTGTTCGACCAGTTTTTCCGCATAGCCGAGCACCTTGTCGAGCATCGCCTGCAATTCCGGCTCCTGCGGCAGCTTCGTCTGCACGGCATAAAAGCGCAGGATCAGCGCCTGCACGGCCTGCAGCAGGTTGTCGTGCAGGGCGCGGGCGATCCGGTTGCGCTCCTGCAGCGTGGCATCGAGTCGCGCGGCCGTGCGCGCTTCGGCACGGCCCCGCACCACGGCGATACGCCAGCGGTACAGCAACGCCAACGCCAGCAGCAGCGCGGCGGCGCAGCCCAGGCGGAACCACCAGGTCTGCCAGAACGCCGCGTCGATGGTGAAGCGCAGCTGCGCCCCGGTTTCGTTCCAGACGCCATCTTCATTGGCGGCGATCGCGTGGAACAAGTAGCTGCCCGGCGCGAGGTTGGTGTACTGCGCACTGCGCTCATGCCGGGTCTCGCGCCAGTCGGCATCCACGCCGTCGAGCCGGTACTTCAACCGCACCCGTTCCGGTACCGACAAGGCCGTGGCCGTGAAGGCGATATCGACTGTCGTGGTGCGTTCGGGCAGGGCGACGCCGTCGGCGGGATCGTAGTCGCGGCCGGCCGAGTGCAAGGACTGGATCAACACGCCCGGTGGCCGGGTGTTGCGGCGGATCTGTTCCGTGCCGATCCAGCCCACCTGCGCCACGGTGGCGTAGTACAGCCGGCCGCCATGGGCCACCGTCAGCGACGGCAGCGGCCGCACCTGCGACGGCAGGCCGCGCACGCCGTCCTCGAAATTGAACAGCTCGGCCTCGACCGGCCGGTCCGGCGCGTGCCAGAATCGTTGCAGCGCGGCGGCGTCGACACGGCGCAGGCCGTCGTCGCTGTGGATCCACAGGGCTCCCTGGCCATCGATGGCCAGCCCCGTCACGCGGTGGATCGCTTCACCCCGGGCCAGCCGCATGGGACGGGCTGTGTCCTTGTCCTTGCTTTTCTCCAGCCAGGCTACGCCGCGCTCGCCCCCGACCAGTAACCGGCCGCCGCTGTCGAGCATGGCCAGCGGCGTGCCGACGTCGAGCGCGACGGGACGGAACCCTTCGCTCGTCAGCTCGCCGAATCGATTGTTGACGAGGCCGAGCCACGTGCGCCCGGCGCTGTCCGTCAGCATGCTCAGCGGCGTCGGGTCCGGAACCGCTCGCAGGCGTTCGTCATGCCGCCACTTGCCCTGCTCGAAGCGCCACAGGCCGTTGCGCAGGATCGCCACCAGCAACTGGCCGGTGCGGTCCACCGTCATGCTCTGCACGTCGTAGCCCTTGCCCAGTTGGGGCGGCAGGGGCCAGTGGCGCTGCGCGTCGCCATGGAACTCCCACAGGTCGGTGGAGGTGCCGACCCAGACGTGGTCCGGCGCCACCCGCACGAGCGCCTGGGGCGACACCACGGCGGTCTTGCGCTGGCCGCCATCGGCACGCAGCCGCACCATCGGGCTTTCCATCGAGCCCAGCCACAACTCATCGTTGAAGCCGCGCTGGGCCATCCAGTAGAAGCTCTCGCTGCTGGTGGGCACGCGCCGGAAACGGTGCGGCCTGTAGCGCTCGATGCCGTCGAACGAGATCAGCCACATATTGCCTTCGCGGTCCACCATGCCCGCATGCGGGGCGGCGCCGTTGTCGGCAATGGGGAAGACCTCGGCCGCATGCAGCAGGCCATCCGCCCCCGCCACCATGCGGGCCACGCCGTCGCTGCGCTGGTACCAGATGCTGCCGTCCGGACCGTCGAACATGCCGTTCGCGTACAGCTGCGGCGCCACCGGCGTGGGCGGGCGTTCCATTCTGACGGGCTCTATTGGGGCGCCCAGCCGCAGCCGCACCAGCCCCCGGTCGCGCAGCACGGTATGCACGACGCCGCCGACGGTGGTCAGCCATTGGTCGTCCGCGTCGAGGACTTCGACAAACCGGTCGCTGCCCTTGGCGCGGGCGTAATACTTCGCGTTGACGCTGGCCCAGAGTGCGCCGTCGCGATCGAACACGATGGCCGTCAGCAGGCCGGTCGGCAACGAGCCCTGGCCGATGCGCTCCCATTTGCCGTCGCGCAAACGCACCAGCGCGCTGGTGGTCGCGGCATGCAGCACGCCTTGCGCATCCAGTGCCAGCGACATGGTCGAGCCTGACGGGAAATCCTTGCCCGCGGCAAAGTGGCGCACGCCTCCACGGCTGAAAATGCTGAGGCCGCCGTAGTGATAGCCCACTGCCAGCGCGCCGTCCGGCAGCGCCAGCACGGAGGCGACGCCGGACGACATCAAAGCATGGCCGAACACGCGGGTCTCCTGGCGGAAACGCACGCCGTCGAAACTGTACAGGCCCGCAGGCGAGCTGAACCACAAAAGGCCGTCATTGGTCTGCGTCATCCGGAACGACTGCTGCGGCGAGCCATCGGCCTGCGTCCAGCGACGCCGCTCGTGGGTCAGGCCGTCCGGTTGCACCGCCGCCCAGGCCGTGGCTGCGGCCAGCCACCAGATCAACAATATTGCAAGACGGCCGACGGCCATGTCCACTCCCGGATCGCTCAATCCACTATTTTACTTATGAAAGAGATGGCGGGGGCAACGGCTTATGCCGGACGGAACTGCTTGCGGTAAGCGGAAGGGGAGGTCCGCAGCGCATTGCGGAAGTGCTGTCGCAGCGACAGCGCCGTCTGGAACCCCGCCTCCTGCGCCACGACTTCGATGGAAACATTGCTGGTTTCCAGCAGGCGCTGCGCGTGCACCATGCGCTGGCTCAGCAGCCATTGCTTGAACGACGTGCCCGTCGTCTGGCGGAAGTGGCGCGTGAAATTGCGCCGGCTCATCGCCGCGCGCGCCGCCAACGTATCGATCGAATGCTCGTGCTGCGGATGGCGGCTCACCCAATCGAGCACGTCGGCGACACGGCTGTCGCTGTGCGAAACGGGCAGCGGGCGTTCGATGAACTGCGCCTGGCCGCCGTCGCGGTGCGGCGCGATCAGGATGCGGCGCGCCACCCTGTTGGCAAACTCGGCGCCGTGCAGGCGGCGCAGCAGGTGCAGGCAGCAGTCCAGCCCGGCAGCTACGCCGGCCGAGGTCAGGATGTCGCCTTCGTCGACGTACAGCACGTCCTCATCCACGCGCACGGCCGGGTGACGCTGCGCCAGCTGGCGTGCCGCGGCCCAGTGTGTCGCCACGGTCCGGCCGTCCAGCAACCCCGCTTCCGCCAGCGGAAAAGCGCCCAGGCACAGGCCCACGATGGTTGCGCCGCGTGAGCTGCTGCGCCGCAACGCGTCCAGCAAGGGCGCCGGGGCAGGGCGGCAGTCGTCGTGCCAGGCGGGCATGACGACGATGTCGGCGTCGTCCAGCGCACGCAGGCCGGCTTGCGGCGTCAGCGTGAACCCGGCCGAGGTGAGCAGGGGGCCGGCCTCGGCGGCACAGACCACGATGTCGCAGGGCGCTTCCGTCCCCATGCCGCCGAAAACGAGGCACGGCACGGACAGGTGAAACGGCGTGATGCCGTCGAACGCGATGATGGCGACCTTCAGCCGGGAAGTGGTGGGAGCGGGCATGGCCTGATTATATCGAAAGTATGCCTGCGGGCCACTGTTGCGTAACGGTCCGGCAGCGCACACTGGCGTCACTGTTCACTCACGGAGAAATCGATGACCCATCACCTGTTGCGCGTGAGCGCTGGCGCTGCCGGCGCCGCACTGCTGGCCGCCTGCGCCGGCCCGACCGTTGCGCCGGCGCCTGTGGCGACCGTCAAGTTCCAGCAGATCCGCAATGCCACCGTCAAGCTGGAGTATGCCGGCACGACGTTCCTCGTCGATCCGATGCTGGCGAAGAAAGGGGCTTATCCCGGCTTTGCCGGTACCTACAATAGCCAGCTGCGCAATCCGCTGGTGGAATTGCCGCTGCCATTGGCGGAGGTGCTGAGGGCGGACGCGATCGTTGTCACCCATACGCATCCGGATCACTGGGACGAGGCGGCAAAGGCCAGCGTGCCGAAAGACATGCCCATCTTTACCCAGAACGACGAGGATGCGGCGACGCTGCGCGCCGACGGTTTTCGCGATGTGCGCGTGCTGACGGGCGACACCGAGTTCCGCGGCACCCGCCTGTATCGTACGGACGGCCAGCACGGCACGGACCGGATGATGGCGACGCCCGCGCTGGCCCAGCGGATGGGGCGGGTGTCGGGCGTGGTGTTCCAGCATCCCGGCTACAAGACGACTTACATCGCGGGCGACACCGTCTGGAACGGCCAGGTCGAGGCGGCGATCCGGCAATACCGGCCGGACATCATCGTGCTCAACACGGGTTACGCCCGCGTACTGGGGATGGACGGTTCAATCATCATGGGCAAGGAAGACCTGTACCGCGCCTGGCGGATGGCACCGCAAGCGACCATCGTCGGCGTGCATATGGAAGCTGTCAACCATGCGATGCAGACGCGCCAGGAACTGCGCGACTACATCGTGGAGAAGGGCATGGACGGCCAGCGGGTGCTGGTGCCGGCGGACGGCGAGGCGTACGCGTTCTGATGCGGGATCAGCGGGGGCGCGTGCGCCGGTCGGGATGGGAGTGGCCGAACGCCGTCGCGGCCCGTCGCTGTTCCGCCGCGCGTGCCAGCACGTCGTTCAGCTGGCGCGGGTCGAGGCCGGAAAAGCGCATGTAGCGCTCCGCCGCTTCCACGCCGAACGCTTCCTTCGTCAGCACGGCGATATGCAGCTTTTCAGCGGTGGAGGTGTCGACACGCCGGTTCATGCAAACGATTTTACGAGGCAGGACGGGCCGCACGGCGGTGAGCTTGTTAGCGTTTGTAACGGCCGCTATTTCATGCGCGGATTGCCGCGCGTGACGTACTCGACGATGCGATCGACGCATTCCTGCGACACGGTCAGGATGCGGGCACCGTAATGAAACCGGCCCTGGGTACCGACAGTATGGCAGTACACGAGCGTCATCTCGACCTCGTCCTGGATGTCGCTGCCGGGGAACCGGAACCGCAGCCGATAACGCTCGCGCTCCGGCAGCTCCTCGGCCGTGATGAACCCCGTGGCCATGCGCGCGATGTCGATGATCTGCGCACGCCATTGCCGCTCGCAACCCTCGACGGTCACGAATGCATCGACCTGCAGCAGCCGGCTCACGTGGGCGCGGCGTTGTTCCGACATCGGCTCTGGCACCGTGCGGCTCCCCGTAAAAAGCATGCCCCTCACCCGAGAGGCGTTGACACAGCATACCGCACAACACGACGTCGCCGCGCCTTGACTGACGCGCCGGCCGGCCGGGTGCGGTTTCATGCGGAGAGGTGCAGGTTGCTCGACGGTATGGCTGGGTGACCGATCACCGGTGACAGTCGCCAGTGCAGCGAAAACCGCCGACAGTCACTATTTTTCCGCGACGGGTACAGCCAACAAAAAACCGGGCAGCGCCCGGTTCGTCGTTGGCAACCGCGAAGCATCAGCGTGCGATGAATCCGCGCGACATCGTGCTGGTTGCGGTGCGGCCGCTGGGGCCGTAGACGGAGGCTTGCGATTGTGGGCGCAGTGCCTGCAGGGCACCCTGGGTGTGGCTCAGCTGGCGGTTGATCAGCATGCCGTTCAGGCGGTTCAGTTCCTTGGCTTCGCGGGTCTGGTCCAGCACCTCGCTCCACAGCGCGCGGTCGGCCGGGGTGCCGTGGGCGTTCAGCCATGTTTCCATGCCGGCTTCGCTTTTTGCGCAGCCGGCAGCGCCCAGCGCGCGGTGGCGCTGGTGGGCTTGCAGGGCCATTTCGTTGATCAGCTCGGCCTTGCGGGGCGTCAGGCCGTCCAGGCTGTCGATATCGGCCGCCACCAGCAGCTCCTGTTCCTGCTTCAGCACGTCGTGCAGCGCAGCGATCAGTTTGTGCTCGGCCTGCAGGCTTTGCATGGGAGAAGTGGTGGCACCGTTCATATCGTCCTATCGCTTTCTTGAGTGCAGCAGATCCTTGACTGTATCGAGCAAGCCATCCGCTACTTTTTCCGAATTAACCTGGAACTGTCCATCGGCGATGGCCAGCTTGATGCGTTCGACTTTTTTCGTGTCGAAGACGGCGCTGTTGCTGCTGGCCGCCAGTGCCTGGCCCTGGGAGGACAGGCGCACATTGTCCGAGCCGGCCTGCGCCACGTTGGCGGCGGTCGTTTTTGCCGCCGTGCTGGCGGCCGTGCCGGCGGTGTCCGCCGTCGTGGCCCCGTTGGTGCGGGCATTGTTCGCCGGCGTGTTGGCCGGCAAACTGTTGCTCTTCAATGGATCGTTGATTTTCACAGCATCTTCCTCGTCTGGTAGGAGTTTTTACTCCGGTGTACGAGTCATATAACGGCACGGGCGGCGCGAACTTTAGCGTGCCCGGGCGAAATATTCAGAATGCCACCTCGACCAGGCCGCCCGCCCGGGCGATGCCACTGATTTGTTGCCCGGCCGGCGTACGCACCTGCACGACCTGGCCTTCGGCCGCGTTGGCGACCGCCTTCGCTTCGGCCGACACCTTGAAGCCGGGGCCGGCGGAAACCACCCGCACCAGCTGGCCCGTCTGCACGACAGGCTTGATCCGCAGGCTGTCCAGCCGCAGCGGCAGGCCTGCCGAAATCGCAATATTGCTGGTCCGGCCAAGCACCTGCGCCTTGTCGGTCGCAATACTTGCCGGCAGTGTCGTCAGATCGCCCTGGACCGTTGCCAGCTGGCTGTCGACGATCGGCTGGCCTTGCGGTACGGGTGCCGCCGCGGCGATGTAGCTGCCCAGGACGGAGACGTTCGCCTGAATATATACCGTCCACGGCGAGGGCGCCGCACAGCGCACGCCCACCGTCGTCTTGCCCCACGGTTTGCTGCCGGGCATCAGGAATGCTTCCGGCGCGGGGCAGGCGGCCAGCTTCATGCGCTGGTCGACATTGCCGACGGTGACCGTCACCTTGCCAGGCAGGCCGGCGCTTTGCACTTGCAGGAACTGGTCGACGGTCTGGCGCAGTTTGGCCGGATCCATGGCTTCGGCGGCGCTGGCGGTGCCCGTGACGAGCGACAGTAGAAGAGTGAGCGTGAGAGTTTTCATGTGGCAAGACTTTGCGTGAATGTTGCCATCATAGGCTTTGCCGGCGCGTCGAAAGCCGTGAACAGGACGGGAAAGCCGGTCCTTCTCAGCGCTTCATTTGCCGTGGAGCATCCGTATCATCGATCCTGTTACCGATGGAAGGGAAGCGAAATGCTAGGCAAACTCGACGATTACATGCGATTCAACGAAACGGCACTGAGCCTGCGCTCGACGCGTCAGAGCGTGCTCGCTTCCAACATCGCCAATGCGGACACGCCCAATTACAAGGCCCGCGATATTGATTTCTCGTCCGCGCTGCAATCCGCGCTGGATGTCAACAAGACCGGCCCGCTGAAGACGACGGCGGCGAAGCACTACCAGCTGCCGCCGCAGGGCGCCGGCACGCTGGCCGACGGCACGCCGCTGCAGTACCGCGGTGTCGTGCAGGGCGCCGTGGACGGCAACACCGTCGACATGGACGTCGAGCGCAACCAGTTTGCCGACAATGCACTGCGCTACGAGGCGGGTGTCAACTTCATCAACAGCCAGATCAAGGGCCTGTTGTCCGTTATCCAGGGAGGACAGTAATCATGTCTCTGTTCAATATCTTTAATGTCTCGGGCTCCGCGATGAGCGCCCAATCGCAGCGCCTGAACGTCGTCGCCAGTAACCTCGCCAATGCCGACAGCGCCACCAGCGCCAGCGGCCAGGCCTACCGCGCCAAGCAGGTCGTCTTCGAGGCCACGCCCAGTGCCGACAACACGGCCACCAGCGTGCGCGTGAAGCAGGTCATCGAGGATCCGTCCCCGATGAAGATGATGTACGACCCGAAGAACCCGCTGGCCGACGAGAAAGGCTATGTGGAAATGCCGAACGTGAATACGGTCGACGAGATGGTCAATATGCTCTCCGCTTCCCGCTCGTACCAGAACAATGTGGAAACAATGAACGCAGCCAAGAGCCTGCTGATGAAAACCTTGACCATCGGTCAATAATCCTTAAGCCGCCATGACGATCACCACTACCAATACTGCTGCCTCGCCCGCTTCCGCGCTGATGAACGCCGTCAACCCGAAAGAGAAGAGCACCAGCGGCCAGATTTCGGCCGAGCAGGACAAGTTCATGACGCTGCTGATCACGCAGCTGAAGAATCAGGATCCGCTGAACCCGCTGGACAACGCCCAGGTCACCAGCCAGCTGGCGCAGCTGAACACGGTCACGGGCATCAACAAGCTCAACGATACGCTGGCGTCGCTGAAGACGGATTACGCGGCAACCACGTCCGCCCAGGCCGTCAACATGATCAACCACGGCGTGCTGGCCGCCGGCAAGACGATGCAGGTCGCCGACGGCAAGGGCCTGTTCGGCGTCGAGCTGGGCTCGTATGCGGACAAGGTCGATGTCGAGATCCGCAACGCCAGCGGCAAGGTCGTCAACACGATTTCGATGTCCGCGGTCGAGCCGGGCGTGCAGCCCCTCGTCTGGGACGGCAAGCTGGCCGACGGCACGACGGCACCGAACGGCAACTACACGCTCGGCATCACCGCCACGACCGGCGGCAAGACGCTGACGGATGCGACCACGTTGAGCTTCGGCACGGTCGCCAGCGTCTCGACGGGGCCCACGGGCGCCAAGCTCAACGTGCCGTCCCTCGGTCAGCTGACCATGGACGACATCAAACAGGTTCTGTAACGCGCACGGTTTGCACCAGCGACGTTACCTCATCATTCAATAGTTTCAGCCCATCTCTGACAGGGGAAAATCATGTTCCAACAAGGTCTCAGCGGTCTCAACGGCGCAGCCAAGTCGCTCGACGTCATCGGCAACAACATCGCCAACGCCAGCACGGTCGGCTTCAAGAGCTCGGAAGCGCAGTTCGCCGATCTGTATGCGAACTCCCTGAACGGTGTCAGCGGCAACAATCCCGGTATCGGCGTGACGGTGGCGCGCCTGGCGCAGCAGTTCACGCAGGGGAATATCGAAACGACCAACAACCCGCTGGACATCTCGATCAACGGCGGCGGCTTCTTCCGCACGACCGTCGACGGCGCCATCCAGTACACCCGTAACGGCCAGTTCTCGATGGACAAGAACGGCGGCATCGTCAACGCCCAGGGCGCGGCGCTGACGGGCTACGTTGCCAACAAGGATGGCGTCATCCTGCAGGGCGCGCCGGTGCCGATCACGATCGATTCGTCCGACCTGGCGCCCGTGCAGACGACCAAGGCCAACCTGCAGATCAACCTGAGCTCGAACTCGACGGTGCCGAAGACGCAGCCGTTCGACGCGTCCGACCCGACTTCCTACACGAAGCAGACCGTGTTGCCGGTGTACGACTCGCTGGGCAACGAGCACACGATGGGCATGTATTACGTCAGCCTGGGCAGCGGCGACTGGGACGTGTATGCCGCCAATGACGGCGTGCAGGTCGACTCGAAGGCCATCATGACGGCCACGCTGGGCAACGCGACCGTCACCGCGGCGCGTACGGCGCTGCAGACCGCACTGGCGAACGGCACCGACCCGACCGCGGCCCGCGCTGCCTATGCCGATGCGCTGGGTGGCGCCGTGTCCGCGGCGGCCGCCGCGCACGTTCCGCCACCGCCCGCTTCGGTGACGGCCGCCATCACGGCGCTGTACAACGGCACGACCGACATCGGCAATATGGCCGGTTACACGCCGGAAAAGATCGACGCCGCATTTGCCGCCGCCGTCAACGTGCCGGCCACGAAAGTGGGCACGCTGCGCTTCTCGACGACGGGCCAGATCGACACGGCCGCGATGGCCTCGGCCACGCCACCGTCCACGCTGCCGTTCACGATCAAGCTGCCGGTCTACCCGGACAACGGCTCGGAACTGATCATCCCGATCACGACGACGTTCGACGGTTCGACCCAGTACGGCACGGCCACCAGCGAAAAGATGTCGACGCAGGACGGTTACTCGTCCGGCAGCCTGCAGCGTTTCGCGGCCGACGGCAGCGGCGTCATCATGGGTCAGTACAGCAACGGTAAATCCCGTCCGCTGGCGCAGATCGTGCTGGCCGACTTCACCAGTGTCGAGAACCTGACCCCGCTGGGCAATAACGCCTGGGCGGAAAGCTCCGGCTCCGGCGTGCCGCAGATCGGCGTGCCGGGTGAAGGCGGCATGGGCCAGTTGCGCGCGTCGTCGGTCGAGGCGTCGAACGTGGATTTGACCGAAGCGCTGGTCGACATGATCACCGCGCAGCGCGTCTACCAGGCCAACGCACAGACGATCAAGACGGAAGATTCCGTGTTGCAGACCTTGGTCAACCTGCGTTAATAAAAGCAGGGACTTTTCAATAAACCGCGGCCCGCGACGAAGGGCCGGGGTCAGACCCGACGGGGCGCAGCAGGGGTTTTCTAGGAGCATTCTCCTTGCCTGCGAAGCGGTGCTGCCATGTATGGCAGCACTCCTCCCTGACCCCGGTACTTCTCCAGCGATCCCACCGAATCGAGCACACCATGGACAAACTCGTCTACACCGCCATGACCGGCGCCAGGCACATCCTGGACCAGCAGGCCACCACGTCGAACAATCTTGCCAACGCGACCACCACGGGTTTTCGCGCGCAGATCGATGCGTTTCGCGCCGTTCCCGTCGTGTCCGAAGGCCTGCCGACGCGCACGTTCGTGGTGAGCGACACGGTGGGCGCGGACTTTCGCGCCGGCCCCATCGAGACGACGGGCCGCTCGCTCGACGTCGCGGTAAAAGGCGAGGGCTGGCTGGCCGTGCAGGCGGCCGACGGCTCGGAAGCGTACACCCGCAACGGCAGCCTGAAGCTGAACGAGAACGGCATGCTGCAGACGAGCTCCGGGCAGATGCTGCAAGGCGAGAACGGCCCCATCGCCGTGCCGCCGAACATGGAAATCTCGATCGGCGCCGACGGCACCGTCAGCGGTATCGACAATGGCCAGACCCAG
>Ga0307518_10002115_pt1 | contig 14574 bp, 18 predicted proteins | sample 25_EM_MG_FD_203889 | JGI IMG/M metagenome (GOLD analysis project Ga0307518, IMG submission 203889) | Populus trichocarpa ectomycorrhiza microbial communities from riparian zone in the Pacific Northwest, United States - 25_EM | ecosystem: Host-associated > Plants > Roots > Unclassified | place...
TCAACATATTTCCATTGAACGAGGTTGAGCCATTGGCTTGGAGGGAAAGGGGGACAACCTGGAGTTGAGAGGATGTGTTCGACGACACGTTTGGGATCTCCCGAATATAACTTGATTTGGTCAAAGGTCGTTTTGATATCCTCTGGTAGAGCGGCAACTTGGGTTTCCCGACGTCCACTCCAGGGGAAACGTGAAACGTCGAGATGGACTCGAGACCGCTTTGCTCTTCGGGATCTGTCACTTTCCGTGTCTGAGGACGAGTCCGAGGACTTATCCGATCCAGGAGCCTCCTTTTCTTGAACTCCTTCATCTTCATCGGCTCGGTTACTTCCTCCCAACTGCGCTTCGGACAAAGTCCGGCTAGAGGACTGAGCCCCTCGTCGGTGAGCTCGCTCAGTCGATCTATCAACTTCGTCGAGCATTTTGAGGTAAAGTCCGAGTGCGATGGGAAGACTGTCTCCTGTTCCCGATTTGATAGACGGTGCATCAAGGAGGGTTTGGTGTAAGGCGAGGACGGCATCAGATTTAGAGGTTTCTCCTCGCCGATATCCGCTAACGGTTTGTTCACACCGTCGTACACATTCAGCATCTGAGTCCTCCGCCGATATCCTCTGCTCTGAGGTGGAAGGCCTAGGGTCCACGGCATGTTCAGAGGAAGACATAAATGAGCTCTCGTGAGAGCGATGATAAATAGTAAAGCGAAAGAATCTGGCGATGCGTCGAAAGCAGGTCAGAAAGGAGCTAGATACTCAACGGAAGAGAACTCACCTGGCGATGCGGCGGGAGCAGGTCAGAAAGGAGACGACTCCTTGAGACCGCCGCTCGCCAGATAATATGACGCGAGGTATGACGCACACCTCACTGATGACACATGAAAGGGAGTACCGGTACCACCCGATCACGCCTCGCATAGAGCGAGTTGTCCCGTGTATCGTGCCCCTCGCTGACCCATTAGCTTAGTATCAAACATAGTTTATACCCAAATCAAGGCATCACAGTTAAGTAGGTAAATTGACTGCCACTTCATTTGTTTCGAGTTTGGTAGTACAGCTAATTTATCAGTAATCAAGGTCTAATGCATTGCTGGTCAGACTGTCAGTGACTACTATAGCTCATGGTCCCCGAGGCAGCCGAACTAACCCAAATTTGAGATCCTCCAGTCAGCAGTGGATTGCAATCTGTGAGGTCTTTATGTGTTGTTTGTCCAAATTCCGAATCGTTTGGTTCTGCGTTTCTACCCAGTCTTCTATTGAGCCTAGAGGAGCTCACCCAATGTGCCGGAGCTTGTCACAACTCCTCGAGGTGATCTAGACTCGTGGTTGGGATCTCGACGTCTCACTCACAAATGGGAATGCATAGTATTTGGGTCAAGTAATACGATGATCAAAATACCAAATTACGTGCCAACCACACGTAGTTCAAAGGGGCTCGTTCGAATATTGTCGAACTGTTGTTGTTTGTCCAAATTCCGAATCATTTGGTTCTGCGTTTCTACCCAGTCTTCTGTTGAACCCAGAGGAGCTCATCCAATGTGCCGGAGCGTGGCACAACTCCTCGAGGTGATCTAGACTCGTGGTTGGGATGATCTCGACGTCTCACTCACAAATGGGAATGCATAGTATTTGGGTCGAGTAATACGATGATCAAAATACCAAATTACGTGCCAACCACACGTAGTTCAAAGGGGCTCGTTGCAACACTCACCCGTCTCAAGAAATCGAGGTTCCACTCCGGATCTTGGTCCAACATTGGACTCCGCATTCCGCCCCTAGCCTGTAACTTCTCGCCAATAAAGCCTCGAGCAGACTCAGCGACAAAGCGAGTAGTAGGGTTGTGTTGCCAGAGACATTCTATCAAGTGCCAAATATCGTCGTCCAGTCCGCGTTCCTCGCAAAGATGCCGTGGTAGCCGAGGAGGGCGATTACCAGCATTAATGTTACATTCGTTTAACTTGGACTTCTCTCCACCGTATATCTAGATGTTGTGAGAATAGCTTGAGACGATTTGGCTGCGGCGGCGGTCATACCTCGTAGATAACAACGCCGAAAGCAAACATATCACATCGACGAAGATCGAGAGTCCGAATTTCATTCCGGGCAGCAGCTGAATACATTTCCGGAGCGATAAATCCTTGGGTCCCACCTACAGTCATACTTGAATTTGCTTTGATGCTAAAGTCGCGGACATTGGAGAGTCCAAAATCTGCGATACATGCACGATGGGTATTTGTGACGAAGATATTCAACTGCCAGTTCAGCGAGATAAGATAGTTATAAATGAAGTTGATGGCAACGGCGCAGGACTCACGCATTTCAGATCGCCGTGAACAATAGTAGGTTGCATCTTGTGTAGGTATTCCAGACCGCTTGCTATGTCATAAACCTAGGCGAGTCCATATAAGTTGGTCTCATGATGAGGGTCAAGCTGGTTGCACTCACCAGGGGTAGACGATCTACACAGTGATTCTCTAACAAGTAAGAAGAGAGGTCGCCACGTTCCATCCACGGAGAAACGAGGCACAGATCACCATCATTTCCTTTTAAAATCCCATAAAATGGCAGGCAATTGGTATGATTCACGTTTCGCCATAACACAGCTTCATGAGCGAAGTCCTTTGCAAGCTTAATAAAGTAAACTGATTATAACTCGGTGGAAATCACCTTTATCAGCTTATCGTAGCCTTGCTCCCGGTCTTTCAGCTTTTTTAAAGCAACTGTTCGGCCAAGCAAAGAGCCCTGATATATAACCCCAAAACCGCCTGCAACTTTCGTCCTAGCACGGTCACCGATGCCATTGATTTCCAGGCATGCTGGGTAAACCAGGCATTTCCGCGTCAAGTGGATTACAGCGCCCAGAAAACAGGGCCTATACCACTCATCAAATTCATGTGGGCGAAGATCAAGTAGCTGTTAGTATGCGACGTCGATGAGCATAATAATTGCATGGCTAAATTGAAGTTGTACCGCCTGCAGCAAATCTACCATGGACTGCCTGATGCCTTTGCTATCCTCGGTTTTTCTGATTGTCTCGTAGAACGACTGCGCTCGATCCCGATCCATAAGGTACGAAGCCACTTGAGCCCCAAGGTGCTGTATGTCTAGAATATGCAATTGGTCGTTGCATATCAGACTCTGATTGCAAATGTGGCGATCAACGGGCGACTGGAAGACCGCTTGAGCCACTAGTGCAGAGGCGGAAGTATAATACTCGCCCGTAGATAAAGACAATAAAGGAGGTCCCGGATGTTGGCGTAATGCAGAATGCACCACTCTTTGCCTCTCAGTTGATATCTTCGCATGTTCGTCTTGAAATGCCAAAGGCTGTGCCATGATCGGTGTTAGAAGTACAGATCTATCATGAGATGCCAAAGGGTTCACCGGTCATCATCGGGGGAACAAAGGCTAAGATGAAGGAAAACAAAGGTCGTCAACGCCTGGATAACCAGTTGAAACCTCGGTTTGCGTTTGCGATCAAACCTAAAACGCTTACCGGAAATACATGGGTAGTACGGATATACTCGTAACACGCCTCGCGAACCCCGTTGGACAACCCATCAAAAACGCGAACCATATCTTGCACATCGTACCTGACCGCCTTCTCCAGCGCCACAACGGTTTTCTGGGGCTGATCTGTGCGAATAACCCGAGAACGGACCACATCGTCGACAGTAACATAATCAGATTGCCGAGCTGCGTCCCTTTTCAACCAATCTGAAAACAGTGTGCTTTCTTCTCCTTGAACAGGTGCAAGTGGAGGTGTATTAGATACTGCGGTCTGAGCAGCGGTCCTGGGAGGAGTATTTGAAACACGATTTGGCATGTCCGGGGAGATGGCCAATGGAATGTTCGGAATTAGGTTCTTGTAAAGGTTGCTCAGATCTGTCGCTGAGGGGGGTGCGTGTTTGCTTCTCATGTGAGAAGTCAATGTATTTTGTGGTAGTAGCAAGTTGCAATATTGACACTTAATAGTTGCCATATTGCGTTCAAGATGAAGTGGGAGGTGGGAGATGTATTGGTTAGGCTGACACTTGCTGTAGATAAAGGCTTTATAGTGGATTGCGAACCCTTATCAGATCAACTTGAAAGTGACCTACCGAAAATGTTGCATTGCTGTAGTCTAGGGTTACAATAAGGCCGCCGCATAAACAAAAGAGATGTCATCCTAACCGAAGAATGTACCGTATCTTGATTCGTGACTCACTGCTCCGGGGGGAGACAAGACGAATAGAATACGAACATGCCGTACGATGACCGTCCCTTCAAGCGCTGCTCGCTTACAGAGCACAAGGCTTCACAAGCTTCACTTCCGAACTGTACAAGAGTGCAACTGAAATCCCATTTTGAAAGTCCGCGATTACCGTTATTTCGATCTCCGTGCCAACGCTTGTGATTTTAACATGATGTTCTTTTTCGAGGCCGTAGAACAAAGTAAACAATTGGGTGTTTGCCGTCGACTCCGCGACGGCCTTATTCGAGTAGCGATACATGAGGAAGAGAGGAAAGAAGTTCAGACTCAATGACCAGTGGGACACTCCCCCTTTCTCCTTGTAACTCTCTTGTCGACCGTGTAGGTACAACTCTCGTAGTCATTATGTACTGATCAAGATACATTGTGCCGATTGTGCACTCGCGACACGACTGGACGACATGGTAGCGCACCGTGATTGCACATGCAACACAAGAGAAAAAGAGTCTCATCGATACGGCGTTGTGATGTAATCCCGATCATTTGATCATGGAGGGCTGCTGCTGGAGTATGCAGGTATCAACCCCCGATGCGATGTCTTACAAGGGATTACAAGTGTACGAGGACAGTTTCAATGGTGACAGTCCACGACTCTTCATTTGTTCGTTCTTCCCTGTCTTGCACTAATGTCTTGGGCCACAATGGAATCTAAGTTTTCATAGCTGCTCACTCACTTTATAAAGGCAATAATCCGGGGAGGTCGAGAAATCACCCATACCAGCAGAGTAGAAGGCGACGCTATCCACGAATCACAAATGTCCACAGCCGCCAGCGATGTCCCAGTGGATACACATCAAATGGCCCCAGAATTCCGGATGATTGGGGAAGAATTTACGACGTAGAATTAGCCAACCATGCTGCGTTTTCTGCCCCGCAGACGGACTGGGGTTGGCCAGTGAGTGAATTGGATAGTATAAGACTCTGATTGCAAATGTGGCGATCAACGGGCGACTGGAAGACCGCTACTAGTGTAGATGCAGAAGTATAATACTCGCCTGTAGGTAAAGACTATAAAGGAAGTCCCGGATATTGGCGTAATGCAGAATGCACCACTCTTCGCCTCTCCGTTGATACGTTTGCATGCTCTCCTTAAAATGCAAAAGGCTGTGTGATCGGTGTTAGAAGTACGGATTTATTAAGAGATGTCAAAGGCTTCACCAGTCATCATCGGGGGAACAAAGGCTAAGATGAAGGAAAACAAAGATCGTCAACGCCTGGATAACCAATTGAAACCTCGGTTTGCGTTTGCGATCAAACCTAAAACGCTTACCGGAAATACATGGGTAGTACGGATATACTCGTAACACGCCTCGCGAACCCCGTTGGACAACCCATCAAAAACGCGAACCATATCTTGCACATCGTACCTGACCGCCTTCTCCAGCGCCACAACGGTTTTCTGGGGCCGATCTGTGCGAATAACACGAGAACGGACCACATCGTCGACGGTAGCATAATCAGATTGCCGAGCTGCGTCCCTTTTCAACCAATCTGAAAACAGTGTGCTTCCCTCTCCTTGAACATGTGCCAATGAAGGTTTATTAGATACTGCAGTCTGAGCAGCGGTCTTGGGAGGAATATTTGAAACACGATTTGGCATTTCCGGGGAGACGACCATTGGAACATTAATAAGGTTCTTGTAAAGGTTGCCCATATCTGCCTGGAAGTCGCTCGGACCATCCGCAAGAATACTGCCAGGCTGCTCCTTTCCTTTGCCTCTGCTGGGACGCCATGTAGTGTTGCGATGCAGCGGGTCTTGGTATCTGAGATAGAATTGATACAATCGTAGAGGTTCTTCTGGAGGTAGTTCAAAGTACGGCACTGGCCGTCTATAGCAATTTGATTCCCACAAAGTCAAAGGGATAGTCTCTGGTAGATCCCATGGACCACGGCGGCATGGCAGCCAGGCTTCGAAGCGTGTGAGAGCCGCGAGAGGAGCGGAAGGGCAGCCGAATTTGTATGCCGCGATTCGTGATCGGGAATGCGCCGAGTCGATCGTCGATGGAGTGCAGCTCTTCTTCTGGGACATCCTTTCCGATATATCCGATGAATTCGTTGTGACCCATCAGCTCCATTTCAGAACAATAACGGAAGTCGCTCGGGTCATCCGCAAGAATACTGCTAGGCTGCTCCTTTTTTCTTCTGGGACACCACGCAAAGATGCTTTGGTCATTCGATGCGCGGATGATCTCCAGCTAAAGACGGTGGAATGCTTTCTTCCCCTCTCCATAAGTCATCGGCATATGCACGTCCAGTAGACTCATCAGCGAATAAGCTTTGTCTTCGACTCGCGTCGTCTTCCGATTGGCCGCCCACGACATGATTTGAGCAACGCACGGACGGTTTCCGCGAAGTCCATCCATCAATATATGCTCCGGAATTCCAGTAATATGGTGTAAGGTAGGTGCGAGCGTCATCTTGTCACCTATGCTTTTCCAATTTCTGTTGAAGAACTGGACATTACTTGGGGCTATGAGCTCTTGTAGCGTCCACCCGCGCGAGAACCACTCCGGCCATCCACTGGAAGTGGGGTACCTCTCATCGTCACTCGCAGTGGAAAACCGTGGACCGGCAACGTCGTGGAGGTGCGCATAGCATAACCTTGAGTTTTCATACCACCGGTACATGGAATTGATGGCCTCGGATAGCTCTGCGCTGCTTCGCTTGTCGATACCGCAAGTGTCGACCCACAACCACTCATAACCGTCCTTCCGAGCCTGTTCGCAGCTCTGGAAGATCTTTTGATAGCCATCACGCTGGCGAATTTCGTCTCTCTCCTCCACGGCCATCTTCGCAAGGACAGCTTCCATCGGAACGGTAGCAGATGTGTAGTTGTGGTGATACAGTTGGGCTGGTGCTGGTTCTCTTTGGTTGGTCGACGGCTTAGGACGGCAGATAAATGACGCAGAGGGAACAACACTCACAATGACACTCTTCTACTCTCGACACAGCGAGAACGATTGATAGTGGTAGGGGGAACAAGGATAAGACGTGAGCCGACAAACTTCGTTGCAACAGCAACACAGCAAGCAATTGACTGAGATTGAGCGCCCAATTCCCTTGACAGGGGTTCTGGGGCCCTCTTATGCAATTGGTAAGAGTTGTGCAGTCGAGAGTAAGACGGGAGACGTTGACATAATGGAGTAGACTGTAGAGTCAAGCGAGGGTTCTGCCGGCGCGGACGGCTTTCGAGTTCTTGTCAAGGGCTAAATGTTTGCAGATCATTCTACAAGCCAGGGCAGTATGATTTTGCCACGCTTGACATTGGCCACGCTCCAATCAAAAGCGGATGACTTGGGGGAGAAGCAGTACGAAGAGGAAACCCCAGATTGACATCCTCTGAATGGTGTGTCGTGAGAAGATGACGACTATCTTGAAGGACAAGAAGAGAAGCTCGATCGATACAAACCAGACGCACTTGAATAAACGCGGGAGAAGGTGTCTGTGTCATGTGCAATATACCCATATCTCACCCATTGTGGGTGTTATCTGCGGAACTGATTCTTGGCAACGTTGCGAAGCTACAGCCACAGGAGAGCCAAGATCTGATAGACGACTTGAAAAAGTGAAAGTCCGACTAAGACGCTGAGCGCGGGACGATGCTGGGTATCTAGACTCGGTGATGTGGATGTACTGAGCGCAGATTACATTGGAGCCGAGCTGTAGGTTATGGATGTCCATGACGAGATGTACGAGGACTGAGGGCTGCTACTGGACGAGCATTGTGACGTAAGGGAAGAGACGCTCGCCTGTGGGGGGTGAGGATGGGAGAGACGGGCTAGTGGGAGTGGTACACGAACTCCCGTTGAGGAGATCGTGGACACTAGAAGTTGAACCCGGTGGTCTTGGCGACACTCGACGGACTCGAGCACGTGGCTGTTTCCCGATATGGACATTCCAGACGCCACCTCTCATGTGGCCTCGATCCCGAAATGGAAATATCTGATCGTTTTTCCGGAGGTTGATCGGATCCTTCCTCCAAGATGCGAGGGTCCATACAAAACCCACGGCGAGGTCTTCTGTCCTCTACGCCAGCAACATGTCCCTCGACGACACCAGCGACCGAGAGAAAGTCGACGCCGAGAAGACCCCAGAAGGTATGCAGAGTCTTGTCGAGATGAGCATCCCCCTCACATACAACAGTCATCCTCGCCACCCTTGTAGAGTTTGACGACCCAAACATCGACCAGGATGAGGCCCTCGCTGGCGTCCTTGGTGTGTCCACCTCTGCACTTGTTATTTTCTTATCCAAATGGTCTTTCAGAGGACGACTCGCCGTATCCAGAGGTGCGCTCTGCCGTAGCGAATACCGACGATCCATCCATTCCCGTCAACACTTGCCGTGCATGGGTTATGGGTAGACATCTTCACTCTCCGTTCCACCATCCTCTCACTTCCCCCCAGGAATCATCTGGGCAATCATTGTCCCCGGTCTAAACCAATTCTTTTTCTTCCGCTATCCTTCCGTCCTCATCACCGGTATCGTCGCCCAGTTGCTGTCCTTCCCTATGGGCCGTCTCTGGGCAAAGGTGGTCCCCAACTGGTCCATATTTGGCATCTCCCTCAATCCTGGCCCCTTTACAATCAAAGAACACGTCCTCGTCACTATCATGGCCACCGTCGGCTACCAGTCTGCCTATGCGGTATGCACTCTATATACTGACGCGCTCCTTCTAATTCTCCATATAGGCCGATGTCGTCGCTGTCCAGAGAGTCTATTATCACCAAGTTTTTAATTTCAGCTGTAGGTCCACTCCGGTCTCTCCTTGCTTTTCTCACTCGTACCCTCCCAGACCAATGGATGATGGTCATGTCAACCCAGATGATCGGTTTCTCCCTCGGAGGCATCATGCGTCGCTACTTGGTGCAACCCCCGTCCATGAGTATGGTTCCTTCCTTTCCCGACACTTCCTCACTCACTTTCTCCCAGTTTGGCCCGTCAATCTGGTCACCTGTGCCCTCTTCAACACCCTGCATTCCCAGCACTATGCTGGCATGGGTTCCCGCGGCGGTATCTCTCGCGAACGTTTCTTCACTATCGTATTTTTTTCCGGGTTACTATGGTACCTTGTGCCCGGTTACCTCTTCCAGGCTCTCAGCTACTTCACTTGGGCCTGTTGGATTGCCCCAGACAACGTCGTCGTCAACCAGCTCTTCGGCTATCAAACTGGCCTCGGAATGAGCATCATCACATTCGACTGGGCACAGATCGCCTTTGTCATCAGTCCTCTCTCCACACCCTGGTGGGCAGAAGCTAACATCATGGCTGGTTTCTTCGTCTTCTTCTGGATATTTGCTCCTATTGTCTACTATACCAATACGTGGTATGCTAAATTCATGCCCATGTCCTCCCGCACCGCATACGACAACACCGGTGCCCAATACAACGTCACCCGCATCCTCACACCCGACGGTACATTCAACGTCACCGCCTACGAGGAATACAGCCCCCTCTTCCTCTCTTCCACATTTTCAATTGCCTACGGCCTTTCGTTTGCGTCCATCACAGCTACCATCACCCACGCCCTCCTCTTCTTCCGCAAACAAATCTGGACACAAACCCGTCGTTCACTGCACGAACAGCCCGACATACACGCCCGCCTCATGTCCCGCTACGCCCAGGTTCCCAACTGGTGGTACGCCATCATCTTCCTCGTCATGTTCGTCTTTGGCATCATCTGTATCGAGGTATGGCCCACCGAGTTCTCCGTATGGGGTTTCGTCCTTGCCCTCCTGATCTCGTTCGTGTATATAATTCCCGTCGGGATGATCCAGGCTATCACCAACCAGCAGGTTGGCCTGAACGTGGTCACTGAACTTATCGTCGGGTACGCGCTGCCGGGCCGGCCGCTCGCCATGATGATGTTCAAAACGTGGGGGTACATCACCATGGCCCAGGCCTTGCAGTTCGCGTCCGATTTCAAGCTTGGCCACTACATGAAGATTCCCCCGCGGACGATGTTCTGGGCGCAGGTCCTTGCCTCGGTCGTCTCGGGCACCGTCCAGCTCGGCATACAGTCGTGGATGTTCACGCATATCCCCGATATGTGCAGTTTGACGCAGAAGGACAAGTTCATATGTCCGAGCACGCAGGTGTTCGGTACCGCGTCCATCGTTTGGGGTGTCATTGGCCCGCAGAGACAGTTCTCGGCGGGGCAGATCTACCACGCCCTCGTGTGGTTCTTCCTCATTGGCGTCTTGTGCCCGTTGGCCGCATGGCTCGTGTCGCTCAAATGGCCACACAGCTTCATTCGGTACATCAAGTGCGTTCTCCTCCCCGTGCATAGACGTGCTGCTGCTGACGGTGCATGACTCGTAGCTTCCCTGTGATATTCAGCGGCGTAGGTATGATTCCGCCCGCGTCGGCGGTCAACTACGTTCCGTGGGGCTTCGTCGGGTTCATATTCCAGTACGTCATCCGGCGGAGACATATCTCATGGTGGACAAAATACAACTGTGAGTCCCTCTGCCGCTATTGCACGTCTGGACTGACGACGACGCCATGATATGATAATCCCAGACGTCCTCTCCGCCGCGCTCGACTCGGGCCTTGCGTGTTCGATCGTGCTCGTCTTCTTCTGTCTGCAGTACCCCCGGAACGGGACGGTCGGGGAAAACAACGTGCTGCAGTGGTGGGGCAATACGGTATTCCTAAATACGGCGGATGCGCTGGGCACGCCGTTGTGGACCGTGAATGGGACATTTGGGTAACGTGGTCGCTTGTGCTGACGGATATGGGTTCTTGCTGATAAGGTTTCTAGGCCGACAAAGTGGTAAATAAAGGCTATGTACTATTTGTCGCACGGCGCTGGTTCCCCATGATCTATGCCAATCTTCTTTGCATTCTCATCAACTAACACACATTTGGCTCGTTTTTAGGCGCGGGGTCCAATACAAGTGCACTGTATATTACCCGCGGTTTTTCTTTGTTGTCTGGATAGAGTTTGTAGATCAGTGCGCAAATGGAATGGATTTCGCGTGCACTATGGAATGAGTATTGACCCATTCCCCTCACCTTTCGGAACGGTGTTGGCCGGTGACCACTACAATGTGACAATCACGATGACGACGCGCCCACCACTATCACCCTCACGTATATATACACTGTGTATTCATATGTATGACTGAATTGATACCAACTGCGGAGGCAAAACTCACATTGCAAATCGGAGTATGCTGCAGGTACTATGACACCTGCCGGACCTGTGACCTAACCGGTCCCACACGGGCCCACGGTATATATATATACCCGTGATGAACCCTAGAAACAAATGCATAGAATGATGCAAGACAATTGCACCGATCTCCAAGGACCTTCACTAGGCGATGGTCTGTAGGCGACCCTGTAGTAGCTGATTGGCTCCTATGTATGTATGTAAAGGGTATTGACTGTAATATACAACCCTTTTGTTGTCTGTGTAAGCCTTGGTGGTGGTTTGACGCTGTGGCCTCATGTGGGGACCAACGCATATAACAGGTCCCTATAGCTCGCAAACTGGACCCTTGGTTCGTGGGGCCGGCGACAGCGAGCATTTCCCTGGGTGGAAAAAGACCACGTACGTGCAGTGATATCCGTCCGCAATATTTGTCGAAAGTAAAAGTGCAGAGGTTCCAGTGGAAACTTGGCGGTTGTACTCAAGTTCAATTAGGGATAATAATGGCGACCAATTTGAGGTACTATGGGTCTGACAACCAATATTCAAATCTTGAGAATAAATGCCAACTTAGTCCCCATACAGTCGCCGTAAGCACCCCGCGTAACGTAGTGATCTTTCTCCCCAATGTACAACGAAAGAGGGACTGGTAGAAGGCTGCAAGGTTCAGTTGCAAAATTAATATTCAATTGGTGAAATGCGGTGAGGACCAGACTCATGGCATGTCAAAGGCACCATTCTCACACTGCCCGGGGAAGACAGACCTGGCATTACACACCTCTATTCCACCCATCACTCGCAGATGCGACACGTGCCCAGGCAAACGTCGTACTTTTCTAAAGAACTTCTGCAGCGCGCGCAAGGTACTAAACCTTACTGGCAGATGATATACTCCTGAACATCTAGACCCCGCGCCAATTATAGTAATTGGAACTCCAAGTCAGAGGTCCTAGCAGTGAGAAACCTGCATCCATGTTTTACCTAGTGCCGGAAGCGAACGTTCGATATCTTGTGTTCTCGATCTGTCCATCGCGTCCAGAGTCGGAAGCAGCAAGAAAAGGAGATCTTGGTGCCTTGCACCCACCTGATACTTGGTCCTGGCATGAGTGTATTATGAATCGGAGGAGAGGCTTTGGCTTTGAAGAACTATGGGTGAGAAACATTGTTGGCCCATCCTGGTCTGACTGCATGGCTGTGAGCTAATGGCATAACCCCTTTACCCCAGGCCGCATACGTTCATCCCTTTGTGCTTTAACCGGATGCGTACAGGATTGCCCTTGTCACGCCCGTACGGAAATTACTTCTGAATGTCAGAACCAACCGAACAAGCCAGCACGCTCGCACAGAATGTTCCCCTGTATTCCCTTGCAACAGGGCCCAAAATGGGCCATGAGCGGCCACCGTCGAAGCGCCTGTTCAGAGGATAAAAGGAGGGTCAGATTTGAGGAACTCCTCAGAGTCAACACTTCCAACACTCTGCGCATTATTTTTCATCATGTCACCCTACGGCTGCCCAGGATATCCCGACGACGGTGTTTACTATCTTTCGGTCGAAAACCTATGGGTTGGCGATCACCAAGCTCCCAGTGTGGACAATATTGTGGTCAATAATCACAAAACCGTAGGTCTTTCAATTCTTTCTGACTCACTTTGTGATGAAATGAAACATGTCTCCAGCCTTTCTACTTGAGGTGGCTCCACAACAATCCCTGCACCTATGAGATCAGCCTTGGCCCTCATGGCTATGGTAACTTCGTTCAGCACGATAAGGAATGGGTCAATGTCAAAGGTCAATACCAGCAGTGGGTACTCCGCAAGGTCTCCAACGACACATACATGTGAGTTATTGACAGCTATTGTTTGACTGTTCCTGATCTGGCCTGGGACCCCTATAGCATTGAACTCCAACAAGATACCAATCTTGTTTGGACCTATTTGGGACCAACAAGCCCTGCCAACCGCCAGGTAAGAGTTGTTCATCATAGTCGGGGTCCTGTCGTTTCATACCTTGGTTCCAGATCCAACTTAGGCAATCCGTGCCCGGCAACTCCAGGCAGCTATTCCGTATCAGGAAGTAAACACATCCTAGGAAGAAATTAAGATCATCTACTTTTTTGAAATGTACAGTCACACAATGTGTTGTAGGAGCCGAGGTGTTTTTGTCGTTTGTCATTGAAAATCTAAATCATTTGGGTGATGGTATAAACGACGTCTGTGATAATATGGCTTGTTGTGCGTTGGGAAATAGTCAGTGACTTACAAGCTGGCTGATTCATGAGCCAAGGAGCACGACAACCTTGGCGGTCAGCGTACTTTCCCAACTGTGAATGCAAAACTGAACGAGCAGTCTGGTTTATTCGTATTGTCGAATCGAGTCTTACCAACTTTGAGCCACCACCCCTTGGCGATCGTTACAAACCCAGCCTTGAGCTGATTGCAGGGCTGTCAGGAATGGTTTACGACCCCATGGCCATGGGGACATTGTCCCCCTGTACTTCTTGAATCGAACTATATAACATTCTGTGATCCGGTTAAATGGCAGAAAACAATATGATGACTGCCGTAGATTGCCACAGGGTTCTCCTGAGAACATAGTTAATAAATGGCGGAGGACAAGAACTCACCTCAGCACCATCAACTCGTGATCACCGCGTTCGGGTGCTTAGCTCCCTCCCAAAGCTTTCACTTATGGTGTCCGAATCATCTACGTTTATCTAGCAACGTTTTGCGCTCGACACACCGTGTGGTTGCTTGATTTGGCTTTGCGGACTAGTATGCTGGCGCAGGTGTGGGCTTGGAGAACCGAAAATTGGGTGCAGATCATAGTATCACCTCCGATTCTGCGCCTTCCCCATCTACACTTTCGTGCTTGGCAGAGACCAGCCCGAAATGCCACTCATTGGTCCCGCACCTGATGCCATGAGAAAGGGTGGTGTACGGAGCGCGCGCCTGCTCTTGCCATGGGATATTGGAACGACACACGGCAATGCGAGAAAGAAAATGATACAGAAATCTTGTTCAGAAATGACTTCGTCGACTCGTTGGTCGAGTTTTGTTCGTTCCTGCTCGATGCCAGAAATTTGTTCTTTCCAGCTGATTGATTCTATGCAGTGCGGTACTGTCTTTTCCATTGCGTTGCTTCTGACATAGTTGTCCCCAAATGATGCCACTTGAC
>Ga0307518_10002117_pt1 | contig 14573 bp, 5 predicted proteins | sample 25_EM_MG_FD_203889 | JGI IMG/M metagenome (GOLD analysis project Ga0307518, IMG submission 203889) | Populus trichocarpa ectomycorrhiza microbial communities from riparian zone in the Pacific Northwest, United States - 25_EM | ecosystem: Host-associated > Plants > Roots > Unclassified | place...
GGAAATAACTCATTTTTTACACAATTATCTTCACCAACAATCTTGAGGCAATTTAAACAACAGCCCTACTAAAATGCTTCCTCAAAACCCAATTGAAACCATTGATTACTATCAGCTAAATTCTTTCCCATGGCTTAAACCTAAATTCATACTATCAGTTACATTTGAACTGCTGGTTTTTAGAAAAATAAAAGAGCAGAGATACATACCTGTGGGAAGAACCGATGGGTCAATCGGTAGGAAGAACCGATGGGTCAACAGAGGGAACAGAGGGAAGAACCGATGGGACAACAGATTGAACAGAGGGAAGAATCGATGCCACTGTTATACTCTCCTGCAATTTCAACAGAAGGAAGAAGATGAAACAGAGCGAAAGGCGAAAGAAGAAAGAAATACTTAAAAACTCATCTAACCTTATGCTCAGAATTGAAACGGCGATCAATGATTCAAGATTTTTCTGCTCATCTACTCTTCTTCACGACTGAGAGTGAAATGGGTTTGACAAATTCTTAAAATTAATTAGGTCTTCTTCTCACTTCTCTGCTCTGCAATGCTCGTGATTCGTCTCTCTGCTCTTGTCGTTTTGGCCTTTTAATTGTAAAAGGCCAAAACGACGTCGTTTCGGGCATAAGAATATATATAAAAAATAAACCCGGGTCTCAGCCGGGTGTGGCCGGGCCGGCCGGGTCCCGGGTCAACCCTCCGGGTCGACCGGGTCTGGCCGGGCCAATTCCCAGCCTGTTTTTTGCTTAGACCCGGCCCGGCCACAGGCCCGGGTCGGCCGAGTTCCGGGTTGACCCGCCGGGCCGGGTCTTAAAACACTGGTGAAAACCTATGTTTTGTATAAACACATATTCGAAGGAAATATGTCACATCATGGAAAAGATATTCATTACTATATTAAATAAATTTACTTCCTCCTATTAAATTGCACCATGGAACTTAAAACACAAAATAAGATTTTGCAAGGTATATTTTTGCGGTTGAAACTGCGTTATAAAATGTGCTTAATTTGAAAAGACATAAATCTAATGTATTTTAGTAATTTTTTTTTATTTTGATGTGCGGGAGTTAAAAATTAGAAAAATATAAAGAAAATTTATTTTGAAACGAAAAATATTTTTGAAAAGTACTCTGCATAACAATACCATTATAGATAATTTTTACGATTGTTGTTTAAAAAAAATATTTTAAAAAATATTTTAGTAGTTATTTTTTTAAAAAAATTACATGTCTAATAGTGTTTATATACATGCAGTGTTATGCACAACAATACCATTATATATAGTGTTCTTTAAAAAAATAGATTTAAAAAAATATTTTTAATTATGATTTAAATAAATTAAAAAATATGTGTTTAATAAAAACTAGGATGGATTTTTATAAGTAGAAAAAATAAAAAATAAATTAAAACCAAACATAATTACATATAAAATATAAAATCTAGTGGCTAAAAAAATTATTTAGGTGAAGAAGTAGTTTTTTTCTACGGTTAAAAGAAGAACAATACCGAAACGGTACTAATAATGAAGCCTCGGGAATTAAGTATATATTATTAAATTGTAGTTAGCGGAGAGGAAGATCAACCTAGAGCAGAGTTCCAGGACCATTATAATATTTTTACCCTTTTTTACTTTACAATAACTGCTAGCTGACCTGACACCATGCCCGTGGTAGACCGTACTGTCCCCTTTAAGGCTATATTTTTTTTAGTAGAAGTTTTGAGAAAATCTGGCTTTTTATTTAAAAATACATTAAATTAATTATTTTAAATGTTTTTTTTTTATAATTTTGAGATGCTAATATAAAAAAACATCATTTTAATATATTTTTATTAAAAAATATTTTTAAAAAACATTATCCATCATATTATAAAAACACTCGGTATAATTCATATTATTTTGAAGATTAAATTTTATTTTTAACCTTATAATTGATTAACATTTAAGTTACGACATCAACCTCTTGGGATTGGTTCACACTTAAATTAGGACAACCATGAAAAATCTTTTTATCCCGACAACGTGAGCAAGAAATTCTGTCACCATACGTCAGATAGATATTTTTAATTCTCCGATAGATGCATGTGGCCAGGAAAACTTGATACTATGAGATACAGGTATTCAATATTCCCCTTATATTTTACTAGCATTGGGGTGATTTTTTTTTTTTAAAAGCATAACAAAACCGCATCCAATACAAACTCTCGGTTATAATTTTTCTAGGTTTTTAAAATATAAAAAATTTAATTGATAGTAAAATAGGTTAAATTAAATTAAAAAACCTAAATCAAGATAAAAACGGTGAAATTAATAAAATGAAAAGTGAATATAGTGCTAAATTGTTAGAAAGAAAATTTTATGGGGATAAAATAAATACGTAATATCAAGAGGGGTTAATATTCAAATAACATAAGGTTATAGGTTTGTGTACAAATGATAAAATGACCCCTAGGGCTTAGAGGATTAATGTATATGTTCTATAAAAGGGTTAAACAAGAAAATTTGAATTTTTCTTGGGTAAAAATTACCTACTGGCTAATTTAGCGCTATTAAACATAACGCTCAATCCAACCGTCGGATCAGACTGAAAATTTACGAGAGGCTCCTTCACGTATAGTTAGGGCGTTACATCTACCCCGTAATTTTTTTTATAATATTATTAAACCTGGTATAATGGATTAATCTCGAGCACTCAAAACTCAACTCTTTACTTAAATCAAGTTTCAAATTCAATCGTGCAGTAATCACATTTATATGATTGTGTCAATTTAATGGATTTAAGAGAGCATAAGATCAAAGAGAAAAAAAATGACATAGCTCAGGTTAAATTGAGTTTTTGCCACAATGCTAAACATGCTATTAATTTACATGAGATAATTAGATATTTAAGCATTCCCAAAAAAGATTGCTTGACATGCCTCCGAGCCCTCATGCTTGCTACCTTTAATACTTCTCAGTATGTGTTAGGTAATATGGTTGGAGTTGATTTTTAATTGAAAGGTATTAAAATAATATTTGTTTGGAATTTTTTAATATTATCATATTAAAATCATATATATATATATACACACACATACCAATATGATGTTTTTTAAATAAAAAAAGATTTAAAAAAAAAGATTGAAGAACAAACACACGTTGTGTTGTTAAAACTTGTCTAAAGAGTTCATGAAGAAAAAAATCATATGCTAGCTGTAATCGCTTCCATGTGCTAGCCAGGTCCTAGACCACCACCATACAATACCCACCATATTATCACGTGAATGGTTATATCTTCCTTCTTTTTTATGATGGTGTATAAAGAAGATGTGAAATGTTTATAACTTTTTATATATATATATATATATATATATATATGAAGAAGGTGTTGTTAAAACTCGAAACCTGTTAGGTGAGGGAGTAATAAGAGTGATTATTTTCGGTTCGATTCGGTTTTTATAAAAAAAAATAACCAAACCGAATTTTTTTAAAAAAAACCGAAACCAAAGCGAAACCGGTTTGGCTCGGTTTTTTTCTGGTTTGGGTTTGGTTCAATTCGGTTTTTTCAGTTTTAAGCTTATAAAACCAAAACCGAACCAAACCGGCCGGTTTTTTTAAAATTTTAATCGGTTTTTTTCACGGTTCGATTTTTTCAGTTATTTTGTTTCCGATTTTCTCAGTTTTTTTATTTTTTTGCTCACCCCTAGAGAGTAATACGTTGCACACAAATTTTCTTTAGAAAACAAAGTTTTGTTTTGGGTGATATTTGTTTTTACACTTGACTTGTTTTTTAAAATATTTTTCAAGCTGTTTTTTATATGAAAAACATTAAAATAATATTTTTTAAAATATTTTTTTATAATTTTAATATGTTAATTTAAAAATTTTAAAAAATATTATTTTAATTGAAAATTGCTAAATTTATAAAAATACCCTACACCGCGTAATCAAAGATATCCAGATCTCTGGATGTGGTAGAAAGCAAGGTTTTTTAGGTTGGATGGCTCTAACAAGACTTGCTTTAAAGGGAGGGAAAGGACATTGTTTAGATTGCGGTGGTCCCATCGAAAGTGATTAAAAGAAGTAAATCCAAGCCTCTTTTCGATTCAATGATTCTTTTTATTCATTATTTTATTACCTCCCAGGCCGGTACACAATAATCAACAAAAATAAAAATAAAAATACCTCCTATATATATATATGTATATATATATATATATATATCGTTTCTATGAGATTATCAATATTTTTTCAATTCAAGAATTAAATCTAAAATGCATCAAGATGATCAATTTCAATGTATTTTAAAAATATAACAACTAACTATGTATTTTAAAAATATAACAACTAACTATCTATCACCTTTACTCTCTCATTTGATCTATATTATTGAATTTAAAAATGATGATGGGATTTAAGACATGATAAATCATAAATTAAATATGAGAAGGTTGGAATCCAGTTATTTGAGGACTCTTTTAGACAACTTGACTGAGAATATAAAGGCTTAATAATAGGAAAAGAATATACGACATAGAGCCTAGAGGAAATAAATATGAGTATTCTTGTACCATGTGATCTTTCTCTTTTCTCTTCACAAGTTATAAGAAGAAGAAATAAAAAATAAAGAAACAAAAATAAAATCATATAGACACATCGAAACTTCTATAAATACATTACAAATATCGATAAAAAGATCTCGACGAGTGGTATCTAACGATATCAAATAAGATCATCAACGGTGACCGAAGTATGTCATACGAGCCGTCCAAAAGCAAACGAGTCTCTGCACATTTGGACGACTCGTGTGACCCACTCCAGTCACCGCTCATGACATTCTTCAATGTCGTTGGATTCGTCTCGTCAATATCTTTTCAACGGTACCTATGATACTGATATCAATTTTTCAATGTGTCTATAGGATTTTTGTTCTCTCTCTCTATTTTCTTTATCTTTATTGTAAATTATGTTGGTCTATTTTTAACTTTGAAGAGTGTCGCATATGACACTCGCGGCTCGTGAGTCATAGATGTCATTTACGACTCTTTAAACTATACTATTTTTCTAAATATTTTATATATTGTGTTATTTTATTTGTTTTTTTGGAGTGCTAAAAAAAACTCCAAATAAACGGGGTAAGGATAACAACTACATACAGATTTGTTTTTTAGGTTGAATGGGTTGGATTGAGATTTTTTCATACTTATTTCTTCATCTTTAGTCATATACCTTAAATTAAAAGAATCATAAATAGAAAAATAAATGGTAATTACACAGAAGCTAATAAAATAGTAGGAATTATTTAATAGAACATTTATTAATAAACCAGTTCTGTATTTTATCTATTCACATACACTCATACAGTATAATATATATAAACATTAATATTTCATTAGGTGTTATTAGGACAAGCGCCCCTTGGATTTACCAATAATTACATGGTCCCTCACACGTCAATTATCTTTAAATACCTTTTTTTAAATAATAATTAAATGCTGAATTATTGTGCCACATGCAAGAAAAACCCTCTATCACGCATCCATCTTCCATATTGACCTTTAATTAAGCGTTTGGCTCTGCTGTTCAACCTGCTTTTCGGCGAATTTCAATTTTTTTTTTTTTTTTTTGCTAAAATTGAGTGCGGTTTGTACCTTTTGGATCGTTTTGATGTGCTGATATCAAAAATGATTTTTAAAAAATAAAAAAACATCATTGGCATATATTTCGGCACGAAAAGCTATTTGAAAAGCAACCACTACCACACTCCCAAACACCCAGTTTAGTTCAATTAGCCTACTACCTGTAATAATTGTGTGTTTAGTAATAAGATGTATTTTTAAAATATATTTTTTAATTAAAATATTTTTTTTACAACGATGCATTAAAATCATTAAAAACACACTTGAAAAAAAGTCAATGTAATACTTCCCGGGTGAAGAACTATTTAAAAGAGGCTAAAACATAAAAATAATATATTTTTTTAAATAAAAGAATAATAATAACAAACTGGCAATCTCAAAAAAAAAAAAAAAAAGGTGGGGCCGAAGAAATAACATTGAGGGGGTTGATCGGTGGGTGGGATGGAAGGGTAGTTGTATCTTTCCTTCTCTCTCACGCTGTTTCTTTATCCCTGCTCGTACGTCACCCCCGCACATGCACAGTGCCTTTTTAACTGATTTAATATTTTCAAAGAAAATTGTCCGAAGAAAAGGACTGATCTTGAAGATTTATTATTAAAAATCGAGTAAATGCCCATGGTAAACATGGCGGCTTATCCCGCCAGATATATATTATTTTTTAATAAAATAAAAAAAAATAATAAAATATCAAGGGTGAATATAGTTTGAGACCTATTTGATGTCTCCTCTGCGAGAGCAGGGGCAGAAAAGGAATTAAAAAAAGTGTACAAGCAAATGGTATCCGTGAAATACAGAGACAAAAAAGAAGAAAATCGGTAGGAAAAAGGGTAGAAGGGCCACACAAATTGTATCCTATTTGACACGTAAGGACATGTATTTTTCTTTTTTCACACCACAACTACATACGACCTGAATATTAATTTTAGAAAACATCAACTTAAACTCTGAGAATTATTATTAATATAATTATTTTTTATATTAACTACGAGATAATTCAGTGATAAGACAAAAACAAAATCCTTTATTTTATTTTTTTCCCTTGAAGAAATTATGGACGTGTGTCACGTGTCCCATCTATTTACGATAGGACAGAGAGAGAGAGAGAGAGAGAGAGAGAGAGAGAGGCGTACGTTTCCGAGTTATTCTCATCAAAATTAATCCACCACGTATCCCATCTCTCTTTTTAACAGTGTGAGTGACCGACCTCCCCACCGTTACAAGACCAAAAAGAAAAGAAACGGAATTCAGCACTCAACAGTCAGTCCGTGCCTTCGCCCTGGCCTTCATCAATAATTTTTTTTTATAAGCTTTTATTTGCTCTTTTTTATTTTATTTTTATCAACAGCTAACAGTCTCTTCTCCATTCTCTCCTCCTCGACAACAAAACAGATTGCTTCTTCTTCCAAGCCTTCTTTTCGTCCTTCATCTTTCCACACTAACCCCCCCTCTCATCTTTTCTTTGTATGATAAAATTCATTTAATTTACAGAAGAGGAGGAGGAGGAAGAAGAAGAAGAGTACAAGAATTCACTTCCTTTGATTGATACAACGTTAGATTTATCTGTCTGGAACCCTATTGTGGCATCATCAATCTACAGAAACATTCATATCACCCTGTCTCTCATTTTTTTTCCCAATTTATTGTTCTTCTCTGTCCTCTTCTACCAACCCAAGGGAAGAGAACCTGCACCGAGGAAGGAGACGTCATCTCTCTCTTTTTCCCTCGTCATTTTTTTTAATTGGTATGCCTTTTCTCCCCCCCCCCTCTCTCTCAAGAATATTATTCTTCTCTGTTTTTTCAAGAAATTTATTCAGATGATGATGATGATGATGATGATATGTTGGATTAGAATTCGATCAGGCTGGGTTGGGTCGATTATTACCTACATGCATAAATTTTTTACTCCAATATTATAGGGAGAGGATTCATTAGACGAGTGTGTTTGGTATTTGGTTGAAATGGATTTTAATATAGTGTTTTGTCTCTCGGCCGATATAGGTAAATGATTGTCTGAGCAGAGCAGACTTGGTGAATGAGCATAGCGATCGGCCAAAGGGATCACAGAAAAGACCATGGAGAGATTTTTATTAGCTGTGGACACCATGGGAGCAAATCAGGTGGGAGGAGGACAGACTCTCTTGGGCACCATCAAAATTGCTGTTCTGCCCATTGCCAAAGTTTTTACCATGTGCTTCTTGGGATTTCTCATGGCCTCCAAGTATGTTAACATCTTGCCTGCTAGTGGAAGGAAACTCTTAAATGGGGTAAATTTAAACCAACTCCAACTTCATTTTATTTTTATTTTTTTCATTGCTGCTTTAGTAATAATACAGTACTAATCGGCTATTTTAAACAAACATGTTTTCTTGTTATATGTGCAGTTGGTGTTTTCACTTTTGCTTCCTTGTTTGATATTTTCTCAACTTGGACAAGCTGTCACTTTACAGAAAATGTTGGAGTGGTAATTATTTCCTGTCTTTCCTTTTCAATTTACTACATCTGCGAAATTGTAATAGGGTTTGTTGTTAATTAGCTGCTGTCTGTTTGATTGCAGGTGGTTTATTCCCGTGAATGTTGTTCTTAGCTCCATCTGTGGCTCGCTAATAGGTTTTATTGTTGCATCCATTGTCCGGCCACCTTACCCATTCTTCAAATTTTCAATTGTACAAATCGGAATTGGTGAGCCACTTCCTTTTTTGAAATTTTAATTTTGAGTGTGTGCTTATTAATTTGTCTGCTACTTGGGCAGTGAAATGCATATGCAAGTTTCAAAAACAAGTGTGTATATTATGCAGTAATTTTGAAAATCTCTGCATTTTTTAATTTCTAAGTACATAAACTGCAGTCTCTACATATTAGTGCTTCAAATGTGCTGGTGTTCACTCTTTTCAAACCTTTGTTTATAACGTGCAGGGAATATTGGGAATGTGCCACTTGTCTTGATTGCAGCTTTATGTAGAGATACATCCAACCCTTTTGGTGACTCGGAAAAATGTAGCACAGATGGGACTGCTTACATCTCGTTTGGCCAGTGGGTAAGTCGCAAGCATCTGTTAGTCTTTTGCAATTGCTTGTATGTTACGATCAGAGTTGCAAAACCATGTCATACTTTGGTTGTTAATAAATTACCTTGCATACTTCTTCCCCTTAGATATATGGTATCCTTCGTGATAAATACAGTTTTCTTGCTGAAATAAGTTGGGGGTTTCTCTCACTACTAACTCTTCACACTCCGTGATTGCTTACTCTCTTTTCACTACCTCACCCAACAAGCTGGAAGCTAAAAATTAAGGAAATAAATTTTTTTACTGTGAAAACATGTCTTTATATATATTCTCAAGAAATTGACTGGTTAAGCTCTGGTTGATGCATGCCAGGTTGGTGCAATCATTCTATACACATATGTATTTAACATGTTGGCACCTCCACCGGAAGGTACCTTTGATATTGATGAACCGAATCTTCCCATCAAGAAGCCAGCCAAAGATGCTCCCATGGAGCAAGTCCCCTTGCTTGCCCAGGAGGAGGCACCGGCAGAACCAGATGCTCCAAAGAGAGGGAAGGTATGAATTAAGTTATGTTTGCATGTTATACTTATTTGATAAACAGTTGGCAATCAAACTTCCAGATCATGATTATCTTATGGATGAATAACTTGACATTCTGTACCAATGGTATCTACTATTTGGTGTCAATTGATTGCAATCTGCTCTTAAGTTTCTATATTTTTAGCAAGGAAATGGTACTAAGATGAATTTCACAACTAATGACATTGAAACTTATTGTTCTTGGTATTTAAGTGAGATTTTTACTGATTTTTGAAGTGGTTTTAAGACTAACTTACCACTTTTCTCAATACTGGTGATCAGATTTTTACTGATTTTTGAAGTGGTTTTAAGACTAACTTACCACTTTTCTCAATACTGGTGATCAGTGCTCTTGCTATTTGTTAGAGCTTTCTCTAAGCTCTGACCCAACACCATAAACTTTTGAAAAAAGCACATAAAAACGATTTTTTCCTATTTAACCTGATGCTGGTGTTGTATCATATCAATATTTTATCTGCATGGACTTGAGTTTCTTTATCTCTTGGTGTTGCAGATCAAACAGATTCTTGTCTTTCTCTATGACAAGTTGAAGCTCAAGCAAATTCTTCAGCCCCCTATCATTGCTTCGGTAAGTTCATCTTTTTCCTTGACCTTTTATTTTGGTATGTTTTTGGCAAACTCGTAAGTGATTCCATGAAACTGCAATATGAGATTCTTGTTACCTATTAGAATTGCAAAATCTGTTGCCTGGTCGTAAGAATGCTGTTGACAAGTGGAGCTGGCACTTGGTTTCATGGAATGTTGTGTTGGTGCATCTTATATGGCCTGAATAGGAAATAACCCTGAACATGGTTGTGCTAATATCATTTTTCTTCCACTTGTTGGCACTATGATAGGCCTAAAGATGAAGCATGCGATCACCTTTATAATTCACCATCCTTTAATGGGCCAAAGTTCTAAGCTCCACTTTTTAACTAATTGGCATTGTGAGCTGGCTTAGTAAAGTTGGTTCTTGTCAAAAGCCTTGACTTTACCCCTTATTTCCAGCAGAGTGCATTATATTAAAAGAAGGAGAAAAGGAAGCAACGGAGAGAATAATTTTTTATTATTCTCCTCTTTTAACTTTCCTTTTCATATTTACATGTTTTCTGCAGATCCTAGCTATGTTCCTTGGTGCAGTACCGTTCTTGAAGCAATTGATCTTTACAACTGATTCTCCCCTTTTCTTTTTCACTGACAGCTGCAATATTCTTGGGTATGCTTGCCTCTTACACCAAATCATTTCTTGTTATTTGTGGTTGGTCGTTATTCTGATTGCAAGCAAATTGGAACATGTCAATTTTGCTGCCTGTGTGCACCAGACTCATTGACAAGTTTCTATAGAAAGGGAGAATAAAGGAAAGAACAGCTATTCTTGTTATAATATGGATTAATTTCATATATGGAGTTAGTGAATCAATATAGTTTTAAGGAATTAGAAACTTGCATAGCATGTAAACAGTGAGATTCTGAAAGCTCTTGCGAGGTTTGTTAGACCTGGGACTTAAAACATTTGCCTACGCACTCAACAGGCCTACATCTGAATTATCATGTGTGTCAAATCACTTGAAGTAATACAAGATTTAGGAATTGGAAAGTAGCATTGATACTCAACTTTTCTGATGAACATGACCAAGTTTTTGCTATTCTAACTGGCATGAAAATCAAATTGAATCTTCTTGGAACTGTAAGGCTTGTGTAATTAGTTATGCTAATTCATTCTGAACATCATGTGTGTATTGAATACATGTGAACTCCACAAACAGGGTGGAGTTACCTTGCAATCCTTGCTAATTTAATAGAACCAAAACCATCTGCTTCTGTAACTTCTGAAAATGAAGCTTGACTTACATGTATGATGTTTGGTTTCCCTTCAAGTAATCAAGGAGAATTTATTTGTGGTGCCGAGACATGAGTAGTGATTCATTCTTGCTAAGTTACCTTTTCATTGCATGATGAAAGTGCATCTACTTGGTTTTGCTGATGCTTCTGGTTCTGGTTCTCAGGGAGGCCATGATTCCATGCATTTTGTTGGCGCTAGGAGGCAATCTCGTTGATGGTGAGTTAATTCCTAACAATCTTCTCGTTACTATATTGTGCCATCTTATAAACTATATTCAGAGTAACAGCTTATTCAGAGTAATGGCCTCATGGTTTTGTTGAAAATTTAGATTATCAGCCTAACAGCTTAGTGGATTTCAAGTGAAAGCTCTTTGTTTCACTGCAGGACCTGGAAGTTCTAAACTTGGGTTTCGGACAACTGCTGCTATTATTTTTGGTCGGTTGGTTTTGGTGCCACCTACTGGACTTGGCATTGTTATGTTGGCTGATAAGCTTGGCTTCCTTCCTGCTGGTGATAAGATGTTCCGGTTTGTTCTGCTTCTGCAGCATACGATGCCTACATCTGTCCTTTCTGGTAAATCTTCTTTTCCTTTCCAGGAAACTTTCATATATGCCTTTTCAATCTGAAGGCAAACTTTTAAGCAATCAGAAAATTAGCATTTCACAATCAATCTTATTATTTGGAACAGTGTTTAAATGGCCTTCTTGAAACTGTCATGATATGCAAGAGAAAAAAAGAAAAAGAAAAGGCAATTGATATTTTATCTGATCTGGTATACGAAGAATGTATTTAACTGGGTTAGAAATTGGCCAAAGGGAAAATATGGAAGATTCCTTCCTTAAAATGTCAAACAGCCGAAGTAATTCATTTGAAAGCAGGGATTAGAAATCAAAGTTATTATAGTTGGGATGAGATTGGAGGGTAGCGTCTCTTTACTTAATTAGTTTCCTGTCTCTAGGTGCTGTGGCCAACCTAAGAGGATGTGGAAGAGAAGCTGCTGCTGTCCTATTCTGGGTTCATATTTTTGCTATTTTCTCAATGGCTGGATGGATTGTCCTTTATCTCAACATACTCTTCTGAAACTGCTGATCAAGCCATTGCTGACATGGAGCTATCTCCAGTTGCAATTTATATTACCGCCTACTCAGGTCAATAGCCAAGTAGATGACCAAAAACTTGAAACAACTCTTCTTTTTGTGAGACTCAAGCCTGAGACCTCTTGAAGGGCGGTGGACATTGGCACCAATTGCGCTGCAAGCTCAGTGGAAGCAGCTATTGTTTGCGTAGCCTATGTTTATAAGATCTGCAGGAAGGAGCTCCGGAATACTCATTTAAATTCAATTTAATTCTGTTTTTCATCCATCAGCTGCCATATCGTTCTTAATGTTTTTCTCATTGGTTAATTTTTTCTGTATTTCCGTTCCTGTAAGTATTCAGTTATGTAGAACCACATCGAAGTGTATGGCGATGAGACTGGTTTCGCAATCAAGTTATGCCAACTTAAGCTTGGATATCCTCCTTGAGATTTATAGGTTACAGTCATTTTACAAGCATCCATGAATTTCTACGTTAAAAGATGAGCATCTGTTCAAGCTTATATATGGACATGAGAATATTTTTTATATCATCACACATCAAAACTACTAATAGAAAACACACATAATTTGGAACTAAATGTAATTTTAAAATGCACAGAGACACAGTTTGTGTAAAAACAAACGGTATATAAAGTTTATGTAAAAACAAAAACAAAAATACGCGGCGCATTTTCTCACTCAAGGTTGGACTCCTTGTACAAAAATAGGTAAGACTGAATCACTCCTAGCTCATGTGAAGCAGAAACTTATGTCAGCATGCCTTGAACCACGAGAGTCTACTTTTGAGACAGAAAACAAGACACGGGTTTTCTTGAAAAGAAAGGATGCTCAGCAGCTCAGGTTGATTTCTCCCATTCTTCGTTGATGCCACGCCAAACGAAAATAAAAATTTTGATAAGCAAAAAAACCTGAAAAATCTTGCCCGATGCTAACACTTGCGCCAACCCTAAACGAAATGAACACGAGGAAAGGAGATCCAATCACGAACAACTGTAGCTGTGTGAGGCCCTCGTTTTGGATTTTGGAGCAATAAATTCAAGCCATTAATGTATGGAATGGTATCGCATGGTCCCAAGCATCAACTAAAAGGATCAAATCATCACCGGACTTTAAGAATCGCAGGCACATCACTTTAGAATCAATCAACGCGGAAACGAATCTCACTCTTACTAAACACCTTCAATTAGGCATGGAAAGCCATCTGCATGACCTCGTTCAACCAAACCTCAGGAAAAAAACCACCATCTTCTCCTCTCATTAACCTTTTGGTTGGGTTGGGGAGGGCCAGAAACTTGAATCTGATACAAGCCTCGCTCAGGGAAGTTGCCATGACTATTTGCCCGCCTTCCTTGAGGATTGTCCCACCACATCACAAGGACAATACCCAAAAGGCTAACAAGGGGAGCAGCAGCAAGCAGAAACCATCTCCTTCTAGTGCCCTCTCTGCCAGAAGTACTTAAGGGCAGGCCCACATCTAGGAGTTCCCTTCCGATTTGACCATGTTCAAGAGGTTCATCTGAGACATCAGAGGAACTGTCCTCACTAGCTTCCTGCTGCTGAACATCATGGATCCCCATTCTGGTACTAGAGTTTTGCTTACCCTCCTCATAGTCTTTATCATCAGTTGGAAATTCGTACCTGCAGAGAGGACATGAATTTCGTGCACTCAGCCATGGCAATATACAGTAAGGATGATATAGGTGAAGGCATGGAAGTTGGTTAACTTCTGTGCCGATTGGCAAAAGATCCTTGCAGATTGCACAAGCTACACCATCATGCCTCTCATGTTCCTCATTGATGATCACAAGTGGTAGATTATTCACAAAAGACAGAGCTGCAGGAGGTGCTCCTCTCCTTCCAATGTCAGAATGAGTAAGAGCTTCAAGCAAATCCCCGAAGCCTGTCGCATAATCTGCCAACTCATAATTCCATATGTGCTGTGGTAATTCCAATTCTTCCAAGTTAGCAAAGAAGTCGCGGTTATGTGCTTGTCTACTCTGCCTGGTTCTCCACCGATTCAGGCCCTCAAATTCTGGTGAATGGGACTGCCTGTGCCAACTAACAGGGCCATTAACTTCACTAGGACTTGAAACAAACAGATTTCGAAGTCGAGCTCCTGCTTCTACAGATTCAATTGTATCTTCCTCAATATCAGCCTCTTCCCATTCACCATCCTCTTCTTCTTCTTCCTCCTCTTCCAGGTCATCAGAGTTCCATTGGTGGAGACCAGCATGCATTGGATCGATGTCGGTATCACTGTCAAAATTGCTTCCCTCATCTGCTTGAATAAACATTTCTGGGTCCAGGACACTATGTCCGTCCACAGAAGCAACAGAGTCCCCCCCATACCCACTAAAAGAAATGGCATCACTCCCACTATGGAAAACCCGGTACCTACTGGATCTGAAATTAATTTCACTATCCCC
>Ga0307518_10002118_pt1 | contig 14573 bp, 12 predicted proteins | sample 25_EM_MG_FD_203889 | JGI IMG/M metagenome (GOLD analysis project Ga0307518, IMG submission 203889) | Populus trichocarpa ectomycorrhiza microbial communities from riparian zone in the Pacific Northwest, United States - 25_EM | ecosystem: Host-associated > Plants > Roots > Unclassified | place...
GGCGCGGGGTGCCCCCCCCCCCCCCCGCCTCCCGCCCCGCCGCCGGTTCCCGAGCCGAGGCGGCGGAACCGGATCGGGTGGTGGCCGTTGCTGGCCGCGCTCGTCATGATCACCGTGGCCGGGGCGAGCGCGGTGCCCGCGGCGGAACCCGCCGCGCCGGTGCTCCACGCCCCGATGTGGACCGAGTTCCCGTCCCCTGTGGACAGTGCGTTCTTCGGGGTGACGACGAACAGCGAGACCGGGCTGATGCCGACGTTCGGCGTCGGCGCCGTCCGGCTCTGGGATTCGGAAACCCGCTGGCAGAACCTCGAACCGGACCGCGGCAGGCCCACCTGGTCCACTTTGGACAGACTGGTCGACGGGGCGAACCGGGCGCGGCTCCCGGTGCTGTACGTCTTCGGCGGCACCCCCGGCTGGGCGGCGCCGGGCGGCCCGCCGTCGGCCTACCCGGACGGCTCCCGGGCGGCGCCGCCCGAAGACCTCGCGGACTGGGACGCGTTCGTCGGGAAGGTGGTCGAGCGGTATCGCGGCCGGATCGAGTCCTACGAGCTGTGGGACATGGCCAACCACCCCAAGTACTTCACCGGCCCGGTCGAACGGCTGGTGGAGATGGTCCGCCGGGCGAGCCGGATCATCAAGACGGGTGATCCCGGCGCCACCGTGGTCTGCCCGTCGATGGGGCACCTCACCGATCCCGCGTCTCGGCGGGTCATGGAACGGTTCGGCGAACTCCGCGGCTACGAGAGCTGCGACGCCGCCGCGGTCAAGCTGCATCCGGGCAGGATGGCGGACCCGCCGGAGACCATGCTCGCCGTCGCGGACGAGATCCAGCGGAGTTTCCACCGCACCAACGGGCACGCGAACCTGTGGAGCACCGGCCCCGACTTCGACGTGCCGTTTCAGCCGCCGGTCGATCCCGCCGTCGCCGCGGACCACGCCGCCCGCTTCTTCCTGACCGGCCTCTACGCGCGCTTCAAGCGGATGTACTTCTACAACTGGGGAAGCGACCGCGTGCCGATCGTGCTCCAACCGGCGGGCGGTCCGCCGACCCGCGCCGCCGCCCACGTCGAACGGCTCGGCCGCTGGCTCGACGGCGCGAAGATCCGGTCCTGCGGCGAGGGCACGCGGGCCGGGCTGCCGGAGAACCTGTGGCGGTGCCGGTTCACGCGCAACGGCATGGAGTTCCGGATCGCGTGGGCTCCCTCGGGAACCGTGCGTGTGTCCGCGCCGGGTAGCGCGGAACGCCTCGACGGGACACGGCCGGTGATCGAGTCGGGTTCGGTCGAGGTCGACGGCAGCCCGGTGCTGCTCAAGCCTTAGACGACACGCGTGATCAGATGGACGACACGCGTGCCTGGGCGGACGACACGGCTGCGGACCAGCCTCAACCCGCGAGGTAGTCCTCGATCGCCTTCGCGATGACGGCGGCGTACTGCTGACGTCCCTCTTCGCTCGCCATCGCCGCGGCTTCGGCGGCGTTGCGCATGTTCCCGCATTCGACGAGCGCGGCGGGGCGGGTCGAGAGGTTGAGCCCGCCGAGGTCGGCGCGCGGGGCGAGCCCGTTCGTGCCGAGGTACGTCGACGTCGGGAAGCCGCCCGTGCGGAGGCCGTCCCGCAACGCGGTCGCGAGTTTCACCGAGGGCTCACCCTGCTGGGCGTTCAGCGGCGGCGCCGAGTAGGCGACGTGGAAACCGTGCGCCCCGGCGGAATTCGAGCCGTCCGCGTGGATCGACACGACCGCGTCCGCCCCGGCGTCGTTCCCGATCGCGGCGCGTTCGTTGACGCAGGGCCCGACGCCGGTGTCGTTCTGCCGGGTGAGGACGACGCGGATTCCCTTGGCCACCAAGGCCTGCGAGATCCGCTGCGAGACGTCCCAGGTGAACGCGTGCTCGGTGTAGCCGGAGTTCGTCGAAGTTCCGGTGGTGTTGCACGGTTTCGTCTTGCCGCGCCCCGCCGGGACCTGCTTGTTGATCTCACCCGGCTTGCCGGCGTTGCCGCCGTTGTGCCCGGGATCCAGCACGACGACCTTGCCCGTTTTCGGCTGACCGCTGCTCGAAGAGGGCGCGCTCGAAGGCGGAGCGCTCGTCGTGGGGCTCGGCTGCGGAAGGGTGGTGAGGACCGTGGTGGTGCCGGGCGGCGGCGGACTCGACGGCGAAGACGCGGGGGTGTCCACCCCGCACGCCGTGAACAGCGTCAATCCGATCGCCACCACAAGGCCCATCCGTCGTCGCACGGCGCCCACGGTGCCACACGGGTGACGGCTAGGCTGGTAGGCGGCACGGGATTTTCCAGGAGAGGACCGATCGGATCATGGTGCAACCCGGTGGCGGCTTCGACCTGTCGCAGATCATGCAGCAGGCACAGCAGATGCAGCAGAAGCTGGTCGAGGCCCAGGAAGAGCTGGCCAACACGGAGGTGACCGGTACTTCCGGCGGCGGCCTGGTCACCGCGACCGTGTCCGGCGACAGCCAGCTCAAGTCGCTGTCCATCGACCCCACGGTGGTCGACCCCGACGACGTCGAGACCCTGTCCGACCTGGTCGTCGCGGCCGTCCGGGACGCGTCGGCCAACGCGCAGAAGCTCACCGAGCAGAAGCTCGGCCCGCTCGCCGGCGGCCTCGGCGGCGGCATGCCGGACCTCGGCGGCTTCCCCGGGCTCGGCGGCTAGCTTGTACGAGGGTGTCGTCCAGGATCTGATCGACGAGCTCGGGCGGCTGCCCGGCGTCGGTCCCAAAAGCGCGCAACGGATCGCCTTCCACCTGCTGGCGGCCGATCCCGCGGATATCGCGCGCTTGCAGGAAGTGCTCGGCAAGGTCAAGGAAGGCGTGCAGTTCTGCGAGGTCTGCGGCAACGTCTCGGAGCAGGAGACCTGCCGGATCTGCCGCGACACCCGCCGCGACCTCACGGTCATCTGCGTGGTCGAGGAGCCGAAGGACGTCCTCGCGGTCGAGCGGACGCGCGAGTTCAAGGGCCGCTACCACGTGCTTGGCGGCGCGCTGGACCCGTTGTCCGGCATCGGCCCCGAGCAGCTGCGCATGCGTGAACTGCTCGCCCGGATCGGTGGCGCGGAGATCAGCGAGATCATCATCGCGACCGACCCGAACACCGAAGGCGAGGCGACCGCGACGTATCTCGTGCGGATGCTTCGCGACTTCCCGGGCCTGACCGTGACGCGGCTGGCGTCGGGGCTGCCGATGGGCGGTGACCTGGAGTTCGCGGACGAGCTGACGCTGGGCCGCGCCCTCTCCGGCCGGCGGGCTCTCTAGCTTGTAGCGCGTGAAGGCCCCCTTCCCTCGACTGAGCCGAGGGAAGGGGGCCTTCACGCGCTACAACGTCAGCAGTAACCCAGGCGGGCCAGGGTGTCGACGATGATCTCCGACGGGTGGAACTTGTCGACCCAGGACTCGCCGCGGCGGTTCTGGTAGGTGTCGAGGAAGTTCTGCAGTTTGTCCCCGCGCATCTCGGTCAGCACGACGGTCTCGCCGAGGTGCTGCGGCGTCTCGGTGCGCTCGCGGTGCACGGCGCACGGCAGGCCGAGGTAGTAGCACTCGGCCGACAGGCCACCCGAGTCGGTGACGACGTACTCGGCCCGCGCGACCAGCGGCAGGAACTTCAGGTACCGCATCTTCGGCTGGATGATGAAGTTCTTCTCGTCGAACAGGTTCGCCAGGCCGAGCGCGCGGATCTTCTCGCGCTCGGGCGCGCCCGCCATGTAGAGGATCGGCATCTGCTTGCTCTGCTCGCGCAGGATCTCCAGCGCCTCGCGGTACTTGTCCGCGCGCGAGACCAGCTCGAAGCGGTGCAGGGTGGCGAGGCCGAACTTCTCCGGCAGGCCCTCGACGTCGAGCGGCCCGTTGATGGCCATCCGCATGGCGTCGATCGCGGTGTTCGCCTCGGTGTCGACGACGACGCCGCGCGCGTTGCGGAGGTTGTTCACCTCACGCGCGCTGGGCGCGAAGTGCATGTCGACGATCTTCGCGGCGATCTTCCGGTTCAGCTCCTCCGGCAGCGGCGACATGATGCTGCCCGACCGCGCGCCCGCCTCGACGTGCCCGACCCGCGACTTGAGGATCCGCTTCCCGATGAGCGAGCCGTACGGCGTGGTGAAGGTGTCGCCGTGCACCAGCACCAGCGGCGGACGCCCGTCCTCGACCAGCGCGGCCTTCAGCTCGGCCCGGCGGCCCCACGCGGTCCGCAGCACCTGCGCGGCCCAGCCCGGCACCTGCGCGGGCGACTCCAGGTTGTGCGCCTTCTCCTTCGGCACGAGCCAGACGTCGGGCTCGGGGAGGTTCAGGTCGGCGAGAACGTCCGAGACCTCGTCGACGTGCTGCGCGGTGAACCAGATCTTCGGCCGGACCCCGCGTTCGAGGATGCCGTGGTAGACCGGCGCGATTTTGATCAGTTCCGCCGTGGTGCCGAGAATGAAGGAAATCACCGGAAGAGCCATTCTGTCGGGGTCTGCGGTGCCCGAAGGATACTGGTGGGCCGCGCAAGGTAGCCTCGCCGGGGTGAGTGCGAATTCGCTCCTCCCGGCCCTGTCCGTAGTGATCCCGGTCTACAACGAGCAGGACTGGATCGATCGCAGTGTCGGCGCGCTGATCGCGTCGGCGCAGATGGCGAACTGGCCGGTCGAGGTCGTCGTGGTCGACGACGGCAGCACCGACGGCACCGGCGGCAAGCTCGCCAAGCTGCAGGAGCTGTACGGCATCACCGTGCTCACCCAGCCGAACAGCGGCCGGTTCGAGGCCCGCCGAGCGGGGATCGCGAAGGCGTCGGGACGGCAGATCCTGCTGCTCGACAGCCGCGTGATCGTGGACCCCGGCTCGCTCACGTTCCTCCGCGACCAGCTCGTCGACCACCCCGAGCGCACGGTGTGGAACGGTCACATCAACGTCGCGTCCGAACACAATCCGTACGCGGGATTCATGGCCGGGCTGGTCAAGATCCCGTGGCGCCGTTATTGCGCGAACCCGCGGTTGATGTCGTTCGGTATCGACGAGTTCGACGTCTTCCCGAAAGGCACCGGATTCTTTTCCGCGCCGAAGGACGTTCTCGAGGATTCGTCCAACGCGTTCGAGTCGCTCTTCGAAGACGTCCGTTTCGCCAGTGACGACACGGGTGTTCTGCGCTGGATCGCGGAACGTCACCGCATCTTCCTCGCCCCGGACTTCTCCGCGACCTACCACGGCCGAGATTCGTTCAAGAAGTTCGTCGGGCAGTCGTATTTCCGCGGCACCACGTTCGTCGATTCGTATCTCGCGTCGCCGGGGCCCGCGCGCAACGGCCTGTTCGCCGCGATGGCCGTCGGCGTGCTCGGCCTCGGCGTCGCCGCGAAGCGCCCGAAGACCGCCGTCGCGCTGGCCGCCGCGGGGTCGACGGCCGCCGGGTTCGCGGTGACGAAGTTCGGCGCGACCAAGGCCGAGGCCAAGGCCGTCGCCCAGCTCACCCCGGTCTTCGCCGCCGGTTTCGGGGCCGGGGCGCTCCGCGGCCTGTTCATGGCGCTGCGGGCGCGGCTGCGTAAATGAGCACCACGGTGAGCAGCGAAAAACTGGCGAAGGACACCGGGAAATCCGCCGGTCGCATCGGCGTCTACCTGCTGATCGCGATCGCGCTCGGCTACGTCCTCACCGTCGTGTGGGGCCGGACGCTGTCGCCTGCCGACAACGCGGTCCTGCTCTCCTTCTGGGGCATGCTGATGGGGCTGGGCGCCGCCCTTTCCCCGCTCGAGCAGGAGATCTCGCGCCAGTCCGCGCACGCCGCGCTCGAAGGTCGCAAGGCGGGCCGCCCCGCGGTGATCGCCTTCGTCACCAGCCTGGTCGCGGTCGCCGTCGCGGCCCTGTTCACGCTGATCCCGCCGGTGACCGGCAAGGTCTACGGCGGCCAGTTCGCGCTCGCCGTGATCGTGCTCGCGGGCGGGCTGTCGTTCGCCTTCCAGTTCGCCGCGCGCGGTCTGCTGATCGGCCAGGACCACGTCCGGTCCTACTCGTGGCTGATCCTGGTCGAGGCCGCCGTGCGGATCCTGGTGGTCGCCGCGCTGGTGGTCGCCGGGCTCACTCAGCTGTATTGGTTCGCCATCGCCGCCGCGACCGGCTCGTTCGCCTGGCTGCTGTTCGCCCGCGGCGCCGCCAAGCTGGTGGACCCGAAGCTCGACGCCGACGAGCCCGCGAAGCCGGTCGTCACGAACATGCTGATGCTGCTGGCGGGCGCGGGGCTCACCGCGAGCGTCATCACCGGCTACCCGGCGCTGGTCAGCCTGCTCGCGCCCGGCGGTGACAAGGACGCGCTCGGCGTGCTCTTCCTCGCCCTGTTCGTGGCCAGGACGCCGCTCACGCTGATGGCGCCGGTCCAGGCCCTCGCGGTCCCGACCGTGGTGCGCCTGTCCAGCACCGAGGAGGGCAAGCACCGGCTGCGGAAGCTGCTCGCGTTCGGGTCGATGGGCGCGCTGGCGCTCGCGGCGCTCGGCGCGCTGATCGGCTGGCTGATCGGTCCCTGGGTGGTGCGCCTGGTCTACGGCGCCAAGAACGACCCCGAGGCCTGGTGGATGGCCGGGCTGGTCTGGTCGTCGGTGCTGCTGGCCGCGATGCAGCTGCTCGCCGCCGTCCTCGTCGCGCAGGCCAAGGCCACGAAGGTGCTGATCACCTGGGCCGCCGTCGTCGTCGCGACCGCGCTGGTCCTGCTGTTCTTCCCCGGCGACACGGTCGTGCGCGCCGTGGTGGGGCTCGCCGCCGGACCCACCGTCGGCCTGCTGGTCGTCATGGCGTTCGTGGTGAGGGGCACGCCCGAGACGGGCAACGCGAAGCCGTCCGAAACGTCTCGATAGTGTGGCCGCGCCATCGCGCGCCGCGAGCGGGTGGCGTCTTGACGCCGAATAGGGTTGGACAGCGAATTCGATGAACGTTCTTTTGGTCTTGCTGGCGTTCTGGCTGCCGGGGCTCGTCTTCGGCGCCGCGATCCGGCTGCGCGGCTGGACCCTCGCCGCCGCGGCCCCGCTGCTGACCTTCGGCCTCGTCGCCATCGGCATCCCGATCCTCGGCCGCTTCGGCATCCGCTGGACGATGCTGAACGTCGGCCTGTGGGTGCTGCTGCTGTCCGTCGCCGGGTTCGCCCTCTCGTTCCTCGTGCTCCGCTTCACCGCGAAGCGTCACCCGGACTGGGCCGAGGACGAAGACGACGACGAGTCGAAGCGCTCCCTTCGCGACCACCTGCTGATCGGCGCCGGTGTCCTGGTCGGGCTCGGCGTCGGCACGGTGACCTTCCTGCGCGGCTCGCACAGCCTGGAGAACGTCCAGCAGGGCTGGGACGCCCCGTTCCACGGCAACCTGGTGCGCTGGATCGCCGAACACGGCGACGCGCGCGCGTCGACCGTCGGCACCATCGCGAACCTGCCGAACCAGACCGACTACTTCTACCCGGACACCTACCACGCGCTGCTCGCCCTGGTCTTCGGCAAGGGCGGCCTGACGATGATGCCGACGCTGAACCTGGCGGCGCTCATGGTCGTGCTGACCGTCCCGGTCGGGGTCGCGGCGATGTGCCGCGCCTGGCGGATGCCGGTCCTCGCGACCGCCGCCGCGGCGGCCGTGTCCACCTGGTTCACCGCGTTCCCGTACGACTCGCTGTGGCGCGGCCCGCTGTGGCCGTACGTCGCCGGGGTGGCGCTCGTGCCCGCGATGCTCGCGCTCGCCCGTCTGCTGCTCAAGCCGAACGGCGTCGCCGGGCCGGTCGCGATCGGCGTCGGCGTCGCCGGTCTGGCCGGCCTGCACACCAGCCTGATCTTCGTGATCATGGTCTACTTCCTGCTGATCCTGCTCGCGGTGCTGTTCCGCTTCGAGAAGATCAGCTGGCGCCGCAGTGCCGCCTCGCTGGTCGCGACGATCGTGATGGCGGTCGTGCTCGGCGTGCCGCAGGTCCTTCCCGCGCTCTACAACGCCGGCGGCGTGACGAGCGCGTTCTGGGCCTCGGAGACCAGCGTGTCCGGCGCGCTCGGGCAGACGATCACGTTCTCGCCGATGGCGGCGTTCCCGCAGTGGTGGATCGGCATCCCGGCGATCATCGGCGTGTTCTTCCTGGTCAAGCACCGGCGGATGCTCTGGATGGTCGGCGCGTACGTGGTGCTCGGCGGCCTGTTCGCCGCGACGATCTCGCTGGAGACCCCGCTCATCCACACCCTGACCGGCGTGTTCTACAACGACCACTGGCGCATCGGCGCGCTCGTGCCGCTGGCAGGCGCCGTCGCGTTCGGCGAGTTCGTGCACACCGCGTCGGGCAAGTTCGCCGAGAAGATCGGCGAGCGCAAACCGAACCTGAACCCGGTCACCGCGGCCATCGCGGGCGCGCTCGTGGTCGGTCTCGTGGTCACCGTGCTGAGCCGCGGCGGCTACATCGGCCGCAACTCCGCGCGGCTCGCGATGAACTACGGCACGGAAGGCCCCTCGGTCAGCAAGGCCGAGGAAGAGGCCTACGCCTGGCTCGGGAAGCACGTCGTGCCGGGCGAGCGCGTGATGAACGACAGGGCCGACGGCTCGGTGTGGATGTACGCCCTTTCGGGGGTCCAGCCGGTCGAGTGGACCAACTACGGCGCCGAGTTCACCACCAAGGCGGGCTGGCTCAGCGTGTTCCTCAACGACATCAACCGCGATCCGCGCGTGCGCGAGGCGCTCACCGACCTCAAGGTGCGCTACGTGCTGGTCGGCAAGGGCAAGGTGGCCCCCAACGCCCAGTCGGCGGTCGGGCTCCAGCGGCTCGACATCACTCCGGGTTTCAAACGCGTCTTCCACAACCTCGACGCGTCGGTTTACGAAATCGAAGGTCAGCAAGGTGTGGTCGCCGACGGCGCCCCCGCCGGGTCCGACACCGCTCACGGCCAGTAAGAAGATAGAGTGATCCAGTGTCCAGTACGTCCGTGACCACCCGTCGCGTACTCATCGTGATGCCTGCCCTGAACGAGCAGGCCAGTGTCGGCGCGGTCATTTCCCAGGTCAAGCAGTCCTTGCCGGGTATGGACGTGCTGGTGGTCGACGACGGTTCGTCCGACGAGACGGCCAAGCTCGCCCGCGCGGCGGGCGCGGAGGTGGCCCGCCTGGCGGTGAACCTCGGCGTCGGCGGGGCGATGCGCACCGGCTTCCGGTACGCGGCCGCCCGCGGCTACGACGTCGTCGTCCAGGTGGACGCGGACGGTCAGCACGATCCCGACGAGGTCGCCGCCCTGCTGGACGCGCTCGACGACGCCGACATCGCGATCGGCTCGCGGTTCGCGGGCAAGGGTTCGTACAAGGCCAGCGGCCCGCGGAAATACGCGATGGTCGCGCTCTCGGTCGTTTTCTCCCGGCTCGGGAAGACCAAGCTCACCGACGTGACCTCCGGGTTCAAGGCGATGGGCCCGCGCGCGATCAAACTGTTCGCCGCGTACTACCCGGCCGAATACCTCGGCGACACGGTCGAATCGCTGGTGATGGCGATCCGCGCCGAACTGAAGATCAAGGAAATCCCGGTGATCATGCGGGAACGGGCCGGTGGCACACCGAGCCATTCGCCGGTGAAATCGGCCGTCTACCTCGGCCGCGCCGGACTCGCCCTGCTGCTGGCGCTCGTGCGCCGCCGTCCCGCCGTCGACTCGTCGGATTCGGCGTAAAAGGAGCTGATTATGGCTGGCTGGCGCATTCTCAGCATCGTCGTCGCCTGTCTGGTGCTGTTCGTCGTCCTCGAGATGATGCGGCGGCGGAAACTGCGGGAAAAGTACGCGGGTGTTTGGCTCGTCCTCGCCGTCGGTGTGGTCGTGCTCGCCCTCGTTCCGCAGGCCGCGGACTTCTTGGCGCGGATAACCGGCGTGCAGACGCCGTCGAACTTCGTATTCCTCTTGGCCGGTGTCGTGCTGGCGCTGGTCGCGTTGCATCTGTCGACCGAGGTCGGCCACCTCGAAGAAGAGGTCCGGACCTCCGTCGAGGAGATCGCGCTGCTCCGCTGCGAACTCGCCGACGCCCAGCGTGACCTGGAAGAACGCGTCGCGGCCCTCGAAGCCAAGACCGCGGCTCCCGACAACGTCGACGGGCTCCCCGAAGTGAGCCCCGCACGCGCACGCTGATCGACGCCCTTTTCGCCGCCCCGCCGAGGTTGGGCGCCGTCCGCGTGCTCGCCGTCGACGGCCCGTCCGGCTCCGGGAAGTCCACGCTGGCCGGGAAGATCGTGGCCGAACTCGCCGGCCGCGGTGTCCGGGTGGCGCTGGTGAGCACCGACGAGTTCGCCACCTGGGACGAACCCGTTTCGTGGTGGCCGCGGCTGGAAGCCGGCGTGCTGGAATCGCTGCGCGCGGGCAGGCCCGGCCGCTACCGGCGAGTGGACTGGTCCACTGGTGTCCCGCTGCCCGGCGAAGAGGTCGAGATCCCGGTCCCCGAGGTCCTGGTGCTGGAAGGCGTTTCCAGTGGCCGCGCGCGGATGCGGCCGTCGTTGTCCCTGCTGACCTGGCTCGATGGCGGCAGTGAAGCCGAACGTCTCGACCGCGGAGTCGAGCGGGACGGCGAGGGATCCAGGGCGGAACTGCGGCGCTGGCAGCTGTTCGAGCGAGGGTGGTTCGCCGTCGACGGGACCAGGGCCGCGGCGTCGACGGGACCCAGAGCCGCGGCTGATCGTGTGGTCACCTCTCGTGAGTGGTAAGTGTCGTTCTAACGACACTTACCACTCACGACCACCTGGCTCGGTACCCGCCGATGTCCTGTTTTGTCAGGCACCCATTGGTTGTAGTGGTGGACACCCATTTGAGTCAGTGACCCGGCACTCTGCGCGTTAGTGGTCCGGAATTGATTACACTCCGTCCGGAATTGCGGACGGTTTGCGGTCGTATTGGCCGTCGTGTAGCGCGATCGTAACCTCGCGTGCTTAAGTGCGGGCTGAGTTCCCGCTAGTGTCGGCGGGCACACCGATCGTCCGTGGAGTTCGAGTTACCGACCGACCGGACGGTGCCTAAACACCGAAAATCTCCTCAAGGGGTGCCAGATGCAGCAACTGCGGGTGACCCGAGCACGCCGTGTGGCCCTGATCGGGCTTGCCGGCGCACTCGCGGTCTCCATTTCCGCCTGTGCCGAATCGAAGCGTGAAGAAGGCGCAGGGGGTGGCTCGGGAGGCACCATGGTCTTCGGCGCCGCCGGTAACCCGAAGACTTTCGACCCGCTCTTCAACGACGACGGTGAGACCTTCCGCATCATCCGCCAGATGATGGACACCCTGATCATGAACAAGCCGGGGACCGCGGACCTCGAGCCCGGCCTGGCGGAGAAGTGGGAAGGCAGCAACGAAGGCAAGACCTGGACCTTCAGCCTGAAGAAGGGCGTGAAGTTCCACGACGGCACCCCGTTCAACGCCGAAGCGGTCTGCTTCAACTTCAACCGCATGTTCAACATGAAGGGCGCCGCCGCCCAGAGCCAGATGATCTACTACGGCGACGTCTTCGAGGGCTTCGCCAAGAACGAGGGTGACGCCTCCGGCGCCCCGGTGTTCAAGGACTGCCAGGTCAAGGACGAGTCGACCGCCGTCCTGAACCTGAACAAGGCCAAGGGCGCGTTCCCGGCGGCCTTCACGCTGCCGTCGTTCTCGATCCAGAGCCCGGACGCGCTGAAGAAGTACAACGCGGACCAGGTCACCCAGAGCGGTGACTCGTTCTCCTACCCCGAGTACGCGCTGAAGCACCCGACCGGCACCGGCCCGTTCAAGTTCGAGAGCTGGGACCAGGCCAAGGGTGAGATCACGCTCTCCAAGGCCACCGACTCGCCGACCCAGACGGCCAAGCTCGACAAGCTGGTCTTCAAGGTCATCCCGGACGAGAACGCCCGCAAGCAGGCGCTCAAGGCCGGCGACATCCAGGGCTACGACTACCCGTCGCCCGCGGACTACGGCCTGCTGCGCAACGACGGCGAGCAGGTGCTCATCCGCCCGTCGTTCAACATCCTGTACCTGGGCATCAACCAGAAGAACAACCCGAAGCTGAAGGACCCCAACGTCCGCAAGGCGCTGGCCTACGGCCTCAACCGTGCGCAGTTCGTGAAGTCGAAGCTCCCCGAGGGTGCCGAGACCGCGACGCAGTTCGTGCCGAAGGCGATCGACGGCTACAACGAGAACGTCACCAAGTATGACTACGACCTTCAGAAGGCGAAAGACCTGCTGAAGGCGGCCGGCGCCGAGGGCATGACGCTGAAGTTCTACTACCCGACCGAGGTCACCCGGCCGTACATGCCGAACCCGGCGGACATCTTCACCTCGCTGTCCGAGGACATGAAGGCCATGGGCATCAAGGTCGAGCCGATCGCCAAGCCGTGGAACGGTGGCTACAAGGACGACGTCCAGAAGGCGGGCAAGCACGACGTGCACCTGCTCGGCTGGACCGGTGACTACAACGACGCCGGTAACTTCGTCGGCACCTTCTTCGGTCGCGAGAAGCCGGAGTTCGGCTTCAACAACCCGGAGCTGTTCTCGGCCATTTCCGCCGCGGACGCCGCGCCCGCCGGTGAGGCGCACACCAAGGCGTACCAGGAAGTGAACCAGAAGATCATGGAGTACCTGCCCGCCATCCCGATCTCCTACGGCCCCCCGGCGATCGTCGTCGGCCCGAAGGTGAAGGGTCTGGTGGCCAGCCCGCTGACCGACGAGCGCTTCTACACCGTCACGGTCAACTGATCCACCACCACTAGTGGCAGCAGGGGGTGGGCGCTACCGCGCCCGCCCCCTGTGGCCCATTCCCGGGCTGGCAACAAAGGAACGCACGTGCTCCGTTTTCTCGTGCGTCGGCTGCTACAAGCGATACCGACGCTCTTGATCCTGTCCATTTTGATCTTCGCCTGGCTCCGGTCCCTGCCCGGCGGCCCCGCCGGCGCCCTCCTGGGTGACAAGGCGACCCCGGAGAAGATCGCCGACCTGAACAAGCTTCTCGGCCTCGACGATCCGATCTTCATCCAGTACTTCAAGTTCCTCGGCCGGGCGATCACCGGCGACTTCGGCAACTCGCTGGTCTCCGCCCAGCCGGTCATGTCGGAGATCGGGAACTTCCTGCCCGCCACCCTCGAGCTCGGCTTCTGCGCGATGCTCATCGCGGTGGGGCTCGGCATCCCGTTCGGCTATCTGTCCGCCCGTTTCCGCGGCGGGGCCATCGACAACATCATCATCGTGCTCTCGCTGGTCGGGGTCGCGGTGCCGGTGTTCTTCCTCGGCTACATGATGCAGGACGCGCTGGCCGCTCCGCTGGGACTTCCGTCGCAGGGCCGTCAGATGGCGGGCCTCGACGCCACCACCGTCACCGGTTTCGCGGTCTTCGACGGCATCATCACCCAGGAATGGGACGCCGCCTGGGACGCGATCACCCACCTGATCCTTCCCGCGTTCGCGCTCGCCACCATCCCGCTCGCGGTGATCGTCCGGATCACCCGCGCGTCGGTGCTGGACGTGTTGAACGAGGACTTCATCCGCACCGCCAACTCGAAGGGCCTGACCCAGCCGATCGTCCGGCGCCGTCACGTGCTCCGCAACGGGCTCCTGCCGGTGGTCACCGTCATCGGCCTGCAGACCGGCGCGCTGCTCGGTGGCGCCGTGCTGACCGAGCGGGTGTTCAACTTCCGTGGCCTGGGCTTCCTGCTCGCCGAGGGCATCGAACGGCGTGACTACCCGCGTCTGCAAGCGTTGCTGCTGTTCGGCGCGCTGGTCTACGTGCTGGTGAACACGCTGGTCGACATCTCGTACGGGCTCATCGACCCGAGGGTGCGTGTCCGATGAACACATTGCTGAACAAGAAGAAGGAACCGATCGACAAGCTCGCCGCGACGTCGGCGAAGGGGCACAGCCTCGGTGGCGAGGCGGTCCGCCGCATGCTGCGGAGCCCGGTGGCGATCACCGGTGGCGTGATCACCCTGCTGTTCCTGCTGCTGGCGATCCTGGCGCCGTTCATCGCGCCGAAGGACCCGTACGAGCGGTACCTGCAGAGCGAGGTCATCCTCGGCCAGGGCATCATCCCCGGCGCGCAGGCCGGTTTCCCGCTCGGTGTCGACGACTTCGGTCGCGACTACCTTTCGCGGCTGCTGGTCGGCGCGCAGAACACGCTGCTGGTCGGTGTGCTCGCGACGATCATCGGCGTCGTGGTCGGCATGATCATCGGCGGCCTCGCCGGTGCCTTCGGCGGCTGGGTCGACACGGTGCTGATGCGCCTCGTCGACGTCATGCTGTCCGTGCCGTCGCTGCTGCTGGCGATCTCGGTCGCCGCGCTGTTCCAGAAGCCGAGCCAGTGGACCGTGATCGTGGCCGTGTCGATGGTCGGCGTGCCGATCTTCGCGCGGTTGCTGCGCGGTTCGATGCTCGCGCAGAGAAACAGCGACCACGTGCTCGCGGCGACGTCGCTCGGCGTCAAACGCGGGGCGATCGTGTTGCGGCACATGCTGCCCAACTCGCTCGGCCCGGTCATCGTGCAGGCGACGCTGACGCTGGCCACCGCGATCCTCGAGGCGGCGGCGCTGTCGTTCCTCGGTCTCGGCGACCCGGACCCGAACCGGGCGGAATGGGGCATCATGCTGAGCCGCAGCGCTCGGCAGTTCCTCGACATCC
>Ga0307518_10002119_pt1 | contig 14563 bp, 8 predicted proteins | sample 25_EM_MG_FD_203889 | JGI IMG/M metagenome (GOLD analysis project Ga0307518, IMG submission 203889) | Populus trichocarpa ectomycorrhiza microbial communities from riparian zone in the Pacific Northwest, United States - 25_EM | ecosystem: Host-associated > Plants > Roots > Unclassified | place...
GTGGGGGTCTCCGTTTTCAATAGTGCTGGTGCCTAGGTACAAGTTATCTTTGTGTCACACTCCTATCAAACCTGATTTACTTGGCTTTCCGGGAATTGGTGTCTTTGCGTGTGGGTTGCGTGACCACGTGATCACGAGGTTCGCATCATTATTTCTTTTATATTTTATAATTTTAAAATATTTAAACTATAAATATATTATAATTTTAAAATACTTAAACTATCCTTAAAGTATCCCAAAGAAAATTACTAATTATTTTTTTTATAAATTTCTTTTATATTTTATAATTTTACAACATTTAAACTATCCTTAAAGTATCCCAAACAGAAATCATAATTACTCTTTTTTATAATTGTTTCTATATTTTATAAATTTAAAACATTTAAACTATCTTTTAAGTATTCTAAACAGAAATCCTAATCACTTTTTTTTAAAAAAAATTATATATTTTATAATTTAAAAAACGTTTAAACTATCATTAAAGTATCCTAAATAATAATCATAATTATTATTTTTATAATTTTTTTTATATTTAATAAAATTAAAACATTTAAACTATCATTGAAATAACCTCAACAGAAATCCTCATTACTTTCTTTTAGAAATTGTTTTTAAAATTTAAAATTTTAAAATATTTATACTATCCTTGAAGTATCTTAAACAAAAATTCTAATTACTTTTGTTTTATATTTTGTAATTTTAAAACACTTAAACTATCCTTATAATATCCAAAAGAAAATTACTAATTATTTTTTTTATAAATTTCTTTTATATTTTATAATTTTAAAATATTTAAACTATCCTTAAAGTATCCTAAACAGAAATCCTAATTAATATTTTTTATAAATTATTTTTCTATTTAATAAAATTAAACCATTTATCCTTGAAGTAACATAAACATCAATCCTAATTACATTTTTTTATAAAATTATTTAATATTTTATACTTTAAAAACATTTAAACTATCCTTGAAGTGTTTTAAATAGAAATCATAATTATTTGTTTTTATATTTTTTATAATTTAAAACATTTAAACTATCATTAAAGTATCATAAATAGAAATTCTATTTTTTTTTATAATTATTTATAGTTTTTTATAAAAAAACATTTAAACTATCATTAAAGTATCCTAAACAGAAATCCTAATTATTATTTTTTGTAAATTAGTTTTATATTTTATAATTTTAAAACATTTAAATTATCCTTAAAGTATTCTAAACAGAAATCCTAATTATTATTTTTTTATATAATTTGATTTTATATTTTATAATTTTAAAACAATTATCCTATTCTTGAAGTATCATAAACAAAAATCCTAATTATGTTTTTTATAAATTATTTTTTAATTTTATAAAAAAAATGCATTTAAACTATCCTTAAAGTATCATAAATAGAAATTCTTATTATAATGTTTTATGAATTGTTTTTATATTTTATAATTTTAAAACATTTAAACTATACATGAAGAATCCTAAACATAAATCCAATTTTTTTTTTTATATAAGTTGTTTTTACATTTTAAAAAATTAAAACAATTAAATTATTCTTGAGGTATATTAAACAGAAATCCTAATTACTTATTTTATAAATATTTTTTATATTTTATAATTTTATATCATTTAATTTATCCTTGAAACATCCTAAACAGAAATTATAATTAATTTTTTTATTAATTATTTTTATATTTTAAAACTTTTAAATTATCATTGACGTATTCTACATAGAAATCTTCATTACTTTTTTTATCAATTGTTTTTATATTTATAATTTTGAAACATTTAACTTATACTTGAAGTATCCTAAATAGAAAAATCTTAATTATTTTTTTATAAATTATTTTTATATTTTATAATTTTAAAACATTTACTTTACTTCTCTTCGTTACTTTTTATATTTTCTTACAAAGATTCCTTATTCATCCTAGCTATAACAAGGAAAGAAGACTTCAGAATTAATTCTACATTCATATCAAATTTCCTAGTCTATTTGGAACTTCTTCATGATGACAAATTTAATTCGCGAATGAGAAGTATAAGGATGATGCCATGAAATCAGTTGTTCTTCGATAAATCATTTTTCAATTCTTTAGAGAACCAAAGAAGGGAGATTATCCCACCAACACATAACAGGTGCGACAAATAAAAAGTTTTATTAATCTGAATTGTTTAACTTACATGTTTAGTTATGTCTTTATTTATACTAACTCTAGACTTAAATAAACCTTTATGGACCCCCACTTTGGTGGACTTATATGATGTCCACTTACAGTTGACCCAAACAAGTAATAATAACCGAAAGACTAAGAAGAAAATAATAAAAAGCAAAAAATTATTATTCTAAATATGCTAGAATTAGATTTGGAGTCCTAGACTTTGCTTTCCTGCAAGTTATGCATTTATCACATATACATTGCACATGTTTTTTCATTGTAGGGCAATAAAAATGCTCATGTAACACATCCAAAGTCTTAACAACACCAAAATTCCCCATCAACCCACCTCCATGTGCTTCACGTACAAGCAATTCACGCATAGAACTTCATGGAACACACAAACTATCATTGAAGTATCCTAAATAATAATCTCAATTACTTATTTTTATAAATTGTTTTTATATTTTATAAATTTAAAACAGGTAAACTATCCTTGAAAATTAACTGAAACATAAATCCTAATCAATGTTTCTATAATTTATTTTTCAATTTTATAAAACAATACATTTAAACTATCCTTGAAGTATCCTGAAAAGAAATCCTAATTAATTTTTTTTATAAATTGTTTTTCTATTTTAGAATTTTAAAACATTTAAACTATCCTTAAAGTATCATAAACATAAATCATAATTATTTTTTTAATTTGTTTATATATATTTTATAATTTTAAAACATTTAAACTATCCTTAAAGTATCATAAACAGAAATCTTAATTACTTTTTTTCATAAATTGTTTTTATATTTTAAAATTTTAAAACAATTAAATTTTCCTTAAAGTATCCTAAACAAAAATCCTAATTAATTTTTTTATAAATGTTTTTGATCTTTTATAATTTTAAAACAATTAAACTATACTTGAAGTATCCTAAACAGAAATCCTAATTATTTTTTTTATCAATTATTTTTATATTTTATAATTTTAAAACAATTAAACTATACTTGAAGTATCCTAAACATAAAACATAACTATTGTTTTTTAATTTTTTTTTATATTTTATAATTTTAAAAAATTAAACTATACTTGAAGTATTCTTAAAAGAAATTCTAATTATTTATTTTTATAAATTTTTTTATATTTTACTATTTAAAAATATTTAAAATATCCTTGAAGTATTATAAACAAAAATCCTCATTAATTTTTTAAAAAAATTATTTGAAAATTAATAATTTTAATACATTTAAATTATGCTTGAAGTATCCTAAACTGAAATACTTAGTACTTTTTTATATTAATGGTTTTTATAATTATAATTTTAAATAATTTAAACTGTCTTTAAAGTATTCTAAACAAAAATACTAAATACTTTATTTTTTTATAAATTGTTTTTTTATTTTAAAATTTTAAAACAATTAAACTATACTTGAAGTATTCTAAAAAGAAATCAAAATTATTTTTTTTTATAAATTTGTTTTATTTTTTATAATTTAAAAACTTTTAAACTATCAATAATGTATCCTAAACAACAATCCCAATTACTTATTTTTATAAATTGTTTTTATATTTTATAAATTTAAAACAGTTAAACTATCCTTAAAAATTAATCGAAACATAAATCCTAATCAATGTTTTTATAATTTCTTTTTCAATTTTATAAAAAAAAAATACTTTTAAACTATCTTTGAAGTATCATAAACAGAAATCCTAATTAATTTTTTTTATGAATTGTTTTTATAATTTAAAATTTTAAAACTTTTAAACGATTCTTAAAATATCCTAAACATAAATTCTTATTATTTTTTTTTAATTATATTTATATTTTATAATTTTAAAACATTTAAATTATCCTTAAAGTATCTGAAATATAAATCCTAATTATTTTTTTATAAATTATTTCTATATTTTACAAATTTAAAACATTTGTATTATCTTTGAAGTATCTAAACAGAAATGCTGATTAATTTTTTTATAAATTGTTTTTGTAGTTCATAATTTTAAAACATTTAAACTGTCCTTAAAGTATCTTAAACATAAATACTCATTATTTTTTTATCAATTGTTTTTATATTTTTAATTTTAAAACATTTAAACCATACTTAAAGTATCCTAAACAGAAATTCTAATTTTTGTTATAAATTTGTTTTTATATTTTAAAATTTTAAAATAATTAAACTGTCCTTAAAGTATCCTAAATAGAAATCCTAATTAATGTTTTTATAAAAAAATTTTATATTTTATTATTTTAAAACAATTAAACTATCCTTGAAGTATCCTAAACAGACGTCCAAATTACTTTTTGTTTTTATAAATAAGTTGTATTTAAATTTTATAATTTTAAAACATTTAAACTATCCTTGAAGTATCCTAAATAGAAATCCTAATTATGTTTTTATAAATTATTTTATATTTTATAATTTTAAAACATTTAAACCGTACTTTAAGTATCTTAAACAAAAATACTCATTACGTTTTTTTATCAATTGTTTTTAAATCATCCTTCAAGTATCATAAACAAAAATTCTAAAAACTTTTTTTTTATAAATTCTTTTTTTATTTTATAATTTTAAAACAGTTAAACTATCTTTGAAGTATTATCCTGAATAGAAATTATAATTATTATTTTTATAATTTATAATTTTAAAACATTTTAAACTAGCCATGAAGAATCCTAAACATAATTCCTAATTAATGTTTTGATAAATTGTTTTTCAATTTTATAAAAAAAAATACATTTAAACTATCATCGAAGTATCCTAAATAGAAATCCTAATTAAATTGTTTTATAAATTATTTTTATATTTTATAATTTTAAGACATTTAAACTAGCGATGAAGAATCCTAAACGTAAATCCAAATTATTATTTATTTATAAATTTTTTTACATTTTAAAATTTTAAAAATAAAAAATTTTAAAACAAGTAAAGTATCATTCATGTATACTAAACATAAATCCTAATTACAAATGTTTATAAATATTTTTTATATTTTATAATTTTAAAACATTTAAACTATCCTTCAAGTATCTTAAACAAAAATGATAATTACATTTAAATTATCCTTCAAGTATCCTAAAACATTTAAACTATCCTTCAAGTCTTCTTTTCTTATTGTAGCTAGGATGGATATGGAATCCTTGTAAGAAAAGGATTCTGAAATATTTATGAATCCTTGCTACACTTGGAAATTGTGTTGCAGCCCATTAAAGATCTTTGTAGAACTAAGAGATTCGCAAAACAAGCTGTCATATCCTTGTAGGAAAAGGAACCTTGCCAAATAGGAAGTCCAGAAGTCAAAAGGAAATAAATAACAAAATTCATACAACCTGTTCTGACCTATATTGCATGTTCTTTCTGAACTCCGATTCATTTGAAACTATACCCCAATATAGACCAATACCTCTGGAATCTTCATGTCAATATTCAGCTCGATCCAACGGTTAGATTTGGAGTTATGCTCAATAGCGTAAAACTGGATAATAGAAAATTTTACACCAAAATCTGAATTTGACTTTACTTGGATCGTATCAAAAAGATTCTAGAGGTATTTGTCTATGTTGGGTTAAACTGTCAGGAGAATCAAAGTTCAAGTATAACTTGTGATATAAGTCAGAATAGGCTGTAAAATTATTATTATTGACTACCTTTTAACTTGTGGACTTTCTATTTGGCAATGATCTTTTTTCCTACAAGGATATGACAGTTTATTTTGGGAATTTCCTAGTGCTACAAGGATCTTTAATGGGTGAGAGTGATTCTTTCATTCTTCAATTCTTGAATGAACTGAATTTGATTTATCGAAGATTAAGCGACTTCGTGGTGTCATTCTACTTCATTCCAGTAGTGTTGGTGCCTTGGGGATGGTTTCCATTGTGTCACAATCCTATCAGACCTATTTCGGCTTCTCAATCTTGATTGTGGGTTGCGTGACCAACATGATCACGAGGTTCGCATCCCTGCACCGGTTAAACACCTATGGAATTTATGCTTTACTCTAGGTCATTCTATTTGGTCATCTTGGATTCATACTTGTTGCGAGGTTGGAGTATTTGAGAGGTGTCTTGTCCTTGCAACTATTCTTAGAGTTGGAGGAAGATTCTAGGTTTGCGTAGTATCACTTGTCGACTTATTTATCATTGTGTAGGTGATAGCCATTTCTATTTCTCTTGGGTTTGATAATTGGCATCTTATAGGTCCTTTGGTGGAGCGTTTCGGGGAAAGGATTATTATTGATTCTGGTTCAGGTAGAGATGCTAGGGTGAGCTATATTATAGACAATCAGGAATAGAGGAGGCCTCATGCTATATATTCTAGGTGGATTGAGCTTGCTAAGTGTACCCCGGTTTCTTTTCTTCCGGATGGTAGGAGGTGTGATATTGTTTACTAGAGGGATGTTCCTATTGCTATTTTCTCTATCTGTTATGTTTGGAATGCCTTTTGCCCTATTCTGAGCAAAGTGGAGTGGTGGAGACTTGTATGGCATAAACACGTTCCGCGTTTCTCCTTCATATTATGGATTGCAATTCGTGAGGCCCTTTCGACTCAAGATAAGCTCTTATCTTATGATCTCATTCGTAGTTGTCTCCTGTATGGGGGTGGTGATGAAAATGTTGATCACTTACTTTTTGATTGCCCCTTTTCTGAGCGCAAGTGGTTTGACATGTGCTCTGAATGCCTTATTCCTTTCAATCATCATCCTGTGGCTATCACCGTTGTATGACTTTCTATCCTGGGTAGAGGTTAATCTTTGGTTATTAGATTGATGCCACCCACTGCAGTTTACCACATCTAGAGGGAGGAATGTTAGGCTACATGGAGAGGCTTCTCGTAATGACCAAGTTGTTTATAGTGATATTGTTCAGTGTATAGTTATGAAAGTTAACCTCTATCGTAATATGGCCTCTTCAGATACTAATAATAGAAGGCTTCATATTGCGTGGAGGTTTGCTGACGACATTTTCAACTCTAGATGATTTCTCTTATTTTGGTGTTAAGGGCTCCTCCGAGCATTTCCTTGGGGTACGCCCCAATTTCTTTGTGTTTGTTTCTCTAACTTGGTTTTAGTTGGGTTCGATGACTAGGCTTTAAAGGATTGTCCTCTTAGCCTTATTTTGGTGGCCTTTGTTTTGTTTTCTTTTTGGGCAATATACTTAAGAGGTTGTCCTCTATAGCTCTATGTTCAATCATGTTTGAGGAATGATGCGAACCTCATGATCACGCAACCCATACGCAAAGACACCAATTCCCAGAAAACCAGGTAAATCAGGTTTGATAGGAGTGTGACACAAAGATAACTTGTACCTAGGCACCAGCACTCTTGGAAACGTAAACCCCCACCCAAGGAATATTGATTCGTGAATGAGAAGTATAAGGATGACGTCACGAAGTCAGTTCTTCGATAAGTCATTTTTCAGTTCTTTAGAGAATCAAGGAAGGGAGATTATCTTACCAACATACAACAAGTGCGGCAAAAGAAGTTTATTGATTTGAAAATTACATCACCTTACATGTCTGGCTATGCTCTTATTTATACCGACTTCAAACTAAAATAAACCATAATAGACCCTTATATGAGGTCCACTTACAATTAAACCCAAATATAACCCAAAACATAAAGAAACAAAAATAACATAAAGTCTGGTATTGTTTTGCCACATATAACTTAAGAAAATAAAACCTAATTAATCTGATTTGGTTTCCTTGTTGTTGCCCCTTTCTTTTCCTTGATTAACTTAGATTTCATTGTATAACTTGGACAAATAACAAAGCAAATTTCCTCGTTTGTTGCTGATTTAATTACTTTCCTTCCTAGGTTAGGAAAAGCACTAAATAATCCTCTCCTCTTTAGGAACAAGAGCTGCTCGTCTTCCTTACTTAATTAGAAGAATAAATTACTGACTTTCTATCATTGTAGCATTAGGAAAAACAAGCTTAACAAGGTTGTTATGGGGCCAGACCATCAGCCCTTTGTTCCACACGAATTGGGCTCTTCTTGGACCTAAATTAGATGAATTAGAGGCTATCCTTCATGCTTCTAAGATCTCCCAAGCTACTCTAGGTCCATCTTGCTCCATATATCTGTACAAGCTCATTCAATGTGATACGATCCAGGAAATGTCAAATTCAGATTTTGATGTAAAATGTGCAACTATCTAGTTTTACAGCAACAATCATATTTTTTCAATCTGACCGTTGGATTGAGCTGAACGTTTACGTGGAGTCTCCTGACATGTTATCCTACCTTGGTTTAAATTTTCAGGTCAATCGGAGTTTGGGAAGGTATCGAAACACGGGTCAACAGAGGCTATACAAATTTTGTTATTTACTTCCTTTTGACTTGTGGACTTCCTATTTGGCTAGGATTCTTTTCCTAAAAGGATGTAGCAGCTTATTTTGGGAATCTCCTAATTCTACAAAGATCTTTGATGGGCTGCAACATAGTTTCCAAGTGTGGCAAGGATTCATAAATGTGTCAGAATTATTTTTCTTACAAGGATTCCTTATTCATCCTAGCTACAACAAGGAAAGAAGACTTCAAAATTAATTCTACCTTTAGATCAGATTTCCTAGTCTATTTGGGACTTTTTAATGGTGACAAATCTGATTCTAGCATATTTAGGATGGTAATTTTCGGATTTGTATTAATTTTATTATTTTCTTCTTAGTCTTTGGGTTATTATTACTTATTTGGGTCAATTGTGAGTGGACATCGTATAAGTCCACCTAAGGGGGTCCATTAGGGTTTATTTAAGTCTAGAGTTATTATAAATAAAGGCATAACCAGACATGTAAGTTAGACAATTCAGATTAATAAAACTTCTTGTTTGCCGCACTTTGTATGTGTGTGTGTGTGTGTGTTGGTGAGATAATCTCCCTTCCATGGTTCTCTAAAGAACTGAAAAACGACTTATCAAAGAACAACTATCTTCATGGTGTCATCCTTATACTTCTCGTTCGCGAATCAATATTCGTTGGGTGGAGGTTTCCGTTTCCAATAGTGGTGGTGCCTAGGTACAAGTTATCTTTGTGTCACACTTCTATCAAACCTGATTTACTTGGCTTTCCGGGAATTGGTGTCTTTGCGTGCGGGTTGCGTGACCACGTGATCACGAGGTTTGCATCACAATGCTTCTTTAAGCTTCTTTGCCTTAGCTCTCGTAATTGGCCCAATTGGCACCTGTAATGGGTCGTTGGCATGATTACGCTTGGTGTTGGGCTTATCCTCATCATCACCTCTCTCTTCGAAAGGATTCGACCTCGAATCATCACCTACATTAAATAGAGTAAGATCAGAAACATTAAAAGGTAACACTAAAACCATACTCACCTAGTAAATCAACTTTATAAGCATTGTCATTGATCCTCTCAAGGATCTGAAATGGCGCATCTCCTCATGGTTGTAGCTTTGATTTTCGATGGGCCGGAAATCTCTCCTTGCGCATATGCACCCAAACCCAATTGCGGGGCTGAAAGACAACATGTTTGCTCCTTTTATTAGCTTTGGTCGTATACACACGATTCTTCATTTCAATTTGTTGTCGCACACTCTTATGGAGTGTCTTCACTAAATGTGCTTTATGATTGCCATCCAAACTAACCCTTTCATGATGCAAACCTCGTGATCACGCAACCCACACGCAAAGGCACCAATTCTTGAAAAGTCAAGTAAATCAGGTTTGATAGGAGTGTGACATAAAGATAACTTGTACTTAGGCACCAGCACTATTGGAAATGGAAAACCCCCACCCAACGAATATTGATTCGCGAACGAGAAGTATTAGGATGATGTCGCGAAGGCGGTTGTTCTTCAATAAGTCGTTTTCAGTTCTTTAGAGAACCAAGGAAGGGAGATTATCCCACCAACACACAACAAGTGCGGCATTGATCTGAAAATTGTGTAACCTTACATGTTTGGTTATGATTTATACTGACTCTAGACTTAGGTGGACTTATATGAAGGCCACTTACAATTGACCCAAATAAGTAATAATAACCCAAAGACTAAGAAGAAAATAATAAAAAACAATAAAAATCCAAAAATTACCATCCTAAATATGCTAGAATCAGATTTGTCACCTTTAAGAAGTCCCAAATAAACTAGGAAAAATCTGATTTGGAAACTTTATGTTGGTGCCTTCTTTGATGTCCTTGATTAGCTCGGATTTCCTTGTTGAACTTGGACAAATAAAAAAACAAATATCCTCCTTTATTGCTGATTTAATTACTTTCCTTCCTAAGTTAGGAAAAACATTAAATAATCATCCCCTCTTTAGGAACAGGATCTGGCCAACTTCTTTGCTTAATTAGGAGAATAAATTGTTGACTTTCTATCCTTGTAGCATTATTAGGAAAAAACAAGCATAACAAGGCTGGTATGGGGCCGGACACATCAACCCTTTGTTCCTTACGAATTGGGCCACGTATCCTACATTAACATAGCTCCTATACCAATACCTGACGCATCACATTCAACTTCAAAAGCTCTCGTAAAGTATGGCAAAGCTAAAACAAGTGCCGAACATAGTTTATCTTTCAACAAATTAAAAGCCTTATCCTGGTCATCATTCCATTTGAATCCAAAAGACTTTTTCACAATTTCAGTTAAAGGTGTAGCAATAGTACTAAAATCCTTAACAAACCTTGTATAAAAACTAGCAAGTCCATGAAAACTCCTTACCTCACTTACTAATTTTGGTGTAGGACAATCCCGGATGGCCTTAACTTTCTCCTCGTCCATCTCGATACCTTGCGTAGTTACGATATAGTCAAGAAACACAATTTTTCCCATGCAAAAGGTACACTTCTTAAGATTAACATACAATTGCTCACTTCGCAAATACACTAAGTACATTACGCAAATGATCAAGATGCTCATTTAAGTTTTTGCTATAGATTAAAATGTCATCAAAATACACAACAACAAACTTACCTATAAACGCACGCAATACATGATTAATTAAACGCATAAACATACTAGGCGCATTTGTAAGCCTAAACGGCATGACTAACCATTCATACAAACCATGCTTAGTCTTAAATGTAGTTTTCCACTCATCACCCTCTTTCATCCTAATCTGATGGTAACCACTTTTTAAGTCAATCTTAGAGAATATACATTATCCATATAACTCATCTAGCATGTCATCAAGCCTAGGAATAGGATGTTGATACTTTACCGTTATGTTATTGATGGCATGACAATCGACACACATCATCCATGTTCCATCCTTTTTAGGCACAAGTAGCACTGGCACAACACCCTCATACTCTCACGAATATACCCCTTCATCATCAACTCATCTACTTGCCATTGAAGCTCCTTCGTCTCCTCGGGGTTCCTTCTATAGGTTGGATGGTTAGGAATCGAAGCTTCGGGCACAAGATCAATTTGATGTTCAATTCCCCTTAATGGTGGTAATCTACTAGGGATGTCTTCAGGGAATACATTATCAAACTCCTGCATCAAAGAAACAGCCACACCAGGAATAGCAGAATCAAGATCGTTAGTGTTAAAATAAGTCTCCTTATACACAAGTAAGATCATCGACTTATTAGTGAAAAGCACAGATCTTATTTGAGCTCCTTTTGCATAAAAATTAGGGTGTTTCTTTAATTTTTCCACATTATTATCATCACACAAGCTTACTTTCTTCACTCCTCGGGTTTTACCTCCACTCTCAACCGATTTAATTAATGATTTAGGTTTAGCCGAATCTAATGGTCTTCTCTCACCATTGTCCTCACGTGAATTTTCACATTCCCTTTTTAATTTCATTTGATCATCATACACTTGTTTTGGAGAAAGAGGTACAAGAGCGATGGTTTTACCATCCTTTACAATAGTGAAGCTAGTCCAAACCCATCATGAATCGCCTTCTGATCAAACTGCCATGGACGCCCCAAAAGTAAGTGACTAGCATGCATTGGGACTAACTACATCACACATAATCTCATCAGAATACTTCCCAATAGCAAACACAATCAATACTTGCTTAGTAACCTTCATTTCACCACATTCATTCAACCATTGCAATCTATAAGGCTAACACAATTCAGATTCAATTTCTTCACAAGAGTATCACTAGCTACATTAGCACAACTGCCTCCATCGATTATCATGCTACATACCCTATTTTGGATGTGACATCGAGTGTGAAATATGTTTTCTCGTTGTCGATCTACATCATCATCTTTGATTTGGATGGTCAGCACACGTCTTATAACCAAGGCCTCCCCCTCAACTGGATATGCAATCTCCCCATCACTACAATCCACCAAAGGTGGCATCTCTTCACTTTCAGATTCAACCTCCCCATTGTCTCTTGTAAGCACAACTCTTTGGTTTGGACACTGAGATGTAATGTGCCCTTTCCCTAAACACTTAAAACATTTAATATCTCTATCACGAGTAGGTTGAGATTCAGATTTACCTTTCCAATCGATATGAGCATCCTTTTTGGCGTTAGGTGGTTCAGCCTTTGCATAAGGCTTTGGTTGGACAGGCCCCTCTCTCTTCAAATTCGGCCTCCATGTTGAGGAAGATGAAGCCGAATTGGTCTGAAAACGCGTACTACCACTTCTCTTTATTTGCCTCTCCACCTTCGTTGCCATATGGACCATGTCCTCCAATTCCACACAATGTTGTAATTCTACAACATTCACAATGTCCCTATTCAGCCCATTTAGAAATCTAGCCATAATAGCTTCCCTATTCTCAATCACATTGGCCCGAATCATTGCGATCTCCATCTCCTTGAAATAATCATCCACGGACCTAGAACCTTGATTCAAACTGAACTCTCGAATAAAAATAGAAACGAAATAAGCAAAAATGATGAAACAACACCCAAATATGTTGGATATGTTGAAAATATACTGCAAGAAATGAAAACAATAGAAAGAAAGCAAATTTTAAAAGTTGATGTAAAACAGACTCGTTTACGACGAGTTAAGTCCGAATTTGAAACCTAATTAGACCTGAAATTAAAAAACAAAGTAAATGATATCCAATTGACCCCAAAATTAATATGTGGTGCGATTAGGACCCCAGTAATTAGACTATCAAATTTGAGCTAATTCTGAGTTGATTTGTTCCAATATTTTCTTATTTAGTTTTTCTACTATGGCAGAAACCAACAAACGTCTTTTTGAACGATTATTTTTCTGTTTCTTTTTTCTCTGTTCTCTGTTTTTTTTTTGTTTTTATGATACTAATATATTTTGAACAATAACAGAATGAAATAACAAAAAAAAATTTATATGCCGCAAATTCAAGGAGAAGAAATTAGATACTAAGGAATTGTTTTTGCGGAATCAACAAAAAATGAAAATTTCATAAGGATATAACCTGATTAATGGAGCCAAGCTCTGCTACCAAATGATGCAAACCTCATGATCACGTGGTCACGTAACCCACACGTAAAGGCACCAATTCCTGGAAAGCCAATTAAATCATGTTTAATAGGAGTGTGATACAAAGATAACTTGTACCTAGGCACCAGCACTATTGGAGAAGGGAAACCCCCACCCAACGAATATTGATTCACGAATGAAAAGTATAAGGATGACGCCACGAAGACAGTTGTTCTTAGATAAGTCGTTTTGATGTGGACCAGCCCAGAAACACCAGCAAGGACCCATTACATGTTCCAAATGGTCCAATGACTCGGTCCAAGATAAAGGCATTGAAAGAGGCATTGAATGCATTGGTTTTGAATATTTCAACCAAGTCAGAATTGAAAGGTCCATTAGAGTATCAAGAGGAGACCCTAGTACATCTTATCCATGTGCAAGAGGGGTCCAACATAACCTTATTTGGGCCATGACGTGAGGACAGCAAAGGAAACAAAAGAATCCTTCTACAACTTGGAAACAACATGGGTGGCTACCTTTTCCTTTTGTTTCTAGGATTAAAGGGCTGCGTGGAAGGCTATAAATAAGCCTTGAATCAGTTCTATAATATTTTACTTCCTTCTCTTCTTCTCATGACAGAACATGGATTTAATATTACGGGCTTTGTTTTATTTTGTTAGCTACAGCTCAAGGCTTGTTTAGGCTTAATTAATACTTTGTTTTCAGTTAGAATCCAAGGTTTGTTTGGATTAAGTTATGGGCTTCTCAGTTTAGGGTTTTGGATCAGTTTTAAGTGGACCTCATTTAAGTCCACATAAGGGGTCCATTAGGGTTAACTTTTCAAGAACTATTTAAACTCATGTAAGCCAAAATTTCAGCAACTTTGATGATAATTACTTCTGAATTTTTCAATTTTAAAGTGTGAGAGTGATTCTTGTATTCTTCAGTTCTTGAACGAACTGAATCTGACTTATCGAAGATTAACTGGCTTCGTGGCGTCATTCTACTCAATCCAATAGTGTTGGTGCCTTGGGGCAGGTTTCCATTGTGTCACACTCCTATCAG
>Ga0307518_10002120_pt1 | contig 14559 bp, 16 predicted proteins | sample 25_EM_MG_FD_203889 | JGI IMG/M metagenome (GOLD analysis project Ga0307518, IMG submission 203889) | Populus trichocarpa ectomycorrhiza microbial communities from riparian zone in the Pacific Northwest, United States - 25_EM | ecosystem: Host-associated > Plants > Roots > Unclassified | place...
ACGAGCTTGTATTCATTCTTTGCATAAGGATAGTCTTGACTTTGCATGATATGGATAGCGAGGGCTGTCTGTATCCCTCAAGTCGGGACAATCTTTCAACAGATCTTGGGTGCGTTCTTTGCATTAATTCATCGGCTAATTTTCTCCATGTCCACAGTACCAAACACGTTTGGTGTGTGACACCGGTCCGGATTTTGTAAATAGAATGTAAATTAGTTTTACTTTTGTTTATAAAAAAAAGTGACCTGAGTTTAGTGAGTGATAATACAAGATAAAATGAAACAGAGAGGAGAGACAGGGAGTGAAATGGATAACAGAGAAACAGAGAGCGAGAGTATTACTACATGGACGTGAGTGGTGGGTTTGTCTGGGTACCGGACATGATAATCTTCTAAGAGTTCCATAGCGTTGCCAAGTTCAGTGGTGAGAAGCCATGACGTTTCTTCATCAGTTCCTTCATAACCGGACCAACGTACCAAGTAAAGCAACTTGCACGTTCTGCGTCGACGGTCAACCTTGGAGTCAAGGATCTCAGAGATCTCGAACTCCGGTTCACCATCAACTTCCACAGGTGGCAGAGGAGGTTGTATCTGGTCCGGTATGGTATTGGGTATGGCCGGTTCGAGTTGGGAGACATGGAAGACGGGGTGAACTGCGCACATGGAATCTGGAAGACGGAGCGTAAAAGAGAGGGAGCCTACTTGCGCTATGATAGAGTAGGGACCCAAGTTCTTTTCTGATAGCTTTTTGGATGGTCGTGTGGACCGGAAGTATTTGGCTTTAACATATACTTGGTTGCCTACTTTGAAGTCCGGTGCCGGAGTACGTTTGGCATCAGCCAGACCTTGGTAGTGAAGTTGTGCATTGGCCATTTCTTCTCGAAGGTATTGGTGCAGTGACTCAAGGTCGACTGCGTAGTCATGAGCCCTGGTGGAAGTCATGTCACGTTCTGGGTAGACAGAGATGTTAGGGTGGTAGCCCTTGTTAGTGAAGAACGGAGAGACTCCGGTGGTAGCACTAGGTGCGTTGTTGTATGCGAACTCCACCAGTGGGAGTAGGTCCGCCCAGTTGTCCTGCTGGTAATTGCAGTAGACACGGAGGTATTGTTCGAGAGTCTGGTTGGATCACTCAGTCTGGCTGTCGCCCTCCAGGTGGTAACCGGAGGTGAAGTGGAGGTGCATGTCGAGAGCCTTTCTGAGTGACCAGAAGAAGTGTGAAACAAACTCTGTACCATGATCTGAAGTGACATGGGTGGGAACACCGTGCTTGGAGAATATGTGGAGCAGGAAGAGTTTTGCAAGCTCCAGGCTAGTGATGGTGTCATGAGTAGGGATGAATATGGCTTGTTTAGAAAGCTGGTCTACCACGACCAGGATGGCTGTGAAGCCAGTGGATGAAGGGAGTTGCTCGATGAAATCCATGGAGATGGAATTCCAGGGCTTCTCCGGTATGGGGAGCTGTTTCAGCAGTCTGTAGGGTCTATGGCACAGCATCTTAGCTCTTGTGCAAGAGGTACAGGACCGGACGTTGTCCTTGACGAAGGTCCAGAGACCAGGCCAAGTATACTCACACCGGATTAGCTCCAGAGTCTGGTTTTGCCCAAAGTGACCAGCGAGTGGGTGATCATGTTGATACTGGAGTACCTGGAGATGGAGATCATCCAAGTCCGGTACGTATATACGACCGTCTAGTTGAAGGAAACCAGCCTTGTCAGTGGACCAGCGAGAGTCCGGTGGATCTGCGAGGTGGACCTGGGCAATGGGATCAGAGGGTAGTGCAGAGAGGATGTCGCTGTGGAGTGTTTCCACATCCATGATAGCGACTGCACGGGGGACCGGAAACTCTAAATAAGTAGTACAAAGAGAGTTAGAGAGTTGTTCTTGAGTGAACACTGGCCTGAGGTTTTGGGGATTAACCCGGGCGTAGCCACTATCCCCCTCTTTGGGGTAGACATCCCATCGTCTAGTGAGAGCGTCTGGTTTGGCACCGAGTTTTCCGGGACGGAAACGAATGACAAGGTTAAACTGGGAGAGAAATTCGGACCACCGGGCTTGCTGGCGGGACAGTACTTTTGAGGTGGAGAAATACTCAAGGTTTTTGTGGTCCATGACGACGTCAATAGGGGAGGCAGAGTCCTCAAGGTAATGGCACCAGTTCTGGAATGCCTCGAAGATGGCAAGGAGTTCCTTATTGTGGGTGTCATAGTTCAACTCCAGAGCAGTCAAGGTCCGGGAGTAGTAAGCGACCGGATGAATCTCTCTGTCGGCGCAAGTGATAGACAAGATACCAGTGACAGCGTAGTCGGAGGCATCAGTTTCCACGATGATAGGGGTATCTGGAATAAAATGGGTGAGGATGGGCGCAGTAGTGAAGGCAAGCTTGAGAGCATTGAAAGAACGTTGACAGTCCTCAGAGAAATTCCAAGGAGCATCTTTCTGGGTGAGCCGGGTAAGAGGAACCACAATGTCGGAGTAATTGAAAATGAACCGGCAGTAGAAGTTGGTGAAGCCCAAGAAGGACTGGATGTCCTTTACCTTTTGAGGTTCAGGCCAGTCGGAGATGGTTTGGATCTTGTCTGGAGACATAGTCAAACTGTCAGGGGAGAGGCAATAGCCAAGGTATTCTACCGAGTCCGAGTGGAACTCACATTTCTCTGGTTTGGCAAAGAGGCCATGTAACCGGAGGCAGCGGAGAACTTCCCAGACGTGCTGCTGGTGGGACTCCATATCCTCGGAGTAGATGAGGATGTCATCGAGGTACACAACGACGCAGACATCCAGCATGTCAGCAAAGATAGTGTTGACAAACCACTGGAATGCTGCAGGGGCATTAGTGAGGCCAAAGGGCATTACTAACCACTTGTAGGATCCATAGCACGTACGGAAAGCAGTCTTCCATTCATCACCTGGAGCTATCTGGACTAGATGGTATGCGTGCCGGAGGTTGATCTTAGAATAGATCTTAGCACGGCTGGGGGAATCCAAAAGATCAGAGATTAGGGGGAGTGGATAGCGATCCTTTTTGGTAATTTTGTTTAGGCCTCAGAAGTCAACGCAGAGGTGGAGTGAGCCATCCTTTTTCTTTACGAAGAGGACTGGAGCAGCATGGGAAGAAGCGGTAGGACGGATGAACCCTGTAATAAGATTCTTGTCGATGAAGGTCTGGAGGGTGGAAAGCTCAACCAGAGACAGTGAGTAGAGAGTTCCCAAAGGAGGAGAGGTACCTTCTTCGAGGTCGATCGTCAGATCGTAGTTGCGATGCAGGGGAAGTTCAGAGGCCTTCGCCTTACTGAACATGTCCGTGTAATCGTGATACTCCGGAGGGACGATGTCCAAGTCTGGTGGAGTAGAGGCGGAGGAAGAACGAGCCTTTGCTGAATCAGAGGGGTGCAGTTGAAGTTGGTACTTGGTGGATCCCTCTAACTTGCACACACGCACGAATGTGGCTGCATTGATTAGAGAGATGTGCAGAGGGGTGCAAACCGGAGTGTCGACAGATGGCGCTGGGCCTGGGGTAGACTGGCCGGAGAGGCTGGAGTCAGGGTTACTGGACAGAACCGGAGAGGGGGTCGACGGGGGCGCTAGCAAACTTGGTGCAGGGGTCAAAAATGTTAAACTGCTCAGTACCCAGTCAATCAACGGATTGTAGCGGGTGAGCCAGTTATGTCCAAGGACAATTGAGCATTCAGAGTCTAACAGAGCGAGATAAAAGGTCATAGGGGTGACATCACCGGATGTGGGGAATTTCACTGATAGTTCGATGGCTTGAGTAATTACAAAATTCGAGGTACTGTCAAAGAGCTGGAGTACAATTGGGGAAACAAAGTAGGTGGTAATATTGTTTTTGTGCACAAATTGTATATCTACAAAGCAATGTGTGGACCCAGAGTCCACAAGTGCATGGGTTTTAGGTAAGTCAAAAGATAAGAGGATAACATGTGGCATAAGGGAGTTAGGATCATAAAGAGCAGACGCATTGAGGCGAGCCTCCTTGGGTGCACTTCCGGAGTCAACGCAGCTCGCTGGTTGTGCGGAGGGCCGGGAGCTGCTTACTCTTTTTTTGACTCGGAGTTGGCACCCGAGTTGGAGTCCATCTTACCGGACTCAGCAGCGATGGCCGCAGCGCGAGCCTTGGCCTTTTTGGTTTTCTTTGGACAGTTGTCCGCGAAATGACCGGTTCCTCCACAGAACATGCAGAGGTTATTGTCCAGATGTCTTTTGCGCTCGTTTGCGGTTAGCTTCCTGTCCTTACCAAGCTTGTTGGTTAAGTCTGGTCTGGAACCGGAGGAGGACTGGTTGCTGGTCACCTTGGACGAGCCAGAGGAGTTGGTGGAGCTGGAGGGGTTTCCGGTCTTGGATTTTTCCTGACCGGAGTTGGATGAGTTGCCTCCGAAGTTGGAGGACTTGGTTGGGGATGAAGTGGACTGGGTCTTCGTTGTGTGAGAGATCTCGTCTTTGTGCTCCCAATAGTGCACATCAATCTCTTGACAAAGGGCTCGCAGCCCATTCAGAGTCAGGGGTTTTCTGACTCGAGCAATCTCGTCCTTGAGGTGATCCGGGAGACCGGAGTAGAATAGGCGACAGAGCGCGCCATCTCCATAGTCCTGGACCTGCGATGCAAGGCGGTTGAAATCTACGATGTACCGTGTAACACGGTACAAGTCTTTCATCCGGAGATGCTCGAGCTGGTGCTCAGCATCAGCCATTGGGTCGTGAGGACCAAAGGTACTCTGGAGTTCTGCTACGAAATGGACCCAGCTGTCCATCCAACGTGGACGGTCAGCCGGATTACTGGAGTTGAGAAGGTCCAGTTCGAACCATTCCAGCGTCATGCCTTTTAGATAAGACTGGGCGAACGTTACCCTTGCCCTATCTTGGCGGAAAGCTTTGGCATGATCCTGGAAACATAGTTCACACTGGACCAAGAAGGTCCAGAGTTTCTTTGGGTCCATACCATCGAAGGTGTCCGGTTCACAGACTTTGGCATGGGAGGAGGAGGAGTCGTTGGTCCGGCGGGAGGAGCGGGAGAGGCGATTGACGGTGACGGCGAGATTGTGGAAGACAGCCAGACTAGGGTCTAGCTCTTCCGTGGCGTCGAGGAATTTGTCGTCGTCATCGTTGTTGCTGTTGTCATCTCCAGGGTCGTCCGGATCATCTCCAGGACCATCCTCAGGGCCGAACCATTGGAAACGACCGGGTTTGCGGCACTCCGGGGTGGAGTCGCAGTGATAGGGAAACCGATCACCAGAGACAGATTCATGGTGACCTAAGTCTGCAGAACCATGAAGGCTCTGAGACACAGCATCTCGACACGGAGTCACAGACGCTGTGGGGTTTCAAGCTGTGAAGCTCCGGAATTGGCTAACAGAAGCCGGAGGTTGCCTGCGGTTAGACAGGGCTTGTTGGGCGGCAGAGAGATGGAGATCATTTACTGCACCTGCTTCTTCAGCAAGTGCTGCAGCGGTACGAGCACAAGAACGTGTAGTCATGGTCATAAGGGGATGGAACTAGATGTGCGTACAAAGTTTTGTATAGTGAACCCACACAAGTGTGAGTCTGAAATACTGTCAAGTCCGGGTCTACTCTGGTAGGGGGTCCGGTCAAGTCCGGACGAAAGCGGACAAAGGAGGAGAGCAGAGGGCTGGACAAGAGGTTAGTCCGGCCGGAGTTGGTGACCGCGTGGATTCAACAACTAAGGATAACAAGCGTTGATCCCTTGCATAGGTTCCAGTCAAGAGGGGAAGATGGAGACAGAGACGGCGACAGACAAGAACAGGAGTAGATGACTATGGTTGATTTCAGACTGAGGAGTACAGGATAATCTACAGAGTACTTATACTAAGTGCAAACTAGGGACAAGTATATACGGTGACAAGTAAACAGCCTAACGGCGGACAAGGAACGACCGGAGTAAGGACTAGGTTAGGTCCGGTGAAAATGATACAAGGTGCAGGATATATCAAGAACGTGGAGAACTCACGAACAGACAGGGTAGACGGTGAGGTGTGGTAAAGAGTGAATGGAGTATAGACCAAGGGTCATACTTAACAGAGGCATATCTGCACAACCGTGACCGGAGTAACCGTGAGCAACCAGCGTTGAGCTGCAGAGCTGCGATGCAACCGGAGTAACTGGATAAGACCTGGAGTTAGGCATGGTCGTAACACCTCCCAGCCATGGCTGGAGCAAATAAGATGGCTCCCAAGTTGGAGCTTATGACTTACATCGGTGTTGCCCCTGGCAATGAGTGCAACTTCTTGTTTATGTGCTCCACCAATGCAGTGTTCACCGCTGCCCATGCCATCTTTGACAAGCATCATTTCCCTCACTGCCCCAAAAACCGGCGCGAACCTCTTGAGAACCCTTTTGGAAGGGCAAATCCAAAACCTACCACTGATCGACCAGGGAATCCCCCTGAAGATATCGACAGTGATGATGATGTGGAACACGACCATGGCTACCCACATCCCCAAGCACAGGATGACGATCCAAAGCGCGAGGAACCTGAGGCTCCTGAGGAAGAGCCTAATCAAATAAATCCTCCCCATACGCCATCTCCAGTGCCTCCACTGGCACTGAGAACACCTTCACCGGCGAGAAATCTGCCTCCACCAGCACCACAGCGCCCCCGAGCTGAACACCGCCAGAATGCACCGCGACCTCCTGCAGTTAATATACCTGCCCACCCCCAACGTGAACGTAGAGCACCCTTGTGCCCTGGTAACGTATATGGTGAGCGGCGACATCCCATTGAGCAACTCTGGGATATCGAAAGTGCCTTGCGATGGTGAGAAACAGTGAGTGAGGCCCCTAGGCCCCCACAACCGGACACACCAGACCATATCCCTGGTGGTTTCCCTGACACCTCTGCAATGCCCAGTGAGGAAGATGTGCAAGGAAGGGGGAGCAAACCTAGTCCGTTTCCTGATGGGCAAAGCCCTCACAACCTGCGAGCCTCAATATGAGAGTGTCCGCAACTGGTCCTATAAGGACATTGCTTGCTTACCCCAAGCTGAGCAGAAACTCTGGTGACTTGCTTGCCAAGAAGAGCTTGATGTGCTGCGAAAGCGCAAAGTCTTTGAGCTAGTTGACCATCCCTGAGACTGGAAGGTCATTAAGAATTGATGGGTCTTCGACATAAAGTCGGATGGCCACAAGAAAGCCTGCTTAGTAGCAAAAGGCTTCTCCCAGGTCAAGGGATTAGATATCAACCAGGTCTTCTCACCAGTCGTGCGCTTTGAAACAGTGCGCCTCATGCTTGCACTTGCCACACTTGAGAATTGGTATATCACTGGACTCGACGTTTGGAGCACCTACTTGTATGGCAAGCTCGATGAAGAGATCTACATGGAACAACCTAAAGGGTTTGCTGTTCCCAGGCAAGAGCGCAAAGTGCTCTGCCTTTGGCATGCCCTCTATGGCCTTAAACAGGCTGGCCTAGCTTGGTGGCGCACACTTGATGAGTCTCTGAAAGAGCTTGGGTTTGAGCGCCTTAAGTCTGAAGCAGGCATCTTCTTCTATAAGAAGAAAGGCACCAACATCATCATTGGTATCATATATGTTGATGATGTGCTATTCTGTGGCCCTAACAAGGCTGTTGTTGATGCCATCAAAGCACAGTTCATGTGCAAATGGGAGTGCAGAGACCTTGGAGAACCTAATGAGTTCCTCCGAATGCGAATCACTTGCAAAGGTTGCACTATCCACTTGGATCAATGCACGTACCTCCAAAAGGTCGTTGAATGCTGTGGCATGCTAAATGCAAAGTCTGCAAGCACCCCACTGCCGGCTGGCTACTATGCTGCCAAGAACACAGAGCCTGTTGATGCAGATCTCTGCTCCTGTTTCCAGACAGTAATTGGGTCCCTCCTGTACCTTATGTTAGGCACTAGGCCCAACATCGCCTTTGCAGTCACCCATCTCTCGTGTCATGCTGTGAACCCATCTCAGGACCACCTGAATAAAGCACTTTATATCTGTTGCTACTTAATTGGGATGTCTACGTACTCCCTAGTATATAATGGTGGATCTGGTGCTGGACTGATTGCATGCACAGACTCAGATTGGGGATCAGACCCTACCTCTCACCTCTCACAGACAGGTTTCTACCTGAAGCTTGCAGATGGCTTGATCAGCTGGACTTCTCGTGCACAGAAGACTATTGCATACTTGTCCACTGAAGCTGAATACATGGCTTTGAGTGATTGCGCTCACCAAGTTACCTGGATTTGAAGTTTGCTTGGTGAGCTCAGCTATAGGCTGAAAGCTATCCCGATTTGTGGTGATAATCAGGGGTCCATATTCATGGCATCTAACCCTGTAACGGAGCCTTGCTCCAAGCACATCGACATCTGCTACCACGGAATCTGCAAGTCAGTTGCGAAAGGTAATGTGGAACTATTCTTTATTGATGGTGCTGAGAATCCCACCAATCTGCTCACCAAGAACTTACCACGCAAGAAATTCGCAAAGTTCAGAGCTCAACTGGGCTTACAGTTTCCCTCTGGCAGCATCTAGTGCCTTATTCGCTGAAGTGCTCTACATGCAGCACAGCAAGGGGGAGTGTCCAAGTCGCACGTGCACCCGGCATAAACTGTCAATGAAGTGTGCACAAGACTGCAACCCATATTAGTGTAGACTTAGTAATAGTCCTCTTTAGAGTAGATGTTACATGTCACACATCATGCGTCACACTATTTGTTGTATATAAACAGCAGACATTGCTTATATAATAGAACAGCTCTTGACCAGCTACCGCTATCATCTCAGGTTGTGCACTCCACCCAACAGGTGAGTTGGAGTAGCAGTTCCTCTACGTACATAGGTATTGCTTCAACAGCAGCATGGTCAACAGTGCGGCAAAGTCAACACTCCGGCATGTTCAATGAGATGTTGTGCTGCTGATATGCAGTGCCACTGATATGTTGTGCTGCTGATATGCAGTGCCACTGATATGTGGTGCCGCTGATATGTGGCGCCAGGTGTTATGTGTCGGCTGCATCTATTGCTGCATCAATTTAGTGCCGACGGTTCCTTGTGCCAGATCTTGGCCTAACGGTAGTTACTTAACACTATATGCATGGTGATACATCTATATAGAGGACATAGTATCTAGGGCCTAATGGGTATACAGGAAGATCAACTTTGTGGCCCAACACACTTAATGGGACACCTATCCACATGCCTTCCCAACTATATAGTTGTTCCCACATTGAGGGCTTGTTTAATCCTTTGGGACACCCCATTCATGGCTTGTCACTTTAAAATGTACTTGCAAGGTTTGCCTGCATAGCTAGATAACACCTCTGCTAGGGCCTGCCCAATGCTATGGGATGCCATGGCCATTGCCTGTCAGACTGAGCTGGGCGCACTGACTATAAATGACACTGTCTCCAGGGCTTGCCCAGAGTTGTGGGACACCACACCTGTGGCTAGCACCCCTTAAAGGTACAGTCTCTGCACAGCCCATTGAAATGCAAGGGACAATAGTTCCATGGCCCTTTGGTAAGAAAGGGACTCTGTTGTTACAGCCTGATCAAGGCCTGAAACACACTATTCCTCTGGCCTGCCAACAGAAATGGCAAACCATATTTAGGGCCTGATGCAAAGCATGGGACACTGGCACTGCAGCCCTCCTACTCGCTCCTATTTGTTGGGCTCTATAATAAAATAGAGAACACTATATCCAGGGCCTCCTGCTCTTATAGATGATACAGCACCTGGGGCTGTTATGTAATCATGGGACACCATCATATGGGGCTTGACACATTGTGTGACACCACTTTAGCAGCATGCCTTGGGAACTGCAGGAGGCAGGGCCTACTCTGCTACTTCTAGCCCCTTGGCTGCAATTCCATGGCTATCCTGCTGCTTTGGCTGCCATGCTGCTAACAGTCCTTCGGCAGCAGTGGCTATCCCTGGTTCTCTGGCCGTATTGCTGTGGCATACCTTTCTTTTGCTGTGATACCACAGCTGTACTTGTCATAGTGGCAGCCACCACTGCCACCTGGCCATGATTGGTTACAGCCATCACAGCCACAAACTTGACGACCGGCATAAGAGCTTGTTCGATAGCGCTCCAATTGCTACCTGGCTTTGATTGTGACTGTTTGAGACACTGGCTTCGCTTCAAGTCATTCAATCGGAGACTGAATAGAGTCCTTGCTTCAATCGATTCACATATGACTCTCCCCATCGATCACTATCTTCACCAGGCTGACACCTATCATCAGCACATCCATTGTCATCTCTTGTGCCTTCTTGATACACTCCACACTGCATCTACAGTCATGGCACAGGAGACCCAGTCAACTCAACCATGTGTCAAGTGGAAGACCATTGAAGTTGACCAGCTTGTTGACTTTCTTTATGACCATCGTTCAGAGGGTGGTGATGGTGGCAATTTCAAGGAAGCTACATTGAGTGCTGCAGTAGTGCACCTCAGGCCCTACTACGTTAGTGGCAGGGCAAAGGATCTGAAAAGTGTTAGGAATAGATGGTCACTGGTAAGCACACACTCCACTGCCAAATTCTCCATTATACTGATCGGTGACCGACAGCTTAAACAGAAGTATTCAGCGATCTGTGTCTGGTGTAGGAAATCAGGGGTACATTGGGACAATATAAGAGGTGCAGACATCCATGGCGATGCATCCACTGCAGTGTTTGACACTCATGTTGCTAACAAGGTATGTCTTTAACATTGGTTGATAGACTATTCACTGATCCTGCTCCAGCTAAACATCACCATGAAGGACTTCTGGAACTGTGGCTGGAAATATCTGGACAAAATGGAGAAGATCATCCCTGGTGGGGGCACCACCGGTGCCAATGCATACCACCCAGGTAGCATTGACATCCCAGTGAGCGCACCCAGTGTTGCTGGCAATCAAGATGTCTCCAAGCTTGATGATGGTGAGTCAGACCATCTCTTTTCTGTACCAGGATTAACATTGACGTCAGCGTCCATCGTCAACTTTAATATTGACCCATCTCTCATCAATGATGCCATTGCGTCCACTGCAACGGCCATCAATTTTGCCTTAACTTCGACTTCAGTGAATCATCCGCCTATGACTGTGCAGCCCCAATCGACCTCCAACAAACGCACTCTCGAGACCATGTCTCAGGATGACGCCGACAATTCGCTGCTTTTCTCACAGGCACCAATCTCTACTGTATCAACATCCTCAATGTGTACTACCACCAGCAAGCATAGCTGTACAGGCAATTGGACTGCACCGGGTGGAAAGAAGCATGAAAACTTGAGTGTTGCTATCCATGCCTTTGACTCAACCATCCATCACTTTGATGACTCCATCACCACCAAATTTGTGGACCCCCTCAAGTGTGTCCAAGAGGCAACAGCATTGCTCTATCTACACCCGACAATGCCAGCTGACCATTGACACTTTTTGAGAAAGCAATTTCCTCGCAACCCTGCATACGCTGCTCAATATCTTTCCCTCCCAGATGACAATGCCATCCATTGTGAATATGCAGCAGATCTGTATGCAGAAATAGTTGGTTGATGTTGACACCAATATGTACTTCTTTGTTGTAAACTTGTTTGCCTGTACTTGTAAGTAGCAACAAATGAATGCATTCTGGCTATGGAAAGAGTACTACAAATGAAGGGCATCAATGCTGTCCAAAATATCTGAACTGTCCAAGTCACCCAGATCCTCTCAACCCAATAGTATTGCCTGGTAGTTGTCCCACATCCACTGTGCCATGTCATCATGCATTACACCTGCCTCAACACCTACATTTGCATGATTTTCCTCACCATCACCTGCTGCAAATGGATCTCCCCCTTGATACAGGTGTTTGTCACCACCAACCTCAACATCATCAGTATTGTCAGGTGCATCACTGTCAGCGGGGGTGTGGATAAGGATAAAATTATGGACAGCAGCAAGGCTGGCAGGTAGGTGAGACTGAATTTCAAGGCTATACTCCAGGAGTAATTGAAGGACGCGATAACAGCATTTCAGGACACCAAAAATACGTTCAATAACATTTCGAGCTGAGGCGTGGCAGAGGTTAAAGAGTTCTTCGCAACTGCATGGCCTGGAAAGGGTTAGATCACATAGATCAATGTTAGATGAAAATACACATACTGTACATTCACCCGACCCCATTCTGCTAGGTGATATCGAACACCCCAGTATGGGACTAGAAGCTGCATGTGGAGTGGGTAGCCTGCGTCCGCTAGCAGGTACTTTCCAGGTGGAATCCGTAGATCGCTTGATATCGCATCATCGTAGACACAGGCATCTGCAGCAGAACCCTCCCAGCCTGTGAGGGAATAGGTAAACTTGAGGTCGAAGTCACACACAAAGAGTGCATTCTGGGAAAGAAAACCTTTCCAATTGTGGTAGTGCCCACACACATGGGCTGGGGGGGTGATGGGGATGTGGCTACCATCTATTGCCCCGATGGCATTGCAGAAGTACAGCCAAAACTTGGGGTTTTGTTGAATCTTGTCTGGGATAGATTCGCCAGTCGGGAATTGGACATGTTTCGGATAAAAGGGTGCGCTTGAAAAGATACTGACCATCTTCTTGAAATAACTACTCAGAACGGTTAGATTATACAGCCTTAAAGACATCTTATAAAAGACTTACCAACAAATGGTAGAATTTGAGTGCTGAAAGCATTCTCCAACATGCCGTGCAGTGAGGCCCGTAACACATGAATAGAGGAATATACTAAGTTGCTCTTCCAAGGTCACGGACCTCACATTAGTGAATTGCATTGCACGCAGTTCGGCAACCAGCTTTAAAAAGATTTCTTTGTTGACCCCAAGCTCACAATGGATTTGTTTGGGATGTCCAGAGAGGAGTTCTAAGACCCATTGATAGCCAGAAAGAGATGACATATGATAGGGAATCAGTGGGTTTGGGAGGCCAGAAATGATGTTGAGAATGGACATTAAAAGGATCTGAATGAGTTTGATGGTGCTGATCAGCACTTTTCTGTGGATGTCAGCATGCAAGGGGTTCATTGGCTCAAGATCCATATCACCTACTCCAAGGACTCTATTCAATCTCTGATTGAATGACTTGAAGCGAAGCCAGTGTCTCAAACAGTCACAATCAAAGCCAGGTAGCAATTGGAGCGCTATCAAACAAGCTCTAAGGTATCAACTTGTGGCACCCATTGTATTGGAAGATGTGGACAACACCTCCACCCAGACATGTGCTATTCCCATTCATGCCAATGTGTTCCCTGTGTGATTTCTGTCTTATTGTTAACCTGGCTGGGTGTTGCAGCTGCAGCTCAGACTTTGGCTGGCAACATTATATCACATGTGTTGCTTTGGCCGATATTTGATTAACCAATTATTGTTGTGATGAACATATATATAGGTATTCATACAATGTTTACCTATGGCAGTGATCCAAAGACTCCTCCAATTTCTGCTGCAATGCATTTGGTGCACGGGTTAGCATCTTGATGTCCTCCATCCTTTTTGCACAATGCTGCATCACCTCCATATGATATTTGAGGGCATTGTCCGAGCTCTGCAACATATTGTCACAGAAGTACCCTGCATTTGACAAGGCCTCGTCGGAGGTATACCCAATGGTGAGTAGAATGGTGACCTTTCTATCAGCAACCTTGGAAAAGCATTAGTATCTAACACAACACACAATTGCATTGTGGTATCTTCCTGGAGCTCTAGCTCCCTGCATCCAAGTATGGTATCATTCCACTCTCATTGTCCACTGTTGAGGCCTTTGTTTCTAGGAGCACATCACAGCATCCATCGATCCACTTGCAGATCCACTGGAAGAGAGTATTACTAATCAATCATGGTGTACAACACACCAGTATTTCAAGGATGATGTGGATATTTTCGGGTGCTTGGAATTCTCTCCAGCACGGCACATGCTTGGTCATTCTGTGAGTACCTTCTTCTTTTGACGATGCACTTATTTGATCTTCTCTTCCCCTTCTTGCTAGATCCCCAATGACATTCTGGGGGTGTCCAAGGCTTTGGCCAGTCCTACCAGCTATCAATGGAGCAAGGATATATGTCTTCTGCTTCTGTCGGCCATACTTTCAGGTGTTCTTTCTATTATCCATCCATCTCTATACAATGCCAGCCACCTTGCCATGCAACGCTTGACTGACTGGGCGACCGGCCATGATCCTGGAATGCTGGCGGCACTTGAAAATTGGTCCACTGTCTTCACCAATATCTTGCTAATTGTCAATCATAGTACCCCCCTCCACAGGGACCCACACTCTCGAGCAGATTGGTATGACATGCTAGTCAGTGTTGGTAATTATGATGATTGTGCACTGCACATTCCCAGTCTTGGGATTCAGGTATTGTACAATCCCAGCACTGTTGTTGCATTTTCCAGCCGGCTCTTTTGGCACGGCATCAACGAGGTTGACGGAGCGAGGTGCTGTTTGGCATATTATATGAGGGATAATATTCACCATTGGTTGAGGGTGCCACGGCCTCTTGATTGGGTGACACCAGATAATGTCCGCAATGCACTGGTGAAGCATTGAATAATTAGCTTCCTGATATGATTGTTTG
>Ga0307518_10002122_pt1 | contig 14549 bp, 14 predicted proteins | sample 25_EM_MG_FD_203889 | JGI IMG/M metagenome (GOLD analysis project Ga0307518, IMG submission 203889) | Populus trichocarpa ectomycorrhiza microbial communities from riparian zone in the Pacific Northwest, United States - 25_EM | ecosystem: Host-associated > Plants > Roots > Unclassified | place...
GAACGCGCTGGCCGAGAACAAGAGGGACTGAGGGAGCAGGCTGGGAAGATATGTGCCAGGCAGTGCACAGGAACTCAGGGAGAGGCTGTCTCAAGAGTAGGACATAGTCAAGGTCTGCTGCAATAGCAGAGAAACGTTCCAGAGAAAATGTGGACTCCATAGTGACTGATGAAGTGGGTGTCTGGATTGTGGGTGGAATATCTCCGTGGGAAATAAACGGATTTACGTCGGAACTTGACAGGCAGACAAACCACGGTCTAGGCTCCATGATGGTATAGTCATGTGCTTGGTAGCTTCAAAAATGATGGAGCTATTCAAAATATCGGAATGCCGGCACTGGGCACCTAAATTTGACATTTGGGCGCTAAAAATGATTCTTCTCTTTCTCCTTCGTTTTTCAATTGTTTCTTCTGCTTCTTTGGTTGTTCTGGTATGGGAGTTGGACTGCAGAAGGCTGCGCTCCTTTCTCATACCAAAAAAAAGATCATTATTCATTGGATTCTTCTGCTTCTTGGCGGTTCTCGTGCGAGGGATAACTGCTAGACGTCGGCAGTCATCTCTTGCTCCAGAATAGTCATTCTTGTGCGATAGATGGCTACAACGAGCTTGTATTCATTCTTCGCATAAGGATAGTCTTGACTTTGCATGATATGGATAGTGAGGGCTGTCTGTATCCCTCAAGTTGGGACAATCTTTCAACAGATCTTGGGTGCATTCTTTGCATTAGTTCATCAGCTAACTTTCTCCATGTCCACAGTACCAAACATGTTTGGTGCGTGACAGTGATGACAGCTACAATAGTCACCCTCAATGTGCATCAGTGTCCATGCAAGCAACCACCATCATGGCATGATGATGACAACCTCGACATGACGGCCACCTCACCGTTCCCACTCCCAATGTGCAGCAGAGCCCATGCCATCAACCACCACCACAGTATGACGACGACAATCTTGACATGACGACTACAACAGCTACTCCACCATTTTCACTCCCAGCAGTGCCAATGCCAACCACCACCACTACGGTGTGACGACAATGACGATGACCTCAACATGACAACTATGACAGCACCCCACCATTCCTGCTCTCAACATGCAACAGTGCCCATTCCAACCCCTACCACTACAGCGCAATGACTGGAAGTGCCCTTCCATCACTCAGCCAGCACCAACGACCTCGAAATGACCACAATGACGGCTACTCCACCATTCCACTTCAAACATGCAGCAGCACCCACACCAATGGCCACCACAGCACAATGACAAGGAATCAGGGTGGCTCTCCCCACTGCCTTCACCACCAAGGTGAGCGGTGCTACGCTGACGGCCTCCTCTACAATACAGTGACATCGACATCAATAGTATTGTGTAGTAGTTACATTGTAATAGATAATTTGATATATTCCTATGTGCAAGCGCAAACCAAAGCAGATCCTTCGCTTTGTGGTTATACTGATTGAGATGCTATGATTAAGTTACATTGTCAGTAGATGCACATGGGGCTATCTGCACTCGGCTGCCTGTCTTTCATGGAGAGTGATGTATTTAGGTTGTGGATCGCATTAAGGTCCAAGATGCTACCTGAAAGCTCGCATGGATTAGTAGTACACCCTAGTCACTAGTTGTCTACTAGCACAGATTGACAGTTGTCGGGGTATTACAGGGTATTATTCTAATTGGATCCAACAGGGGGATGAACAATGGAACATTTCTGACTCCTACTATAGGTGAAAACCCAATTCTTAGTGCTCCAGTTATGTTTTTGTTTCAGTAGGATGTTTATTCAGTTTCTGATTGGCTGCAAGGTTGGGCCGGATTTGTGCTTGCAGCATCATTGCCCAATTTAGCAAGTCGCAGTGCGCATCTCCTCTTTGTTGATCATGACTCACCTGCATGCTTCAACATCATGCCACGCTTCCCCTGCATTTGCATCCAACATCCAACAAGGTCTTTGTTTATTTGGCTCCATATCCACCTCAACGTGTTTCAATGTCCCAGGTGTGCATGTCTGACTCTTGCACTTGCCACTCACTGATGTTTTAATGTGTCCATGTCAGTGCCTGGGTCTATATACGTCATACAAGTGGTTGGGACACTTGGTAGGTGACCCAGGTGATACTGGTAAGTTCTTCTAAGTTGGCTATGGCATTCATGCCAATTCTATAGCCAGCGGCATTTTTCCATTGTCAAACCCTCTCGTTTTCTCAATCTTTGGCATTCAACTGACATTGTAGATCATGTTTTCAACCCTCTGCAACACCTCAGCCTTAGGACCTGGGACTTGGTGGGTGGTCCAAGCAGGACAGATGAGTAATCTCGCGATCTCTCGTGCTGGTGCGTGTGCTGACTATCTCCAGCCAGTGTTTATCATAACCAGCATGACTACTGTGACCACCATCCAGACAACAGCTGCTATCCCAGCATGTCAATGTCAACAGTCACACCACCCCTGTATGACATGGATGGCCAGCACCCATGGTTATGTGGATAACAATGGCTGCCACCACCTGTAGCCAGATACCGGTCGCTGTCGAAAACAAATGGTGCATTTTTGTCTGACATTGGCTTATCCATACACAATATATAACCAGGGAAATATATAACATTAAGAGGGTGTTCAGGAAGATGGCGCAAAAGTTACCCTTTTCCCAATGATGATACCACCCCTACCAACAGCCAATGGACAACAATGACAACTACCACCACAATGTCAATGCCAGCCACGACGACGATGACAATGAAGTCAGCGGTGTGATGTTGACAATGGCCACGATGGTGCAGAAAGCAGCATGATCTTGAGGTTGCTGGGCAGCTAGTGCCCACATCAAGCCAAGCAACAAACAATGAAGATGACTATGACTGGTGGAGCTAGTGGGATGACAATGACAACGACGCGGCAACTAGAGCCTTTGCAGCAACAAACAACACTGACAACTGACCAGTGGAGCCAGTGGGATGACAACAGACAACAAAGAGCGACAACGACAAATTAGTTAGATTGTATAGATAAATACAAGAATATATACAGATTTTGTCCCACTGAAAAGGCTTGAGGAACCTCCTAGGAGTGATGTAAAACCCTCCATGAACCCTCCTATGATAGGCTGCAGCCAATCTCACCCAACAGACCTGGGAGACCGGCGCGAGGGATGTAATAGTAATACCCTCAGTGCACCTTCCCCGCAACGTTGATCGGGCCCAATGTACTGCCATCAGGGGCATTCAACCATTTCTGGAATTGGCAGGAACCTCACCCTGAAGAAGGTATCTATTAGGTACATTGTTAGGTACACAAAAAATATATCTAATGACCGTGGGAATGCAAAAAAACTGCTGCCAAGGGTGGGTGTAACACCACCACCTGTGCTGGTGAGATGGCTGCACTGCTCACGATACTTGTTCTTCAGCCTGGAAAGAGTAAGGAGATCAGAGGTAAAATATGTTGAGAGGTACTTACATTGACAACCGATTGGTTACTGACATTGCAAACTTTCCCGCATCAGATGCATATAATGTGGAGTATACCTGATCATCTTGGAAGATATACTTGGCAATGACTGCAGTAACGTCCTTCTTGTTCTTTCTGGATGGCTTGTTCTCTGGAGAAAGAGTGGGAGGAGGGGTGTTTGATAAGTGATCATGGAATAAGATGTTGTGATCAGCAGGATGGTTAAGAATCCAAGTGACTAGCTTATCTGTGTGGGCAGGATCTGTATCCCATTGCACAGAGGGACCCTTGGTAGCAGATGTTGCTGCTCCTGTTGCTGGGGACAAGGCTACAACTTTCCCTGCTGCTTTTCCACCTTGTTTCTTGCTGGCAGTGGTGGGCATATGCCCCATTGATGGTGCAGCAGAGGGACCCTGAGTGGGAGGACAGGCTGCCAACTTGGTGGATGGCTCCATTGGCTTTCGAGCCTTCTTTGACAGCATAGGTTTATTGAAGAGGACTTGCAGACGTGCAGAGCATCAAGGGAGTGGCCTGGTGGCAGGCATGTTTTTCAAACTCTGATGGGCATGTGCTGGACATTTCTGGGTGTCCAGAGCACTTGCATAGCCATTCCAAAGTCAACTTGAGCACCATTATTATATTACATCTTGTGTACAATATCATGTGTGGCCAATAGTATAGATAAACTGTCTAGACACTGTGAATGCATAGAACTACACTACAGTTTCGGAGTTGAGTATGTTCCCATGTAAATAAATTATTCTGTATAATAGGCTGGTATTACCATGGAATATTATGAAATATGCTAAAAAGGAAGGTAGTGCCTTGTGGTGTAGAGTCCTCTGGACTTCACACCCAACTGCTCCTCACTCGCTTAGCACAGTGCCGCCCCACACCAATGTGGATGTTTGCCATTGCCAATTGACAAATCTGCCAAAACATGTTTACACAAGAAAAAATATCGTCCGCACGTAGATTCTGGGTGGATGGTGCTGTATTCTTTGGACACTGTTCTTAGGTGGACACATGTCGGTGTCAGAGGTATGGCACCCCAAGAAGAAGCATACTGTGAACACTGACAGCAAGTAGTTTATTTAATCTTTAGCATATCCTAACCCTCTCATAGAAGGTGAGATCAAGGATGGCAAGGTCAGGTGTCACTGTTGCCCGCCACGGCAGAACGGCAATCCTTGGTGGACTTTCTCCAGCTGGTCCAACCATATTGCCACCGATCAGCATCAAAAGAATGCAAAGGCCACAGAGAAAAAGCAAAAGTCTTGTCTGTCCAAGTCACTGCTGCACACAGCTGGACCCTCGTTCTCAGCAGCGCCATCAGTGAGCACAGGTGCAGAATTTGATCATGGTATTTTTAACAACCATCAACCTGTTTTGAATACTGATAACTTATTTAGCTTTGTACGATGTACCATCTATGCTCGAGTCACCCACACATGAGCCACCTACCCCATATGAGTTGCCTGCACATGAGCCACCTGCACACAAGCCACCTGTGCACAAGCCACCTATGCACAATAGTGCACAATGAAGCAGGGTCCTATACAGTGCTGGAAGTGAGCCTGTTGATCCCAGGGCCTGATCTCTTGCCAACGCATTCAATCATGCTGAGGGGGATGCTATTGACGCCTATCCTGATGAGGATGATCCTTTCTTTTGTGATGGTGATGGCAATGGACAAGGTAAGAGCTATTGCTTCATACATCATTCAATCTAATATCACATCATACAGATTTCCTTGCTACGGACCTCTTCTGTCATGCTCCCGGTGACTCACTGCAGTCTGAATGGTTTCCATACCCAGACAAAGCGGTAAGAATATTTGGATGACTATTAATCAGATGTTCTGCTCACCAAATCATGTAGACATTTCTAATGGATCTTCTCTTCAACTCACCGTGGCTCCGGTTTTCACGAGCACAACAGAAAGCTATGCTCACCTGGGCACGGGAATTAGGTGCTTCGGTACCCAGTTACAATCAATACCGTTGGGTCCATGCGTCAATATGTGAGCAGGTTCAAAAACCACCACAGCAGCAGACCACAGGTGATGGAAATATTTGGTATCTCAATGAAATCAGTGATGTGATTGCAAAGGTAATGGATTGATTCCCATTGCCAAACATCCAATCATTGATATGATTGTAGGACATAGCCAACCCCGTTTCTCGGGAGGGCATGATGTTCTATCCAGAGGATATCGGAACTCAGCACTACCAAGTTTGGCATGGTGACAAGATGGCTTCCGGCGTCCCTGACAATCTTCTGACAGCAAACATTTGATCTGGTGGGGTGATTTATTACGTTGATGAACTTGTAAAGTGTGCTAGTGGTTCTTGGTTCTTACCAAAGAGATGGGTTGTCTCTGGTGGCAAGATGATTGCAATAGGTCATCCAGTTGATGATGTGCCAGTATGTTAATTATACTTTTTATTGACAATGCCTTAAACCCATACTTCCTATGTAGGATGGTTTTATCATGAAAGGGGAGATGTTGATGTGCTTGCTGGTTTCATCGTTTGTGGAAAATTACCTGTCTGTTGTAGAAAAGAATGCTGGTGTTTGTCCCCCCTTCGCTTGTAAGTTGTATACTCCCAGTCATTAGAAGGATGTAATGATTGTATCGTCTTTAGCGTGTTCACAGTCCTATGCACAGAAAATGCCACATCCTCTCCATGAGATTGCTGGTGATCACCTCGTTTACTCTGTTCCCATTATCGTCTTCATTGATGATGTCTCCGGCAACAAATCAAAACAGTGGAATAAACACTTCTCATGTTATATGTTGAATGGTGCTTTTGTTGGAGTATAAACAGAACTGTTGTGGTATGTTTACTTACTTACATAAGCATGCATCGCACTAGAGTAGAGTCCCTAGTACCATAGTTCCCTCAGTAGCTTGCCAGACTACTGAGGTTACCTACAGTTCTCCTTCTCCCTTCTCTTCAGGCTAGACCTTCCCTGTGCAGACCACCACCTTTCTATAGCTTTGCCTTGTGAGAAATTGGATCAAGAATTTCACGTTCGTTTTGTTGCAACATCACCAAATGCATCTCTGCTGGAAATCATGCAGGGAGTTTGCAAAACTATTGAGTACATTGTTCTTATTTTCTATGACAGTCTCTCATGTTCTGGTTTCTAGAAAAGCATTTGACAAGCCCATTGCAAGCTGGGACTGTAAAATGAAGGAAGTAGTATTGTTGCGGCCATTTGGACTTCTCTTCGCAGGTGATAATCCCATGCAAGCAGAACTCAGCAGTTCAGCAGGCCTCAATTCCAACTACTTTTGTCAAACGTGCAAAGTTGGTGGAACACGTAAACACAAGCAGTCTGACACTTGGTTTTCACAGATTCTAGCAGTAGGTGGACACTGCATGCCACATTGTTTGGGCCCACATACAGCTTAATTCAGGAAGGTGTCCTGTGGAATAGCAGTGAGACCGCTGAACATGTGTTTCAGCAACTCATGATGGCACTTGAACCAAATGTAGCAACTACTCTCAGTGACGCAGTATCAGGGAGCGGCATCAAGGACACGTTTGCCCAACCGATCATCGAGCGTCTCGTCAAACTTGGGCAGCAGCTACGGAAAGGATCAGCAGACGGGTCTATGCTCTCCCCTGGTGATGTCCTTACCAATTTAACAGAGGAACTGAAGAAGATCCACGTGTCATCCGGTGGTGCTGTAATGAACCCTCTATTACATATGCCAGGTATGAATCATGATTCTCAGTGCAATATTGGGCCTAATGTGTAATATAGGTGTCGATATTCACAAAGATATGCCCACAGAAATACTTCACACCATCCTTCTTGGCATTGTGAAGTATTATTGGGTGCAAACTGTCTGGCATCTTGAGAAAGATAAAAAAATGGCATTATTTCAAATCTGTCTTGGTTCTGTGGCTACAACTGGACTGAACATTCCTAGCATACAGTCGGAGTACATATGCCACTACAAAGGTGGTTTGATTGGCAAACACTTCAAGACGCTTGCACAAGTTATGTCGTTTCTTGTTTTTGATCTAGTTCTTCATGATGTCCTTCAGGTGTGGCTTGTCATTGGATGACTTATGGTGATTGCTTGGTGTACTGATATTGAAGATATTGACACTTACACAGTACGAGAATTTTTGTCACTAAAAGCACTGGTAGTGATGATGCTGGACCTCAGAACGAGCTTTCAATGTGCATCCAAGACTTCCTCCATGTGACATGCAAGTGCAGCCCAAGTATCCTTATTTCAAAGCCAAAATTTCACTTTCTTGTCCATTTGCCAATGTACATCCGACGTTTTGGACCAGCAGTACTTTTTTCAACAGAGCATTATGAATCATTTAATACTGTTTTCCGTTTCAGCTCTATATATAGCCACCATCTCGCACCAAGTCGTGATATCGCTCGGTCGTTTACTAGTATGGACTCTGTTAAACATGTTGTAACTGGGGGCTTTTGGTCAGATGAGCAGACTGGCCAGTGGCTGTGGGCGAGTCCCAACGTCCTCAATCACATCCTCAATCACCCATATCACACTGCCCTTGTGGGTCTTTCAACAGAAAAGCCAAGGTGTCCTGGTACGTTCATCTTTTAATTCATTTGACTCAACTGCTACATTCATACAGACATTGATGAAATCCATGCAGGAACCACCATACCATACAGTTGTTCAAATCATGCCACATGCAACTGTGGTATTCAGCCACTACAGTGGTCGGAAACCCTTGCTGGGACTGTTGGTCACCCCACCATTGATGCCACATGCAATTTCACTTGTCACACTGCAGTTGTTTCACAATCGGGAGATTTAATCAAGGTCAGCCAGCATGCAATCATACGACCTGAATCAGTGAGTTTCAGACTCCAAATTGATGTCTGTGGCTTAACACAAGGATAGGGTCCCTTTTCACCACTGGCATTCGGACTCATTCACAAAGTGATGAATGCCACATCGGAACAGGGGACGGCTGGTGATATGCCACCCATGGTGTACATCACAGTTCAATTGTTTGAACTAAACTCAACCAAGCATGAGATACTTGACCTACCAATGTTAACCAAATCAAACACCTTTGTGGTCCTGTCTCCAGTGGTGAGTAGAATTGTACCACTATTATCATATTTGAATAATGATGACTTTTAGGATATAATTTGTTCTGCGAACCTCCAACATGACTGTTTTCAAGCGAACTGTCAGGCCATAGGTCAAGAGGAAGTTAGACAAGAACAGGAAATAACTGGGAAAACACACAACATTGTAGTGCATGCAGATGAAGATTGTTTTGTCGTGAATACTCATGCTCTGCACAATGCAAAGTATATTCATGCTGCTCTGCCTCCCGTCTCTTACCGTCAATTCTTTTTCTTGATGATGACATTAAGAGACAGGTGCAACAAGATGCTGCTGCAGAAGTCTGACGCAAAAAGGGTGTACAGACGGAAACTACAAAGGAACTCATTATTTCTGCAATCGAGGCGCATGCAGGGGATGTATCAGATAGATCTGCAGCCCATTCCGAGACTGTGGAAATGACGACTACAATCATAGAGCGACTTCAAGATGACAAGGACTTCGTTGAAACATTACAAGACCTTTTTGGTGACGTCTTGGTGTCGGAAACAAATGTTCTGCCAGAAATTCCAATCCCTCAAAGCCAAGAAACCATTCCTGCTGGGCCATCTACTCTGCCATGTGATGCCCCAGTTGGACTACAGAAAGCGAAGGGAAAAAAAAAGCAGTTCAATCTTCACCCGAGCCCATGTAAGTTCTACCTTTGCAAAACATTGGGCGTTAAACCTAATGGCATCTTTTACAGTGAAAACACAACAAATGATGTACTGAAACACTTCTGCAGGTTGAACAATCTTGCGGTTGGAGGAAAGAAAGTTGAGCTCATTGGTCGACTTCAAGCACACTTTTGGAGGTATGGACTCAATGTGGATTCACAGTTGAAAGTGCTGACATGGACTAGCCAAGGAAAACCTCTCCCCATGGCACAAGAGGTCCAGCAAATTCAAGATACTGTACGGGCACAAAATGTATTATCAAAAATGTCACAGAAACGAAAACAAGCTGAAAATGATACTGGCAATGGTGATACTGATATTCCAGCATGAAAGGAAAAAAATACTGTGGACGATTCTATGCGGCAGTCAAACCAATTGGGCCTTCATACAATTATATTTTCCAATGCAGTGGCCTCTGAGTCTTGACGAGAAATCACGCAGTTTTACGTGTCAAGGCTGATGGTAAGTATTTGACTCTTGCAATGATATTGACCTAAAGTGTCTACAAGGGCCTCTGCAGGCTCACCCTGTAAAGAACAGTGACCTCGTCCATCATGCTGATTGAATGTTACCAGGCCCATTAGGAATCACCCACGAACTCCAACCCACGCACAGCCATTACTGGTGATGCCATCCTCACTGTCCAACACCCGCTTCTCTGCAGGCCTGCCTTACACATGGCTCGGCACTTCCCACCTACTTGCCATCAATCGCTGCAAGGTGCTTTCCACTGTCAACAATGCCAGTGTGTGAGAATATGAAGACTGTTGTTATAGAGACACAGGTCTCTCACCTGCTAGTGCACATGTGTTGCAGCCCTGTGTATCCGAGCTCACTACTCAGATGTATTTGCTAATGTGGTGACAAAGGGAGTTGCAGGCTTTGGTCATGCAGTGAGTGGTACACCTTGTCCTTGCCATACCATATTTGCTAACAGATGAGGTGGGACATACAGTGGGGTTACAGGCTCAAGCAAAACATACAACGCATGTCTTGTTGATTAACTTCCTCTTTTCTCATCCCATACCAAAAGGGAGCACAGTGTCAAATCAAATCGCTCCACACCCTTCTTGACTCATTTGGGGACTCCAAGACTCTTCTCACCGCGAATGTATCAGGCGATGGGTGCTGGATCAAGCTGTACTTCAACAAGTGTGAGCGGAAGGGAGGTGGGGTACCAAGAGTGCAAAAATGCTCGTGTTTGTGCTCAACAAATCTGGCCTTACTTGGCTCATCCACGAAGAGCGCACATTCCATATCTTTTATCAGTTGAGTTGAAATCAAGCACTCCACATGCTTCTAGACTCATTTGGAGACTCCAAGACTCTTCTTAGCGCAAATGCATCATGCCATGGACACTGGCTTGAGCTGCACTTCAATGAGTGTGGGTGGAAGGGAGGTTGGGGGAGGGGTAATGAGAGTGCAAAAGTGCTTGCATTTGCGCTCTACAGATCTGGACTTACTTGGCTCATCCATGAGGAGCGTACATTCCAAATCTTTTATCAGTTGAGTTGAAACAAAGCACTCTACACACTTCTTGACTCATTTGGGAACTCCAAGGCTTTTCTCAGCATGAATGCATCACACCACGGCCACTGGCTCGAGCTGCACTTCAACGAGCATGGGCGGCAGGTGGGGGGGTATCAAGAGTGCAAAAAATGCCTGCGTTTGCACCGCTCGACAAGTCCCACCTTACTTGGCTCACCCATGAGGAGCACACATTCCACATCTTTTATCAGTTGAGTCAAAACAAAGTGTTCCACACACTTCTCAACTCATTTGGGAACTCCAAGACTCCTCTCAGCATGAATGCATCATGCCATGGCCACTGGCTCAAGCGGCACTTCAATGAGCATGGGCGGCAGGTGGGGGGGTATCAAGAGTGCAAAATATGCCTGCATTTGCACTGCTTGACAAGTCCCACCTTACTTGGCTCACCCATGAGGAGCGCACATTCCACATCTTTTATCAGTTGAGTCAAAACAAAGTGCTCCACACACTTCCTGACTCATTTAGGAACTTTAAGACTCCTCTCAGCACGAATGCATCACACCATGGCTCCTGGCTCAATCTGCAGTTCAACAAGCATGGGTGGAGGGGGAGGGGGGGTATCAAGAGTGCAAAAATGCCTGCATTTGTGCCACTCAACAAGTCCCGCCTTACTGGGTTCACCCATGAGGAGCACACATTCCATATCTTTTATCAGTTTTTAACTGGTGCTGCACCACAGGAGTGTAACCACTTTACGCCTGAGGATTGGACGTGACTGCATGTTTGTCACACATCTTGGCCTTTGGACAGTCTCAGATGGCGAGTCAACTTCAGTCAACGCGCAACCAACAGCACTCAGAGACCTTCCTCAGTTTGAGATTGACATGTTGATCGCGCTTCTAGTAAGCATTCCTATACCTGGAGTGGGTCGATGCGGCCGCCATCAATTTCAAGTTGGTCTGAAGTCCTTCATGAAAGAGGTTGAACTCGGTGGTGGATTGGACATATGGAAATGGGGCTATCAGTATGTGATTTATTGGGACCCTGCCATCTTTCTGACCAGAATCCAGGAGTGTCTGTCCAGCCCTTCACAAGCACCACCATGTCAAAATGTAGGTCCACTTTCACTTCATCCCTGATATTCTTGCATTGAGTACATCGCTGACTACTCCCAAAGCAACTTTTGTGAGAAGTATGGGCAAAGTATGTGTGGATCTGAGGTATATGGATGCTGTTCTATCTGGCTTTTGAATCTGTGGCAGATGGGTTGAGGGTGCATTCTCGTTACATTCTCCAATATACACGATTTTGTAGAGAGCAACTTGTGTATAATAAATGATACTGAAAGGAATGTGTGACTTCACAATTTCACCTTCACTAAAACTTTGTTAAAGTGCCAACAACACTGTTACCCACATCCTGGTGTTGTCGACACTCCCCTCATGGCCAACCACCTGACACCATGCCAGGCATCATGGATGAAATTAATGAGCGTCTCTGGCTGGAAAGGGGACAGCAACAACAAGCAGCTAGCTCACATTCAACCTCGCCACAACCTGAGCAACATACAGACTCACTGAGCAATTGGGAATTCCCCACCATGACTACTTCCCATGGCACACAACGGCCATTTATGACACGTCACCGGCACAAGCGATCACACTCAATGGAGTTCACATCAGTGAGCTCGACACTTGGGCGCCGCAACCGTGAACCACTTGAACTTGAAGAATGGTCCACCCCAGCAAAACATCAACTTACAGACTTCGCCCAGGAGGTTTGTGCTGACCTTGGGGTGCCAGTTGAGCAACGTGACATGATCATTGAGAAAAGCAAGGTAAGGCTAATGACAACAAACCCACAAAGCAACACTATAGCAAGCTAACCAATGATAGCTCCCCATGCAGAAGACATTGATAACAGTGATGGCTATGATGGCGAGAAATGATGCTGTGCGACAGGAACTGGCCATGTGCAACTATATTTCATCTCCAGCATTCAAGGTCAGTACAGTTGAAAAACACGTACATCAAACTGACCAGTGCTGACAGGCAAACGTATCTGGAAAGTTGAAGGTCATGCTGCTTGATCCCAGGATATCTAACTACAAAGATGGGCTTCTTGAGCGAGCCCTCGTCAGTATCTAAACTTGACCTCGCAAGCATGGACTTACTAATATACTCACAGAGACACATTCGCCTCAATCCAAAGACCTACAAGATCCCTCTGGATGTTCAGCAAGGTATATTGTCCCATCTCTTTGCTGCAGAGGTCAGCACAGCATTGGTATACCACAGAAACCAGATTAAAAAAGGTTTGCTCAGTCTAATCCATAAAAGGTATATCTGATTTGATCGTTATCAGCTGACCATCAATTGGAAAAATAAGAAGGATATTTATGCAGTTCTGAACAACATTGTCCCCCGTAGCATGGAGGTGACAGATGAGATGTGGGGGCGTATCGTGTGGACTGTAAGTACTTTGCTGTCTCATTCTCTCACAAACTCTGACTGTGTGCCCAGCAAATTCATCTTTCGGGATTCAAGGGGACTGACTTCTGGCAGTTCATTGACAAAGAACTTGCTAGAATTCGTGCAGGTAATGAGCATTTGCTGGATGAAGCAGAACAGAGGACTGAAATCAGTTGATAAGGCTTTGTTTACCTGTGTTCATGGATGGTGTTCTGACTATGGGATCAATGTTATCACTGCAAGTATCTTTGAGGCATGCTTGAAAGAACACAAGAAACTTTGCCCTCCAGAGAAAACAAAATGTGGTGCATCCACACGATCAATACTGGGGTGGCAAAGGGAAATGAGCCAGGCCATCCAAGAAATGGAACAATTTTCTGATGCAGAGGGCGCCAATGAGAACGATGGGGCTGATGGTGGAGGTGAAGATGAAAATGGTGACAGCGCAGAGGAGTACTGATCTAAACTTATAGAAATTCTACTAATACTATACCAATATGCCTGGTAACTCTTTTGAGTCTTCTTTGCCCGCAATGCATTTCATATCCATGTTGAAGTCGCATGTGCACCCGGCGTAAACCGTCGACGAAGTGCGCACAAGACTGCGACCCATATTAGTGTAGACTTAGTAATAGTCCTCTTTAGAGTAGATGTTACATGTCACACATCACGCGTCACAGTCACACGTCACAATGTTTGTAGTATATAAACAGCGTTCATCGCTTATATAATATAACAGCTCTTGACCAGCTACCGCTATCATCTCAGCTTGTACCCTCCACACAACAGGTGAGCAGGAGTGGCAGTTCCTCTACGTATATAGGTATTGCTTCAACAGGTTATGAGCCCTGTGAGCGCACTGTGTGCAGCAATGCACCAGACAGCGCTCCAGCTCCCTGAGCGTCGCTTTAACTAGCTTGATGCTGTGGAAGGCAGTGAGCTCCTAGTTGAGCCCCTGCACAGCCACAAGGTGAAGTTCGTTGATGATTTGCGCCAGTCAGTGAGCTCCTTAGTTGAGCACCTGCACAGGCAAAGTTCGTCGACGACTTGCGCTGGCTGACCCTAGTCATGAGTTAGCTGTTGACAGGAGTGCTTTCACTAGCACTCAGGTGTTTCTTCTTTTCTTGTCTGTCCATTGTCTCATTCACTTGCTGACTCCGTTGACCACAACAGAATTCACCATGTCCAGCGCTCTCGACAAAATGGTCCCTGTGTTTGTTGAAGTCGCACGTGCACCCGGCGTAAACCGTCGACGAAGTGCGCACAAGACTGCGACCCATATTAGTGTAGACTTAGTAATAGTCCTCTTTAGAGTAGATGTTACATGTCACACGTCAC
>Ga0307518_10002123_pt1 | contig 14548 bp, 4 predicted proteins | sample 25_EM_MG_FD_203889 | JGI IMG/M metagenome (GOLD analysis project Ga0307518, IMG submission 203889) | Populus trichocarpa ectomycorrhiza microbial communities from riparian zone in the Pacific Northwest, United States - 25_EM | ecosystem: Host-associated > Plants > Roots > Unclassified | place...
CCGCCCCCCCCCCGCAGGTTTACTATTTTTCTATCTATCCAAGCTTATTCACCATAGGTTTTAAATTGAATGTTTGTGTGTGTATGTGAAAAATAGAAATTGAAACCATGGCAAAAGTTAATAAGACACCAGGTTCACAACTGACAAGCATGCATCTCTTATTGAGAAAGTTAGGATAAAATATAGAGAGGCGTAGTATTGAAACCATGGAAAAAGTCAATAAGACACCAGGTTCACAACGGACAAGCATGCATTTCTTATTAAGAAAGTTAGTATAAAATATAGAGAGGCTTAGTACCTAGTGTTGAAATGTAAATCTTATTTTTTTTTTAAATCCCTAACTGTTATGGGCCATAGAAGAGAGAACCAAAGTGCAAGAGAAAGCCAGTATTGCTGCACCTGTAACATGAAGCAGCTTGAAGATCCCTGCCTGTTGAAATCAGAGTAGATGCTATTTCCTAAAACATACACAATAGAAGAGAAAAAAATCACAATGTTCAGCGGGAAGCAAAGTGACATGATTTTTGCCCTTAATAATAGCCTTAAGAAGAAACTGACAAAAAGTAAATGATATATATATATATATATATATATATAGAGAGAGAGAGAGAGAGAGAGAGAGATAGAGAGATATAGAGAGAGAGAAGGAACAAGAAGAAGAAGGAAAAAAGGCATTCACTGACATAAAACAATTGCTCAAAATATCCTCAAAAGGTGAACATAATGGTGATCCTAAATTAATACTCAAAAAAGATTATTTTTCTAAATTGAAGATACTCACAAGCAATGCATGAAACATGTGAATGTTAAATGTGAAAAGATGCTTACCAAATTCATGTCCTTGAGAGCCCCTATAGGCAGTGGCAACTCCAGACGGCCTGCTCTGCAAATCTCCTAATAAATGCTCCAAATAAATTGTCCTCTACAAACAAAAAAGTTTAAACTGAAAAAAAAATAAAGAATAACAGACCTAAGAGAGATCCAAAACAGACATTCTTTCACCCATAAAACTATATGAGGTTGAATTTTTATACTTCAGTTTTCTTCCAACCACAAAAACACAGATTATAACTTCAACCAAATTCAAAACTTTTTTTATTTCTCTTAATCAAGTAAATTAAGACAGATATAGTTTCCAAACTTAGTTTCTATATCTTAAAAATTATTTTGACCACTAGTTCTTAACTCTTGATAAAAATGCAAAACCTCTGTTAACGGAAATACTAAACAAGTGCCCAGCTAAACGAACATGTAAAGTGGCCAACACACAAGAAATAACTAGCGGACACAAGCATAAATTGTTGTAGCTTGAAAAAGGAACAGAAAGAGTAGCAAAGATAATGATCAACAGCTAAATACAAGAGGCACCCATTCAAGGCAAACTATGGCCAGTAACAAAAAACAAAGGGGAGATTCAAAGTGTGATTTTCATAACATGGAAAACAAGTTCTATTGCTTATGAAACTTGTGTAAGGATGCGATCAAAAAGGTAAACACAATTAACACCTATAACCATACCTCTTTACACTTTTGAACTTCAAGCTGCAATGCAGCTTCTCTCCTTTTCCATTCAGATTCTTTCTTGCACAAATCCACATCCTACAAATAGAAGCAGAAAACTAACACTAACTGTAGAAAACAAACTATCTTTTCTTTCCTCTTTATCTTTTCTACCTAGTAAAAAACATACCTTCTTTACCAGAGAAGCACATTTTTCTTCAAGAAATCGAATTCTCTGCGAACAAAAAGTAAAGTCCATTATTAACCTAATAAATTTCTCCAAAACAGAAACACCCATCAAACTTATTAATACCTTCTGTGATTCTTCATCAACAACAGCAATCCTCGGCACAAACAATTTCCTAATATCCCTCAATGTACCTTTTCTATTACATTGAGGACACTAAAATGACCACACAAAAAAATAAAAATAAAATGGTAATCCATAGAAACAGATATAAATGAGTGAATTTTGAAATCAAATCCTTGAAAACATGAGACAAACAATTAAATACCTTGGCTAACCTTCCACGTTGCCTTAACCATTTCTCGATGCAAGAAAGACCAAACAAATGTCCACAAGGAAGGCAGCTAAACAAAAATAAATAAATAAATACTAACAAATTGAAGAAGTCAAGAAACTGAAGAAAATTAAAGTTACACAATATATATATATATATATATATATATATATATATAAAAGGCACCAGATATGATGGTCGCCTTCGTTGGTCCATGCTTCCATACAAATAGGGCAAAAAAGCCCATCAAATTCACTCCGGTTCCATTGACTATTTTGAGAGCTCTCTCCACCAGCATCATCTCCTCCATTACGGTAACAAATGTCTCCTCCACTTCCTAATTTCTCTACTCTTCTTCGCTTATTTCTCTCCTCTTCCACGTCTACTTCCTCTTCCTGAAAGTTGAGATTTTCGGCTGCTGCTGCAGCTGTTGTTGTTGTTGCTTGGTCAGAATTTAACAAAAACCTAGGAGAAGAATCCAATTCTACAACGGGAATGAAATCCTCATCCTCCTCGGAATATTCCGATTCGGATAGTTCCAATCCTATTTCTAATAATTGCATTGCTTCGTAGTCTTGTTCGTCTGTGATGTACGGTTCTGCCATAAATTCTTCAATGTGATTGTGCAGTAGTGGCCTTGTTTTTTCCTTTCTCTTGGAGAGGGAAAGTTTAAGCGCGACTACACACCTGACACGCCTCCCTCCCTGGCTAATTTTATAAATGGATTGGTCAGTGGTCACAATAGCCGTTTCCATTTAGGAATGGGTCGGTTTGGGGTAGGTTATTACAGTTATTTTTTAAAATATTTTTATATTAAAATATATTAAAATAATATTTTTTTTATTTTTAAAAAATTATTTTTAAAATTAATGCATCAAAACAATTCAAAACATACAAAAAAAACTTTTATAAAAAAAATTTGAATTTTTTAAAAACGCTCCCTTCCTCGACCCTGAATCTTTGTACATTTTATGATTTTAAATTACGGTTTTGATTGCAATTGTACCCCAGCAGCCTTGCCAGGTTGTTTGGAGGTTGCGATGAAACCTATATTTCATGATTTTTTAATATTTATTTTATTTTTATTTAAAATTAATTTTTTTTATATTTTTGTATAGTTTTAATATGTCGATGTTAAAATTAATTTTAAAAAAATAAAAAAATATATATTATTTTAATACATTTTCAAACAAAAAACACTTACCATGCTCTCAGCACTCTCACGGTTATACTTTTATAATGTATAAAAATATATTTAAATTATAATTATTTAAAAAAAACCAAAAAAAAAAAACTCAACCTTCCACTATACATACCAGATTTGCACAGTAGAATTATTGTTTTACTTTAAAAAAAAACACTCAGATAGAAAAAAAGTTTTTTTCATAAAATTTATTAGTCATTATCATTTTTAATTAAGACAAGAATGTTGTTTTACATTTTAAACAAATACTGTAATAATTTTAATATTTTTAGAAGTAAAAAAAATAAAACTAGAGAGAAGGGCTTTTATGGTCTTTTTATACTTTGAATGCATAATAAAATGATTATATTACCCTTGAAAATAAAAATAATAGAACTTGTGTTTCAGGACACTTAGGTCTTTTCAACACAATTATTTTGTAATTATATTTTTGGATAGGTGCAATTAAGTTATAAAAGTAATTAAAAAAAAGTGGTCGTCAAGTGTAACAACAATTGGGAGGTGCCAATGCTATTTGGGTGATATATATTGCGCCACTCAATGATCAAATATTCATGTCACCAGAGCAAAAAATAATGGGGCGTTCTCTTTGCAGTGATGAGACGTGTGTTTATGAAAGAGATGCTATTGAGCTCCATTAAATTTTTTTTCCTTTTCCTTTTTTTTCTCTCTCAACTCTTTCACAGATTAATTTTTATGTCCTCCAGTTTGTATTTTAATCAATTTTAATTTTTATTATTTTTATTACTATTTATTTTACTTTAATATTTCTTTAACTTCATTTGTTTTTTGATTTTATCCTCAAACATTTTATTTTATTTTTAATTTGGTTTTTATTCTTTTAATTACTATTTCTTTATCTTTTTTTTTATTTTTTCAATTTCATCCTTATCATTTTATATTTAATTTTTGTATTCAATTTTAATTCTCAATCTTTTAATTACTATTTTTATTAATTTATTTTAATTTCTCATATCATATGTTACGTGTTTATCTAGTTAACCCCAGTTGATTTGATTATTTTTTTTATGTTTATTTAATTTGATTTTTTTTATTTTTTCGACATTAAATTATTAAGCCTTGAACTTCGTAATTTTTTCTACATTTCTTTATGTGGATTTATCCAAATCTCATATCATAGGTCTCATTTTTTTTTAATGTTTTTTATAAAATTAATTTTTTTATTTGATCATTTGAAATTATATTATTAAGCCTTGAAAGGTTAAAAACATACTAACACTCTATTTTATTTAAAAAAAATCTAGAGTGAAAAAGAAAAACTTCAAACTTTGTATTCAAATACAATATCTCTTCATACATAAAACTAAAATATAGTTTTTATTTTTCATAATTTATACTAAATTTGAAAAATATATTTTATAGATTTTTTATAATTTTCTAATACAAGTATTTCATTGTTTTCCAAATGAAAAAAAAAACATGAACAGTATATTTTTTTATATACAAGCATTAACAATGTGAAATATTTTTTTATATTTTCATATTTAGATAGTATTATAAATATTTGTTTTATAAAGATATTTTTTATAATTGTTAATTTCATTGAAATAAAATTAATATTCAATTATCACTAATATAAAATATTAAGATAATTAATATAAATTATGATTTTAATTTTTCTGTAAACAATAGTTGTAATCTTCATGTATTTTTTTTAATCTTTTTATGAAAAAAATTGAAAAAGAAAAATTAAATTGTTTTGTTACTAAACATCCTCATGTGTAGGCATAGAGACCGATCAAGGCGTCCTTACGTTTGAAAAAACACAAAAGGAATCAGTGGACAGAAACGACAAGTCGTTGTCCATTAATAATGAACGACACAGAGTTTGACATGGGCAATAAAACATAAAGCCATTTTACCTCAACTTTCTTGGTCTCTTTGCTCAATTGCTCCAGCAGACAAGCAAGGAAAAAGAAGTGAGGAGGCTGCAGCAAGCCATGTCTCGTGGCATATCATACATCACAGGGTCTCAACTTCTGTCTCTTAGGCGCCTTCCAAATATTGCAATTATTGATGTCAGGTAAAAAGAAAATCTTCCTCGCTGTTTCCTTTTTATATTGTAGGATTTGTAATTATAAAAGTGAAGTTTTGTTTTGTTGTTTTTAATTGTTATTAATGGAGATTTTGAAGGGATGATGAGAGGAGTTATGATGGACATATAGCAGGGTCTCTGCACTACGCGAGCGATACGTTCACAGATAGGATCTCTAATCTTATTCAAGAGGTTAAAGGGAAAGATACCCTTGTTTTCCATTGCGCTTTAAGCCAGGTTTCTGCCTATCTCTCTTTACTTCCGTGTTTCTTTCCAATTGTTTTATTTTTCTGGGTTTCTATTTCTTAATAGTTTCTTAAAGAATTGGGCGAGTGAGTTTTGTATAAACCCTTTAGCTGTAACAAAGTTCCAAGTTTCTAGGCTTGAACATGGCGATCAAATTTTTTTGTTAATTAAATAGTCATTTTTTTATTTGTTGTGAAATTTACCCACAAGTAAACAATTTTTTTTCTAGAATTATCTCGAAATATTTATAAGTTGCTCTTCATTTTAATCCTGGTCAATACCTTGGACATTTTCCAGTGATCATGAATGTTTGTTATGGATATATAGATGAGATCAGCTCTGCGTACTTGCCAGGTGATTTGTCTATGAGTTTAAGTGTAGGACAACAGGAATTGCTGTTCACAGATAATCATTTGTCAACTAACTTTCCAAGATGGTTTCTTAAGAAGCATCTGGAATCAACTGAAGGAGGTTTTAAAAATATACATACTCCTTGGGTTAATAAGACAGGCATTGAGTTATTCTTAAACAAAATGCAAAAGGGAGAGAAATGGGAAGAGGTTCTCAAAAAAATAAAAATAAATCATGTAGCTAAGTAGAAGGCAGTATATTAGTAGGGGTAAAGGACTTGGAATACAAGGCAATAACAACCTGTATACCCACCATCTACCCTAGAAACATGTGTTTGAAGGTGTCATTATGCTTGGAAGTTGGCAGGGTTTCTTTGTGAGAAAATGGATTATTTCTTGGCAGAGCTGCTCCTTTGTGGAAAAAAGTGGATCCATGGTTGAGCTTTAACCTGTTTCTGTAGCAATTCTCTGAACTTGAATGATAATGGAATTAATTGGAACTGAAAGGATGGAATGGAAGATAATAAGAATTTGGAATTCTATTGAATTGAAAGAAACTGACTCACAAGGACCAAAATGAAAAAGACAAGAAATGTTTTGGGTAGATTCGAGGTAGCCTGGACGTCCAATGACCTAATTGAAAGTCTGAAGATGTTTTACCCTATCGTATTCTCCTATATTGGAACCTTAAATAACAATCAAAATGAAATTTGAATTTTAAATTTTAAATGGACTTGACTAAAAGTTTGAAAAGATCTGGGCTAATTGATAGCTTTGACTCCAGCATTGAAGCGCTGCTGTTTAACTAATTCCATTGCCAAGATGTCTACTTCATTATCAGCACCCTTCATTCACGTGTTTGGATTTCATTTTGCTGGCTTATCTTCCACCATTCACGTGTCTACTTCATCATCAGCACCCTTCATTCCTAGACCTACCTTCAAACATCTTCCTGAAAATTCACTTCCTTGTCTGCAGCCGTATGCTTGTTTTCTGTCTAACTAACCCAGACTTGTTACAGTTTCATTATTTTTGTTATAAATGTGGGTTCATATTAAAGCTTGGATCTTTGCATTAAAGGCTTTTCTGACTTTGTAGTTTGAGTAGTGTCTCTTGTGTTGTTCTCCTGTATTTAGTTACAATCTGAAACCTTGTCAAACATTTTTTTCTTATCGATATAATAAAAACCATAATTTTTTAACAGTTTCTTGTAAGCGATGTCGTAATAGTGCATCGATATTGTTCATCGAGTCTACCTAGGGAACCTATCAAGGTCCCATCCTCTAATGCAAGTTTATGTGAATAGCATGGGATGACTGGAAAGACCTTATCTATAAAAGGCATGCTCTTGAAAGAAGAGAATTTGGTTGGGTTTTCATGTCGTTTATTTGCTATTATTGGAGGTCATTTAACTGCTGTAAAGCACAACTTTTCTCTAAAAGAATTGAGCTTGTTTTCGAAGCATGTATCTCACCTCATTGTTTGCTGAAGCTTAATAATCAGTTTAACATGCAGCATAAGACATTAGTTCCTGTCATTTGACAGGTTTTGGAACTGTACAGGAGAGCTCCTGGTCTTGTGCACCCTTATTTTTGAGTTTTTTTTTTCTCCTGTTATAAGCAGCTGAGATTATTGACATGCTTGAAAGAATAAGTGATGGGTTTTTGCTCAGGTTCGTGGCCCGACTTGCGCACGAAGGCTTGCCAATTACCTTGAGGAGGTGAAAGAAGATGGAGGAATAAAAAACATTATGGTATTGGAACGTGGCTTCAATGGCTGGGAAGCTGCTGGTAGACCTGTTTGTCGCTGCACTGGCATTCCCTGCAAGGATGAAAGTGCTTAGATTTCTGATTGAACCATATCCTTGTTGTGGAGGAGAAGGCAGAATATAATTGTATTATCATAAACTTGCTATATTCACGGATTACATTTCAATGTTAAATTTCAACTTGATGATGGGCAAACTACAAATTTGGTATCCAACTTTTGATTAATTTTCGATTTGATTTGAGTACCCTACTTCCTATTTGAGTTATTCACTTTCAAATTTTTCTCTGATGTGGTGCAGTGGTGATGCATTCATTATCTCGTTTCTTATGACAAAAAAAAAAGGTGTATATTTTATTAATTTTTTACTCGAGTACATTAACTCCTTTCTTCTGTCTTCCAATATGGTACTTTTCTTGATGAAAAAAATATATTGAAGACACGGCTATTATTTGGATTCAGAATGTCCTGTTAATTGTATAAAACAAATGAAAAGGAACTTTTATACTCTTTTTTTTTTTCATTTGATTAAAATCATTTAAAAATCACTGTAATTGTAATTGTAATTAAATTAAAGTATTAGCAAAAAATAAAAAAAATAATGCTTTGTTTTTTAATTTTATTTTTATTTTTCAATATTGAGTCTGTTGAAGATTGAATTTTATAATTTGTGTTTTATATAGTTATTCTTGTTTCATAACTTGAATTGTGAATTTGATAAGTTAATTTGAGTTGACTCTAAGTTATTTTGGTTCTTTTATTTTATTTTAATTTTATCATTTAATATTGAGTTAATTGAGTATTAAATTATATAATTTGTTTTGATTTGTTTTTTATAAGGTTATCTTAGTCTTATAATTTAGCTTACAAATTTCATAATTAATCCATTAAATTAACTAAATTAACCGTTAAAATTTTTCAAAAAAAACATATTAATAACATATTTTTTTTTATTAAAAAAATACTTGATTCGACCTGCAGCACAACCCCATCTTCTAATTCCGATGCTAAGATTATATGATTTGCTTGTAAATCACCGATCATAAACCCTTTAAGATTCACAATAGTTACTTGAACTCTAAAACTATGATCAATGATATGTCATTCTTCTTACTTCTCGGCCTCAGATTCTTGCAATTTGCTGCAGGTTTATCCACTACGAGATGGTTATGTGAAAAACATTTGGAGGAGCATGGGATTTTCGGTTGCAGTGGTGGATAGTGGTGGTTGGTAGCAGAGAAGGAAAAAAGGAGAAGAGGTGGCAGCTAAGGTAGGAGAGAAAAGTTGATAATTTTAGTACTTAATTACTGTTTAATTATTAATTGAAATATAATAATAATTATATAAAAAATTTTAATTATTTTTTTTATTTTATTTTTTGGATGGTGATGTAAAGTGTTAAAAATTATTAAAAATTATTTTGATTAGGATATAAATCATAATTTTTAAGAGAATAAAAACAAAATGAAAAAATAACTAAATTATAAAAGGATTAGTGCAATTTTTCCTAAAAATTTATTATTGTTTATTATTTTCTCCCCAAATTGTTTTTAACATGTTAAAGTATATAAACAAACGTATGAAATATGTAAAATTAAAAACTTTAGAGACCAAGTTTAAGTTTTTTGCGCCCCTTGTTGAAACCTATTTATGAAATATGTATAAATAGGTTTTTTTTTTTAGATTTCATATGTTTTTGCATAGTAAAATTACTAGCTTGCCCTTTATGTCAAAATTAATTTGGACTTGCTTTGGGGGCATTGTTGTATTTTCCTTTTTCTTAGCACAAGAAAAATACAAAATTACCCTTTATCTTAGAATTAATTTAGGCTTGCTTTGGGGGTATTTTTGTATTTTCAAGTGACTTCTTTTGTTATAATCATATTAGTTGAGGGGTAAATTAGTCTTTGACAATAATAAAAAATACTAAGAAAAAAATTGTCAAGCACGTAGGAGAAGTCGCAGTTCTTTGAAGAAGCGTGAGCCGTCATACAATGATCAATATTTTTTTTCCATCGTGTCATTTAATTCCTCGTGATGTCCTTTTCCATCACAGAAAGACGGGTGTTGGGGTTTGATGAATGAATTGTTGTCGGAGCTATTTCCCCTCTCTTTTCTCTCTTCTCCTTGGAGATTCAATTAGCATTTAAAATTTTAGAGCAGTCCTTATCTTTGGATATATTTGGTTATCAATCCTTTTTTTTTTTTAATTTCTATCATTAACTCTTTTGTAAAAATTTTTTTAGTTACATCCTTCCATCAAGATTTTTTAAACTTTGTCCTGATTCTTTTTTTTTTCCTTCTATCTCTTATGAACTTTCAATTGTGTATTGTACAATAGAGAAATTGTAAATTTGTAGCCATTTTCATTATAATGTTTTTTTCCTCCAAAAAAGATACTCTTAAATTCACATGACATCAATGAAATTGTCCAAAAGGGAAGAAAATAATAAAAGTGTAAATAAATATGAAACGCAGTCGTTTAACGTGATTGACGGATCTATATAATAAAAAGAGAAAAATCATCGGAATTTGAAAGAGCGTCAAACTCAATTGCAGACCGATCCTCTCTCTGCTCTCTCGCGTACCAAACAGATACCGAGAAGAAGAATAAGAAGAAGAAAAGATGGTAAAGTTATAATCCTCTTCTTCTTATTTGATTTCGATTAATTTAGTTGTTCCTTTCTGCTTGATTAATTTTTGTTTAATTTTTAGGTTTGCGTAGCGTGCTTGTTACCTCTGTTCCTCGTCCCAATCGTCAATCTGTTACCCTTGATCTTCTATTTTCTCAAGGTAACAACCATCAGAATTCTGCTATTCACTTTCCATTTAATTTATATATATTTTTTTAAAATTTTCTTTTTTATCTCAGGGAAAAATATATGCACTGTTTGGATGGGAATACAGGAAACCAGAGAGAGCTCCTCCAGCGTGTCCTTATAAGCCCCCTGCTTCCAGTATTAACACTACTAACAAAGTCAGTCCACTTCTTTTCTAAATTCACTTATTATCATCTGTAATTTGAGAATTGTGTAAGAAATTACGATACCAAGTTTTTGGTGTTCTTTTTCCATGCTAATTCGCTAGATTACTCCTATTGTTGCTTGTTATTTTGCAATAGATGATTACTTTTAACTTTATTGCTATCCTTGCGCTTGCCCTGGAAAAATGATTGTGGTTGGATGGCTAGGTGTGGGCGTGGCTGTTTAGGGTGTGATTTTTCTTGCTTGTTTTGGTGGGTATTCTGCTTTCAACAGTAAAATTTAAACTAGGGTCTTACATGTTGTAGCAGATGGAAGCGGAAGGTGAACCTGTTGCGAAACCTGTGGCAGTAGGAGATGGAAAGCAGGAGTGAATTTGGAACTGCTTTTATGTGCGTGAACATCAGCTCTTGAGGTTTTTCTTAATGCAACCTAAGGTCTCTGTTAGATATAAAGTATTCTCATGCTACTCTCTCTCTCTCTCAATAATGTTTGTAACTGAGATTTCCTCAAGCTACTGCAGCGTCAAAAGTTTGAATTTGGAATGAACATCAACTTGGCAATTTGTGTGACTGTAAACTATTTTTTGTTGCATTGACAACTGCAGTTTTTTATAGACTTATCTTATATTGATCCAGGTGAAGCCTTGTGTTGACCCAGTTTAGATAATTATATTCCTTTTTAAGGGTTTGGATGGTGAATTTTTCCATAGCTCTACACAGAATATATATACAACAAAACTTTCAGAAGATACTATTCAAGTTGGATGATTTATCAACGTGCTACATAATCAGCATTTCTCGGGCATTAGATTTGTATTTAGTTTTTTTTAACAATCATATGACGGGGTTAGGAGGAAACGGAAATCACCTCCCCATGTGCTGTATTGAAGTTCTCGCTACCAGAACAGCCACCTTTTGTGTTAAAAGAGGAAATTGCATGCGTGGGTTTAACCTCTTACGATCAACTTGATTTCAGAAATTAGATAAATAGCAACTGCCAGAGGATCTATTAAGTAGACTGTTTTGATTGATGGGAAAATTCGATAACCTTTATAGAAGCTCTAAGCTTTGAAGAACTTCGAACTTTGAAGAGGATTTAACTGAGCAAAATCGGGAAGAAGTGTGGAAGGAAACGAAATAGAGGAACACTGACGTTTTAGGGAATCCGTCATGTCCCAAGAAGTTTGGAGTTGTGAATCACCTGTCACCATCTTATATGTGCACCCTTTAGTGGAATGGTGAACTAGCAAGTCCGGAACAGGGAGCCTAAACTGGCAGAAGCAACATGCATGTTCTGTTTGACAATTGGAATGCATGGCAAGATACGACCACAGCTCACAGTGTTGCAGTTTCCAACCAATTGAAAGTGATCCTGCACCATTTGGATTGGGTAGGCTGCATTGCACCGTTTGTGTCTATGAGGACTGCTTAAGGAGTGGCCGTGTGAGACATTGAAGCGTTATCGTTTCTTGTGTCCCGTTTAGCACTCCCACGATTAGTGAAATCTTATTTTGTTTTTGTTTTTTGAAAAATAAAGTAGCGACTTCTAAAATTTATAATATCAATTTTGGTGGTTATTATTTAACAAGAATTAATTGAAGGTTATCATGATCTAATTTTTTTTTTATTATTGGGTTGATGTTTAAATTTTATAATTGTTTTTTTTTCCTATCATATTATTAGATGAAAAGTTATCTATTATATTGTTAAATAAAAAATTCTTTAGAAAAAAAGTAATTATTATGAATTGTGAGTTTTATAATTTATTTTGATTCACTTTCTATAAAGTTATTACGATCTTAAAAAAACATACCAGTATTGGATTGATGCTTTGTTTTTTGTGCATCTATTTTTTTATTATATTATTAAATAAAAAATAATTCCATAAAAATATATAATTATTGAGAATTAGGCTTCATGATTTATTTTTTATGGAGTTATCGTGATTTAAAAAAAACATCTCGGTATTGAATTAATGCTCGGTTTTGAAAACGTCTATTTTTTATCATATAATTAAATAAATATAGTTTTTAAAGAATCAAAGTTATTAAACTTAATGAATTTTATGATTCAAATTATAAGTTTGACGAGTTAATATAAGTTAATTTGGCTCAATCTAATCTATTAATTGTTTTAATATTTTTTTTAAAAAAAATATTATCTTGAAATTTATTTTTTAAAATTTTTATTCAAGTTTTTTTGTAACTAGTAACTAGTCAAATTAATTAGATCATGACATAGTTTGATGATAATTACAAAGATTTTTTCTTAATTTAGATATTATTTCTTTACATATAAATTTTTTTTATCCTGCCGCAATGTGGAGAATTATACAGTACCTACCTATACAAGAAGACCACAAGTAGAAAAGTTGGAGATTGAAAGTGCTACAATTTTCACTCAAACAAACCCAATTTGGCACAATATTAATGGGAAAAAAACCATAAACAAACAAACTTTGAAGATTTGAATTACATGTGTGAATCTGAAAAGTGTATCAAACTTCCTATTTCCAGAAGTAAATTCGGCTTCTCAGAGCTTCCAGTATATGCCCAATTTGTGCAAGACGCCTGAAACTACTGCCCAGAATGCGATTTGTGCAAATATCACATACAACAGGGTTCCTACCCTCTCTGAGTGCCATACATCGTTGAAAACATGTTCTTGGATCCAATAGACCTGTAAGACATTTTTTCTTCCATTAGGGCAGGTGGTATTTCAAGAAGTTAAAATTGTGCTAGTGATTGTTTGAGTGCTCAAGCAAGCCATATACAGAGATAGAATTACTTACAAGTGTGTTGTCTGGAGACTTGTAATACCATCCATTAATAAAACCTTCAAAGATACCCTGTGCTGCCATCACATATACAAGCATTGCATTCATTCCTATCCACTCTAGGAATAAAAATGGCGGTCTCAATCCCCAAACATCAATCTGTTCATGCAATGCAAACAAAGTGATGGGCCTGTCATTCTTGAATCACAGAATTGAAATCCCAAAACTGTATATGGTCGGTAGTATTTTACCAGTACATAGAATCCAGAGAATACAATTCCTGCAGCACCAGCTGTGAAACAGACGTAGCTGAAGCTGTAGAGCTGTTTGTTGATAGGAATAGCTGCACAGCAATGAAGGAATTAACTTTCTAAGTTCTGTTTTGATCTTTATATCAACATTTTTAAATCCCACACAGATAATTTTTCAGAGTTTGGGATACAATCGCAAGGTAATTGATCTCACCATCAGTGAAATGAAGAATGATGGCTACAATCAGTAAGATAACCCCCATTGAGACCCATTGCCTGAGCCTTTCAGCATGACCCTGCATATAGTAAGATTGCTTTTCCAGGTTATAGGCTTGATAATTACCTTATCAAAAGTAGAACTTCTTACCTTGAAATGAATCAGAACATGCCCGTAATGGATGCCAATGGTGCCAGAGAGGATAGCAGAGATAGAACTAAGAGAAAGAGAGAAACCAATATTCAGTTCTACGCTAATTGTTTCCCTATCTGAAATAACATGAAGTTGATCATGGTCTTAATGATCTAACCTCAACAAGCCTTCAGGTTCAAATGGTGCACGGCACCAACTAGGAGCATCCTTCCGAAATGGGCCAGAACCTGGAGAGCTGAGAGTGCAAGCCTGCAAATATTATAAAGAAGATGGACTTTTAGAGTACACATCTACGAAACTACAAGCTGGAAGCAGGAAAAAAGAGAGACGAAACCTCCTATTGAAGCTAAACTCTGCTCGAGTCACAACCTACCTTCAAGCGGCTCCAAACTGGGTATTGATAGAGATGATTAATGCCCCAGACTTCTCGATCCACATAACCAACAGCATTGCATGCAGGTCCTAAATGCCCTCTCATTCCACATTCAACCTGTAATCAAGTCATAACTAGTCGGGATCAGAGA
>Ga0307518_10002124_pt1 | contig 14545 bp, 25 predicted proteins | sample 25_EM_MG_FD_203889 | JGI IMG/M metagenome (GOLD analysis project Ga0307518, IMG submission 203889) | Populus trichocarpa ectomycorrhiza microbial communities from riparian zone in the Pacific Northwest, United States - 25_EM | ecosystem: Host-associated > Plants > Roots > Unclassified | place...
TTCTATTGCTCCTGTACCTCAGGAGTATCCTGTACCTCTGTCTGCATCACCCTGTTGGTGTAGATCCCCTCTCCCCCTCCTCAGCACATCCTCTCTGGACACCGCAGAGGTAAACCACCACTCGCACTTTTTCGTAGTCCTTTGTTGGTGTTGTGTTTGGGTTATTGTTCTGACCCAAATCCACACTTTGACTCACAGCGGTGGTAGTAGGGGCACCTGTGACGTGTCACGCGTCATGGATAGTAGATACGGGTCGCGACCCAGGACCCACGGTAGCTCATATACCCGCAGTACCGGTGCTTTGCTAATTCACGGCTCACACACAGGGACTTTCGATGTATTAAATGAATTTACTACAATACTCCATAGGTATTACATGGAATAATCTAAGTAATGTTGGCCTGGGCATTGAATTGGTGGAAGCCGCCATCTCCGTCGTTGCGCGTTGTCGTTGTTGTGACGTCGTGGTACTGGCCATCTGCATCATGTCATCGTCTTCGCCGTGCGTACGGAGTCATCGTTGTCGTCACCTTTTCCGTGCTGGAACAGGGTTGTCGTCTTCTCCATGCGCACGGAGATGGCGTCATGGTTGTTGTCACCTTTTCCGTGCTGGCAAGGGGTCGTCGTCCTCACCGTGTGCATGGAGATGATGTCGGCGTCATCGTCACCTTTGCCGTACACACAGAGACGGTGTCATCGTTGTCATCATCAATGACGTGCTGGCATGGGGTCATCTCTTCGTCGTGCGCATGGAGACGTCGTCGTCGTCATCGTCTTCACCATGGTCGTGGCGTCAACGTTGTCACCTCCGCCGTGGTGGCATGGAATTGACGTCTTCGCCGTGGCATTGGCCATGGGCGTCGTGGCATCGACGTCGTCACTTCCGCCGTGCTGGCACGGAGTTGTCGTTGTCATTGTCTTCGCCATGCCACTGGCCATGGGGTCGTCGTCGTCATCATCGTCGTCGTCCCCTTCACTGTGGCACTGGCCATGGGTGTCATGATGACAATGACAACGTCTTCGCCGTGCGCATGGAGACGTTGTCGTCATTGTCGTCACCTTCGCCATTCTGGCATGGAGTTGTCACCGTTGTCGTCATCTTCGCCGTGGCACTGGCCATGGGTGTCATGTCGTCATCGTCGATGCTGCTGCTGCTGGAGGTGGTGGTCGGTGTCATCGCGTTGGTGGCCCATCGTGGCTATCATCGTCGCACTGGTGGTCAATGACGTGGATGGTGGTGGTGGCAATCGTTGTCATTGTCGTGACGCTGTGGCACCAACCATCTGCATTGTGTTGTTGCTGTCGCCATCATCCATGTCCAGTGGTGGTGGCGGCTGGTGACATTGAAACAGATGGTCGCAATGGTAGAGGCAGCAAAATGGCTGCTGGTATCGAAACGGATGGCGATGGTATTGTCGAAATGAATGGGTGGTGCTGGCTGGTGACGTCGAAACGGATGGTGGTGGTGGCACACCGTGGAAGCGAGACGGGGCGGTGTTGACTGGCTGGTGTTTGTCCTCATGGGCCCTGGAGTGGTTGGGCCGTGGCATTGACGGCTGTGGTGGTGTTGGCTGGCTGTTGCCGCTGCCATCATCATGTGGGTGGTGGTTGTGGTGGCCAGCGGGGATGAATGGCCGCTGTTGTTGAGTTACTGTAATAAACAAAATAGAAAGGAACAGAAAACATACAACAGCAGGGGAGATCACACTGTGCGAGCATAGGTGTATGCAGGCGCGGGTGTGCAGAGGACCTGTAATGATAGTTAGTAAATGAAACGAAACATACCTGCGGGAGCGATCGCGCTGTGGTGGTGTGGTCGATGTTGGTCAGGGCAGTGGTGACCAATGTCGTCGGCGATGCTCAGGGTGTGGGAGTGGTGGCATTATATTACATAACTAGCTTTTGGGTGATGGGTTTGCGGTTGTATGTGGTGGCGATGTGCTGATCCAGGGTGGAGACGGGATTTCGCAGTGAGAGGAGCACTGAAACAAGACGGGCACAGGTAGTAGTTCTATTGGTAGTTCTATTAGCAATACTAGGTAAGTCTCTACTGGTTGTTTGTCACTATTGTGAAATGTTTATGCTCTGTTGTCCAGGTAAGCTAGGCATGGCGAGAAATGGGGGTGCGAGAGACCTTGACAAGCAAGGTGATCTCAGCCTCAACATCACGGTCATTCCCGCACCAGGTCGCACCGTTCGCTCAAGCTGTCGCAATGTCGAACTCACCACTCCAGTACGCAAGAACCAGGGCACGTCCCACCACCGAGCTGGCTTCGTGCTGCTCACAGATCTGAGGCTGACTTTGCGTCGCCTTGGATCGCACTCCGCTGACTTCGCGTCACTGAGGTCGCCCCGGCACCACCTTGTATCGAGTGCCGGATGGGCATGTCCTACTGTGCAGTGCGTAGTAGCCATCCATTTCAAGTTGTACTTCACAGTTTAAAGAAAAAATTATGAACCCTTAGGAAAAATAAGTGCATGGGTGTGGATGTCCAATTTCTGACCTGCACCTGCACCAAGTGATACTCCTATGACCCACATAGGTACACCCGTATGTACTAACCATGCTTTTGTCTACCTGAGACGACGCTCAGAGCTCCTCCCAAAAAGGAAGGAGGAACTGTCTGCAGTTCCTCCTTCCTTTTTGGTACAGACCCATGGGCCGGGCCGGGTCCTTGCAACACCAAGAAGAAGAAAAGAAGCGAGAGAAGAAGAGTCAAAGCATACATCAGCCTCTCCATGATGACCCACGCCCTGACATCGACTCCGACGATGCTCTCCTAGCTGCCCCCTTGAACTAGTGAAAATGCATGGGTTGGGTAACCCGTGGGAATTTCTTCACCGCATCTCAACTTCAAGCTTCCATTGCATCGAGCCTGGGTTGAATGACCCCATGGCATCTATCAATGCCATATCTCTCATCTGACATGTATGTTTATTTTATTTTATTCATTTTGTCGGCTATCTCTTCTTACAGGTCCTCTGCATGCACACCTTCCATCGCCACTGCCGCCTGCACACGTCTGTGGACTCACACAGTGCGCATTGAGTCATCGTGCCCCTGAATGTAAGTTATCATTTCTTTCGTTTTATTTGTGACGACCCACCAATAGCTCGACGACTCCCCAATGACCACAATGACCACCTGGACGACTCACCATCCACGCCTTACATTACCACAACAGTGCATGCCCAGCACCGCAGCGTCACTACGACAACGACAACGATGACGTGGGATGACCACACGGCGTCACGAGGATGGCGGCAGTGATGGCGACGGCTGGCCAGACACAGCGACGACGACGACAGCGCATCAACGTGTCCATGCCAGCACGATGCAGACGAAGACGACGCGACGCGGATGGCCAAGCCACAGCGTTATGACGACAACGACGGCTGGTGAGGCAGAGGGACAACGATGACGACAACGACGACAGCAACAGCGGCTGGCAGGACACGGCGACGACGATGCTGTGACGCAGATGGCCAATGCCCGCAGACGGAGCCGGCGGCGACCACGGCTGGTGAGGCACGGCAACCACAGCGACGGCGACAATGACAATGACGGCTGGCGAGGCAGAGGGATGATGGCAACGTTGACAGCGACAACGGCTGGCACGACATGGCGACAACGGCGAAGTGATGGAGATAGCCAATGCCACCGCATCACGACGACAACGACGGCTGGCAAAACAGTGCCCACGGTGTAACCCGTGCAGGTACCCATGGTACACCCATGATGGGTATGTACCTACGACACCCTTGATACGGGTATGCACCCATATTCATTGGGTACAAGTTAACCGCGGGTGTGGGTGCGGGTCAGCCCCTCCACACTTGTGGGTACACCTGTGCTATTCCCTACGGCGGCCCAACATATACGACCCTGGTACTGGACCACATGTCAAGAATGCAAGGGAATTCCTGGCATCTTACTTTGCGCAGCCGCTGTCGTTGAATGACATGTTGTGTGCGGAATTCGCACAAGAAGAGATATTGCAAATGTTGTGTACATGTGTACAGTACTTTCGGAAGACATGGCCATTGTATGTGCAGTCGCATGGTGCAGACACAGCTGAACACCAGGTGCTATGGTACAACAAGAGCCGGGCAACGGGGCGAATTTCCCCGTCGTGTTGACAGGATGGGATGTGTTTGCCAACTGCGCTTGGCGTACCTCGTCCACAAACAGCAGATATCTGGACTGTGTAGGTCGTTGCACACTCTGGCCTCACACTCGCACTCGCGCTCACCCGTTGGCAGGCTCTCCGCTGTGGAGTCATCATGGCGTTGTTCGACCACCCGGACGAGATCAAGGCGACGTGGGGATGGGTTGTGGATGAGATGGATGAGGCGAGTGGGAGGTGCTAAATGGCCCAGGTGCAGGGAGGGGCCGGGGTGACGCGCACCTGCGGGGCCAATGCTGCTGCCACTGCGAATGGTTTCAGACGACAGCTGTGTCTTAGTCAGCAGTGATTACATCAGCAAGTCTGTGCAGTTTGAAAATGCGAGGCAGCCCTTTCAATCCACCCGCCAACTTGACGCCCCCTCAGGCTACACTTCGTTGTCCTCACCTCATGTACCAGCCTTTTCCCTCAACTGAATGGCGTTATTTACTCTCCCGCATTGGAAGTGACCTCAATGTGCTTTATGAAGCATTGGAACATTTGGATGCAGTCGGTTTACTCCCACCTCGACTAACCTTGCTTTACCATAGTCTAGCTGAGTTGGTTATCAGTGAGGGCAGGGAGATTGCAGGAGAGTTGTAAGTGCACAACTCAAATGCTATATGTGAGAGACTAATCATGCTCACTGTAGGAGGGTAGTACTGCCTTCCTTTGTGGATGCAGCTGTGCAGTCTTCACCTTCACCCACACCACTCTCACCCTGTGCATTGACTCCAGATGATCATCACCACTGGACACCCTTGTCTCAAATCTCACAACAGTCACACAGCAAAGGTGTGGCAGCCTTGGAAGTCTTTCCTACTGTACAGGGATGTTCTGACCACCAGAGATGCTGTGATGCAGAGGAAGCTGTAGGCAGTGAGGGTGATGAGGATGAGGATGATGAGGATGATGAAGAGAGGAAGGTCCAAACTAAGCGACGGAAACGAGCAACCAAACCCAATGTAAGCAAACTGCAGTCCAGTCTCTCACCCTGTGCATTGACTCCAGATGATCATCACCACTGGACACCTTTGTCTCAAATCTCACAACAGTCACACAGCAAAGGTGTGGCAGCCTTGGAAGTCCTTCCTACTGTACAGGGATGTTCTGACAGCCAGAGATGCTGTGATGCAGAGGAAGCTGTAGGCAGTGAGGGTGATGAGGATGAGGATGATGAGGATGATGAAGAGAGGAGGGTCCAAACTAAGCGACGGAAACAAGCAACCAAACCCAATGTAAGCAAACTGCAGTCCAGTAGAGGTGCCATTGGGCCCCGCAAGAAGAAGTCTCAATGGACTGTCAAACATTCACCCTACCTCAATGCCTCTAACTCTGCTGAGTCCTTTATTGCACTCCTGGCAGCTGCCCATTGGGAATCAGAGACATATGATGTGGCAGGATGGATTAGTGAGGTTGGGGAGAAGTTGAAGGAAGATTCAGTCATCTTTCATGATGACTCATTAGGTTCCTTAGTATGGAGATGTGAAAAGCTCTCCAACCTTGGGGTTCGGGTGAGCTTTTTCATCATGCTCACCCAAATCCAACTGGTGGCAAAGTGCAAGAGGTATGTAGTTTTTGCCCATTTATTATGCAGATTGATAACTTCTGGACAACAACAGCTTATTTACTCATAAAGGTTACAAGTCTCTGAAGGCTCTTCACACAGCAGAGATCCACCCCATTCCAAACAGTCCATCCCTCTCCAGATTTCGTTCATGGCATTCTGCAGGTGCCAAGTTTGCAGCTTTAGCCAGTGGGGCCTCTGTCTATATACTAATCCTTGTGGCTGGACTTGAGATGAGGACAAAGCTGGCTGCTCTGCCTGGAAATGACCCTTGGGATATTGCCAACACCCTCAGATGTATACACTCCAGTGTGTGGGTGGCTACTTATCAAATGATGTCTGACTGATAAGGGGTTTGCTTAGACAACAGCTACTATGTTCTTGTTAAGGACAGAATTGTGCCAACCATACAACAAATGCAACAGGCATTACCACTGAGAACAAGCTCTCTCTTCTCTGGATCTCTCTTACAGGAACTCAACTTATCATCCGAGATTGACTGTGCAGACTTCTTTGAGTCAGATACCTTCTTTGATTCACTATTATTCAAGTAAGCCATTCAATCTGTTGGTATCAAGTATCAATGAGTCTAACAATTTCAGTCAATTTTCTCTGCTCACAAGAGATTCAGCACTTTGGGGGGGATGCCCACAACTGGCATGCATTGCTCCAATGCAATCAATTCAAGAGCTCACATTCAATGTGTTGACTACAGGGAGCTTTCATCGTGCCTACAGCCCACCTTTGACAGATATGGAGGATGTGACACCACCAGCCTCCCCCTTTCCCAAACCACTACAGCCTGCTCTCAACCCTGTTATGAGTCAAAGTGGCAATATTGTCATTGAAACATCTTATGATCCATTCCTTCCATCTAACTTGCAGTTTCATGCACCAAGAGATCACCTAGAAAACAACAAATGGACAGAAAATGAAAGAGCTGTGGCTGCCAATACAGAGCCAATCCTGGAGCTTGAGGATCTAAAACTTAAATTGGCAAGCCACTATGTGGGGGGTGTCAAGAACCCACACCAACCATACCTACAAATCTCTACCTCTGCATTTCCAAGGTAAGTTGTATGCCCTAACCAGTTGAGAACTCTTTACTAACATCTGATGAGGTCTCGCCTTCAAATTCAAAATGCTGATAAATCTCTAATGGTCTATGTATCAACAACCTTGCCACAATCAATTAGGTCCAATATTGAAGCAAGCTTCACTGCTTGCATTTCTAACATCACTCACCTTCAAGATATGGACTCCCAGCTATCCAGTGTGCAGAAGCTTCCCTTTGTGGCCATCCACTGTTCATGGTATAACAGAAATGCTACAAAGGTGAGTGGATTAGCCTCATGACTAACAACTTGTAAATGATATGTATTTTAACAGGGTTGTGAGGCACCATCTGACACTCACCCTTGTTACCTTGAACGCCAAGATGGATCAGTGGTGAATTACACCCAAATGGTGCTTTACCTATCTGTTGAGGCTCATCAATATTGGGAGCCTCTGCTGAACCTACAGCAGGTTTGGGCAGATCTTTTTGAGTATGTAAGGGATGAGGTGGGCTCTTATTGTCAATGGTGCCTGCCAGACTTATCATTGGGACATGCAGCTAAGCACCAGCCTACCTGTGGAATATGAAACATTGTCTGCAATGGCTGAGCTATTACCAGGACACAACACACCTGCAGCTTTTCCTTTCCAGTCCCTGGTCCTCAACATCAATGCAGTCACCAAAGCTCATAGGGATAGGAAGGATTATCAGTTATGTTTGGTCATACCTGTTGGGACTTTTGAGGGAGGGGAGTTGTGTCTGCTGGAGACAGGATTGGTGTTGGATTTGAAAGCTGGGGACCTTGCTGTGTTCAGATCTTCTGACATCACTCACTTCAATCTCCACTTCCAAGGTGAGCAACTTATTTCAGTGGCATTAGAGCTCCTTCACTAACTGTGACCAAGGCCGAAGAGCTTCTGTAGTCTTACATACAGACAGGGAAATGGTTTCCTGGGCAACTGATAGGAATGGGTGGATGGCTAATAATTACCTTCAGCTGTAGCTTGTTTGGGAATATCTTGGAACCTCCTTCCTGCAGTCAGACAAAGAGATTAAGCAAAATGAGATATATTGCATCAAGCCATACTACAAACAACCTGAAGCTCAAGGCGTGCCGCTTGAGGGAAAGTTGGTGTGGTGTGGGAGGGGCAGTGCAAGGGGCTCGAGAGGTAGTGACAGAAGGTCCAAGACATCGAACGGTTGTGGAGCTGCTGTGTGCATGCATGTGTTGATGATGCGAGTTGGCATTTGAATGAGTTGGGCAGCAGCTGGAGAGGTGGAATTGAGTTTGAGGGCACCCCAATCAAGTTACAAGCACTCGTGACCACATTGATCGAGTTGGATGGCCAGAACGGCACCGACGAGAACGCACACGTTGGGGGCACGAGGGTTGTATGAGCAAGTCAGATAGCCCTAGGAGCTACACAAACACATTGAGTATGCGCACAGACTCCATGCCATGCATTGTGGAGGTCTAAAAACACACCGCCTGTCTTCAGAATGCACCAAACGAAGTTGAAACCACCAAACTTACCTAGTAGTGCTCCAAGACGGAGTGAAAATTAGTCAAATGCTGTAGGAAACCACTCGAACGTACGCACAGACGTGCCAAGTATTAAAAGCGTCCCGATGACAAGAATGTCAGAACACGTCGAGTGAAGCTCAGGATGAAAAACTCACATGCAACACATGAAATCGAGTAGCCCGAACGTTCGTCGTCCGACCACGGAGGTATGCCATTGAGGTCCTGGGCACCGCGTGTTGCGCATTCTACCCCACGATATGTTGGAGATACTATAAACAAAGTTGAAGGCACCAGACAATGATGGATACAAAGAAACAGACAATAAATTTGACTGCATTGGGAAAATTAAACAGTGGAACTGAGGGCTGCAGTTCCATTTCAATCAATTGTGATTCTACGTCCCCGGTTTGTGGGTAGTGAACTATAGGCGGGTCATGTTCGGCACATGCGGATAGATAGAAATACATACCATTCGTCTCGCAAACGGGCAATGCTCCAATTACTGTGTGACCAGTACCAACTCCGTCACAAGCGTTCGTGACTCCATGCCCTCCGCCACTGATTTGCTCACGACCTATCATTCGTTCATCTCAGCAGTGCAAGTTAATGGGTGAAAATACGTACTGTTCAGCCTAGTCAACCCTCTAACTCCATTGGAGCTGATACTCGCCACCTTGTGCAACCGCCTACAACCCTTACCCTTCCTTGCATGTTTCTTCTTCCTCCTCATGTGTTTCTCTGCCATTCGCTAAGAGTTACATTAATTATACATATGAAAGGCATCTGACACTCACAAATGGTTGTAGAGTAGGTTTAGGTGGTATTCTGTATGAAGGAGGTGAGAAATGAGAAGTCTGGGGGTAGGAAATTTGCAGCATACAAGAAAATAGGAATTAGGTGAGTCAAACGACTCCATACACAATAACTTGCAGTTAGGAAGAAGGCTGCTGTGGAGAAATGGGATGTGCAACAGACAGGGCTGCTATGGCCTCAGGTTGTTCAGCAAAGGTGCCCTTATAGGGTCTGCGGGTGTGGTAGTGGCGGTAGATGCAACTTGGACCACAGTAGATGACGGGAAACGATCTGACCACCCCATTTTCTGAATACATAGCCCTAACTATATTGTCAGGGAATGTCAGCCGCACCGGATGGATGATGTTCATGGTTTTGGGGATGAAAATGTTCATGGTGAACGAGCTAGACAGGTACCTGTGAAGTAAAGGCTCTCACAGACCTCAGTGTCCTTTGTGAAGCACCCCATCCAGGTGGGATTCACAGGAACAGGTTTCGAGGGGGGAGAAGCAAAGAGAGGGTGGAGGATTTCGATGTAGTCAAGCAATGCGTGAATATCTAAAAGAGTGTGCTGAAGCTGCGCAACGAAAACGACGAGGTCCCTGAGAACCAAAGGGTGGTGCCACAACACAACAGATGAAGTAGATGCTCGAAGTCCTTGACCCTTCTATCTCCAAGCGTGCCCACCACAGACTTGAAGCCAGTTGGAATGACAAAATCGTCCCGAGTCAGATCATACCATGCAATGGCAAGTGAGGGGACGGAGTCCTTTCGAGGAATGCAAACAGAGTACCGGTATTCTTTGTCATAAAGCTGTGGCCATTGAGAGCAATCAACTAGCCCGAAATGACCATCAGCACAGGGTTGAAGGTCTTTGCCCTCGAAAATATGGGGTTCTAGGACAAAATCTACATTGGGTGATGTTATCACCCAGTCGTCCTTGCAGGCAACTGCTCGTGCGTTGAGAGAAGTGATTTTCGTTGTAGATGTATATTAGCTCCTGGATCCAAGGGAAGGGGAAAAATGTACCATCGTGGGGCTGAGTATATGGTTTGAAGCGAGATCCGGCAGAGGCCATGGTGGGACTGCTAGATATATACATCGGCATAGATGATCACAGAGATAGCAGTTAATTCATAGAAGTGAGAAAGGAAACAAAATTACACACCTAACGACACACAAGATAGATGAAGACTTGAAGATTTCCAGGGAGGCCTCCGTGACGCGAAGTCGAGAGTGTGTGATCTAAGGTAGCACAAAGTCAACCTCAGAAGTTTGAGTGGCACAAAGCCAAGTCCAAGTCCAAGTCCAAGTCCACATACCGGATTGTGAGTTCACGGGGAAGTTTGAGAACACAGGGGAGAGTGGGCAAGGCACATGCGTATAGGCGAATCGAGGACGGATGAAGAGGTGATGATAAAAGGAGCTGGAGCAAGAGAACTAGCCTGAGTGACAGGACAGGTACTCCTCAAGGTCTTTAACCCCACTGGCACTCAATACGAGGTGGTGCCAGGGCGACTTCAGTGACACGAAGTCAACGGAGTGCGATCCAAGGTGACACGAAGTCAACCTTAGATCTATGAGCGGCACGAAGCCAACTCTAAGTATTGAACTCACCGGGGGGCTTCAGGTCGCGGGCGAGAGTGGACGAGGCGTCGTGTGCGTGAAGTTGCTCGAGGAGGGGGGATGAAGCAGCAACGCAAGGAGTCGGAGTCAGTGGCGAGATTGAAGTTACATGATTGTAAATATCACGTGCCACCAATGCCACGGGACTCGTGTTTCAACTTCAACCACTCTGCTTCTGACCCGACTCAACTTGCTTCAAGTCCACTGCACTCTCAGATCTCAGCCTCAGCCTGCGTCATTCCCGCACCTGCATCATTCAACGCTTCAGCTGCCTCAATTCCAAACTTGCCACTCAAGTACTCGAGAACTAAGGCATGTCCCACCATGAGCTGGCTTCGTGCCGCTCACAGATCTAAGGTTGACTTTGCGTTGCCTTGGATCGCACTCCGTTGACTTCGTGTCACTGAAGTCGCCCCGGCACCACCTCGTATCGAGTGCCAGTGGGGTTAAAGGCCTCGAGGAGTGTCTCGTCTGTTTTTTGGAGTGAGATCCCCCTTGTTGGATGGGCATGTCCTACCGTATGTGTGTAGCCGTCCATTTCAATCTACCACTGGTGCATAGCTGATCACAATGTACTGTTTGACCATTTTCTAGCATTGATCCTCAAGGTACGTATTTTATCATCTCCATCCAGCATTTTCATCATTTGTACAACTTGTCGTGTGTTCACTTTCTCAGCTTTGGGTGTGTACTAATTGCATGATCAAATTCACTCTCGAACTACATTGACTGATGTGTCAGATTGGAGTCTCAGTACTATCTTCATGGCAATATCAAGTGCCAGTAGCACTAGGTCACTCAGGGCCACCTATCGGACCGCTTCAGCTTACTACTAGTAAGTTTTGACACACACTTAGAAATCTGCCCACGTTACTTATTTTTCTCGTTTACCTAGTGATTGGTAATATTTGGATGCTCCCCACTGTGGAGCACCCCAACCCAATACTATTTTGGCAGCCTGAAGTCCGCAGGCATCACATCCGATTTCCCTTCTTCCTCGGCCCATGTCCACAGCACTGGCAAAATCGTGTATGCCAAGTTACCAGCCCTATGAGATTTCTTTCTCTCTGTTTTAGTCTTGTTCTCATTGTGACTATGTTTTCTCTGTCATGCGGCAGTGACAAGTGCTGCCGCACCTTTGCAAACCCTGGGGCTATGACCCAGCACCGGAAACACTGTCTACACTATCAGGAGCAGTTCCGCCAACGACAGCAATTCCTAAAAGATGTTGCTAGAGTTAACCCGCATGAATCAACACAAGACCCTCCAGCGAAGCGCCTGAAGACCAATTCGTTGAACTCTGAGGCAGTGGTGCAAGTAAGTCCAGCTAACTTTTATTGCCCTACACCTGAAATTTATGGGCTTTGCCAACGGATAGTCTCAGGCAGGGCAGAATGCAGCCACATCTGTTCCTCAACCGTCTTCTTCAAGTTTTAGTGTTCCATTATCACCAGAAGTTCCAGCTGCACCTAGCTCTCCAATCCCTGAACCAGAAGTCCCTTTTTCAAGTGATCGCCATGACTTACCTCCCCAACCCTCCCCTCCTACCAATTCCCACCCACCAGATGTGCTTAAACCACGAACACGTCGCCTGCCTGCTCGATATCGAGACCACCTTCCAAAGCCACCTCTTCCCATTGACCCAACTCCAGCCTCTACCTTTTTACCCCGGGTAATTCTCCATGTATTCAACTCATTCCACACCGGTTTCAATATATTTGGGATAGCTCGTGAATATCGACACAGACCCTCCTATGATCCGGAGCGAAATGTCCCAGCTCAAGAACTTTCCAATCCCACTGATGATGGCCCAGCAATAGGCTCTGATATGGAACACCAACCGCCACCTTGGCCATGGTCCAATATGTCGATATGGAGGCTGATGGCATGGCTGTTAACCGGAAATGGCGAGAAATCTAGTGCTGAGACCACGAGACTAGTTGACGATGTACTTCTTGCTGACGATTTCAAGCTGGAGGATCTCTCGGGGTTCAATGCTGAGACAGCAATTAAGAACATGGACAAGTCGGAAGCGGCTCTTGCACCTAACTGCCAGTCCACGGATGCACCAGAAGGGGATGGTTGGAAGACGAAGGTTGACGTTAAGATCCAAGTCCCCTTACGCGAGAAGTGTAGCGAAGGAAATGGAAAGATGTTCACAGTGCCCGACCTTGCTTATCGACCGCTCGTATCAGTCATCCGGGCAGCATTCGCAGATCCCATTTCAAAATGGTTCCATCTTACTCCTTTCAAGCGCATATGGAAGTCTCCAGTTACGGGTAAGGTGCAGAGACTTTACGATGAACTATATACATCCGATGCCTGGAACAAAGCACATGACGACCTGCAAAAACAGCGGAGAGAAGATGACCTTGAACGAGTAATTGCCGGCTTGATGTTTTGGTCTGATGCCACTCATCTTGCTCAGTTTGGCCATGCAACTGCCTGGCCAGTATATTTGTTCTTTGGAAATCTATCGAAGTACAAGCGTGCATCTGCCAGCCTGAGGCTGTGCCATCCAGTGGCATTCATTCCATCTGTAAGTCTTTGCCTAGTTGATGCTTCCTTGGCAATGACATGTAGTGTTGTCTAGCTTCCGGAATCAATTACTGATTTGTTGAATCGTTTCGTGAAGTCGAAGAATCACACGGATTTGTTAACGCATTGTAAACGTGAACTTTTCCATGCCGTCTGGAGGATACTTTTGGATGACGAGTTTGTTGAGGCATACAAGAATGGTATACAGTCGCGGACAAGCAAACACGACAATTTTAGTCATCGAATTATCTACACTCAACACAACATCCTGAAAGTCTGAAAACTGTATATTAAGCATACTTAGGACATATAGAAAAGATCTGCACGAGCAGATTTTTATGATACTGGGTTTGGAAAACTTTGACCCCCCAAAATTTGGCCGACCCCCCTAAAAAATCGCAACAATTCTGAAAAGCGCAGAACGAAGAGTATTTGGTTAGTACAAGATGTCGCCGCTGTATGAACGTGAGATGTAAGACTTGCGGTGAGTAAAAAAATTGAGCCAGCCTGAAGTTCTCACTTGCCTTCAAAACAAGAATGTCTCGCGGCCGTCCTCGAAAATGTGTTGTAACTCAGAACACGGCTGGTTTGCGCAATCGGAATTCCGTTACTGACACTGCAGGTCATGTGTCATCGTCCGACACATCCGAATCTGATGACGAGTGTCTCTATCAGAGTAAACGAGTACGGGCACAGTCCCATACTCCCAGCCCAGACATGTCAGATGGCGAGGACCAAAACTGGCGACGTGGTGCTGTATTTGACAGCCTGAAATATGTGGCCGATGAAAGCAACTCGGAGGATGAACTCGAAGAAGGTGGTGATGGCGCTCTGTTTGCAGGAGTTGATGAGGCCGAGTTTTGTGAACGCTTGGAGGACCTTGCTGTAAATGCTGGCGATGATCCCCTCGATGCAACATGGTTGCCTTCGAAACAGGCAAAACGTGCTGCACAGCGCAAGCAAAAGTCAGTTGGTCGTCCCAAAGAATACAAAAAAGGGCCCGATGTGGGAAGCAAGGCAGAACGCACGAAACAACGATACAAAAAACTTTTGGCAGATCAAAAGTTACTCACCAACTTCATTGGGTTTGCTTTTTCGAGCCAGCAAAGTCGGGATCAGCCTCCCCAAGCTTCAAACCTATTCTCCACTGTCTCAGCCTCAGTGCCTAGTACTGTGACCAATGACGAAGCAATGGAACCACCAGTGGTCTTATCACCTACTCCTTCACCTACTGAAGAGCTCAGGGACACTCCTTCCATCCCCACCTCGTGTGC
>Ga0307518_10002127_pt1 | contig 14537 bp, 13 predicted proteins | sample 25_EM_MG_FD_203889 | JGI IMG/M metagenome (GOLD analysis project Ga0307518, IMG submission 203889) | Populus trichocarpa ectomycorrhiza microbial communities from riparian zone in the Pacific Northwest, United States - 25_EM | ecosystem: Host-associated > Plants > Roots > Unclassified | place...
GACGGGTTCGCCTGCTGCGATCAGATGACCGCGCACGCGCTGGCCCACGGCGGCTTCATCCGCCCCGCCGAGGCCTCCGGGCTCTCCGCGGTCACCGGCCGGGTGCCCGCCGAGTTGACCGAGGCGGGCGAGGCCGCGATCGCGGTCACCGCCGCCGCCTGACCTTTCACCGCATCGTCTGTCCGCAGTGGACGACGACCGTTTACAAGCACCTCCCGCGTTCCTAGGATCCACCCCGGGATGAGGCCGTCGCCGCGCGACGGACCGGGTTGGGAGGTGCCGATGGCACGCACGGCTCGCCGCGATACCGGTGAGGACGCCCTGAGCACGTTGATGGCCGAAGCCGGTGCGGCTCCCCGTCGCCGGGGACCGCGCGGGCCGAAGCACCGGGCGCCGGAAACCACGCCGGGCCCCGGCCGGATCCGGCGGATCTCGGCGTTTTCGGCGGGCGGCCTGCTCGTCGGCGGGCTGGTGGCCGTCCTGCTCGTTCCGGCCGACGCGGCCGACGTCGTCCCGGGCACCCCGCTCCTGCCGCCGTCACTGACCATCGCCCCGCAGGCGATCGACGCCCCGGCCCCCTCGCCCGCCCCGTCGGGACCGTCGGGCGGCAGCGTCGCACCCCCGCCGCCGATGACCGCGTCGATGCACGGCTCGGAGACACCGTCCCCGACACCCGCCCCGGAACCCGAAGAGCGGCCGGATCCGCGCGCCGGTCACCACGACTTCGACCAGTACTACGACCAGTACTACGACTGGTATTACGGCGGCGGACATCAAGGCGGTCGCTGGCCGCAGTGGGGCCGGTAGCGCCGATCGGGTGATCGACGGCGTCGCTCACCGTCGACCCAGAATCACGATTCATCCCCGTTTTCGTCCGTTCGTGTCTGCTGTCATTTTTCCTGTGTCCCGCCTTCGGCCGGATACCTACGATGGTTCGCACTCTCCATTCCTCCCGGAGCACGGCTAGGGGCTGAACAGGAAAATGAGTGTGGACCGACATTCTCCCGCGGTGCAGTTCGCCCGGAGAATGCTGATCAACCGCGAGACGGGGAATCCGTCGCGCCCGCAGCCGGTGACGCTGCTGCTCGGACCGGTCGGTTCGGGGAAGACCACGGCGCTGGAGGCGATCCGCCGCGACCTGGGCTGGGGTGTGGTGCACGCCGGATTCGACTTCGGGCAAGGCGGCCGGGCGGGCACGATCGACGTGCTCACGAAACTGGCCTACTCGTTGTCGAGTAAATGGCGGAATCGGCCGAAACCGCAGTTCATCCGGTTCACGATTGCGCTGATCGCGGTCCAGGCGGAGCTTTCCGGTCGAAATCGCGACGAGGACCTGGCGCAACTGAAGTCGCTGCTCGGCAGTCTCGACCGGATCATCTGGACACCGGCGATGGACAGCACGCTCGACACGCTGACCGAGACGGCGAAGGCGACCGGTCTCGTCGAGCCCCCGTACGCGGATCTGTTCCGCCAGACGTTCCCGCATCTGGTCCGGAACATCCGGCCCAGGCTCGGGAAGGCGCTGCGGTCCTTGGCGGATTTCCCGCACGCCGAGGGGAGATCCCCGTTCGACGCGCTGCTGGAACTCAACCGGCTCGCGCACGGCAGCGCCCGTGACGCCAAGGCGGTCACAGAGTGGCTGATGGCGGCGTTCCTCGGTGATGTGCGGGAGAACCATCCACGAATGGCCAGGCCGGAGGAGAAGAGCCCCTGTACCTGCGACATCTCGCAGCAGCGCAAGCATTGGCACAACTGGGTGGTGGTGCTCGACGACGTCGACCATCCCGGCGGGACCGAATTCCTCGCCGATCTGATCGCGGCCAGGGAACGGCATGCCGTCCAGCATCCGAACGACCGCGAGGCACACGACGCCCTGCTGGTGATCGCCACCAGCGGGCGGTGGCACGACGACTGGGGCACCGCCTGGCTGGCGCCGTGGAAACCCGCGTCCGGCGCCCCGCCCGCCGTCCGGCCGATCGTGGACTGCGAGGAGGCCTCCTACGACGACTGGGCGAACCCGGGAACCGGCGCGCTCGACTCGGCCTACTACCCGGTCCGGATCTCGCCCCAGTCGATCGGGCGGATCGCGCGGATCCTCGATTCCGGCGCGCGGACGCCGAAGGTCACGCTCGCGCACCGGGCGACCGGCGGGCTGCCGTCGGCGGTCGAACAGCTCACCGGTCGGTTGCGGGCGAGCGACGCGCGCGAGGGCGATCGCGACCTGCTCACCACCGACCCGCGTGGCGAGCAGGATCCCTGCTACCGCAGGCTGACCGAGCTCGCCCTGACCGAACACCTCGACGACGTCCACGTCGACGACTTCGTGACCGCGGCCCCGTTCGCGACCGCGCCCTGGCTGATCCCGGACGCCGCGCAGAGCCGGATCGACCAGCCGCACGTCGGGCGGATCCTGACCGAACTGCGCACGTCGTTGTGGGTGACGGCGAAGAACTCGCCCGGTTCGACGACCGACCAAGCGGCACTGCATCCGTGGATCGCCGCGAACCTGGTGTCCGCGCTGGCCCGGCGCGGCGACGGGGACGGGCCGACCTACACCGACCAGTTCAAGGCACTGCGCGACGATCCGGACACCGCGCAGGATCCGGTGCGCCTGGCCTACTGCAATCTCGCGCTGGGCGACATCGGCGAGGTGGTCACGTTCTTCGAGCGCGAGTTCAACCGGATCCCGCACGCGGAGTGGATCGCGAAACTCGAGCTGGTGCTGAACGCGCCGGACGATCTGCCACCGGAGCGGGATCACGCGGAACTGTACGAAGAACTCGTCAACCTCGACAACGCGCAATGCCCGGCCGGCCGGTCCGAGATCCGGAACAACGTCGCCCGGCTCATCGCGGCGGGCTGGCTGACCGCCAACCCCTTCGCGGTCCGCGGGCAGGCTCAGCATCAGGTGATCGCGAACGCCTTCGCCGCGCTGGCCACCACTTCGCACCAGCCCGACGTCGGCGCGCTCGTGTCGGCCAAGGAAGCCGCCCGTCGCGGCGAATTCCCCTGACCCGGAACGGAACTCCGTCATGTCCTGGCTCGATTCGTTGAGAACACGTATGTCCGAGGCCCGTGAACGCGCGGCGACGGGACCACCGGTGCGGCCCCGCGGCTGGGCGCGCCGTCATCGGGTGCTTCTGATCGCGGTCGTGGTCCTGCTGCTGAGTGCCGTGCTGGTGTCGTTCCGGCCGTGGGAGTCCTGCGGTGCTGGCCTGCGCGCGGTGGACGCGGACGAGGATTCGATCGGCTCGTCGTACGTCTGCGTCGGGCTGAACCTCGACTCGGGCCCGATGCGGGAGGACGATCCGCTCGACCCGTTGGAGAAGCTCATCAAGGGCCGCAACGAGATGGCGGGCGACAACTTCAAGACGATCGTGGTGCTGGAGAACCTCGCGCCCGATCCGAAGGTCGACAGCCAGCCGTTCCCGTTCGTCCGGCGGGAGATCCAGGGCGCGATCACCGCCGCGTGGCCGAAGAACGGGCCGCCGGGGATCAAGCTTCTGCTGGCCAACTACGGGAGCAACGCCGAGCATTGGCAGGTCGTCGCCGACGAGATCGTCGCCGCGGCCGCCGCCCAGCGCATCGTGGCGGTCACCGACATCGGCATCAGCACGGAGAGCAGCCGGGCGCTGGTGGCCGAACTGTCCCGGCACGGGATCGCCACGATCGGCGCGACCGTCACCGCGGACAACATGAACACCGACCCGAAGGGCGTCCGGATCGACAACTTCTTCCGCGTCGGCCCGACCAACACCGACGAGGCCCGGGCCGCGGCCGGATACATCGCCGCGCACGGTTTCAAGCGCGTGATGATGATCCAGGGTGTCAGCAAGGAGGACACCTACGCGACGACGCTCGCAGAAGCCTTCCAGAGCTCATCGAAGGTCCCGGTCATCTTCACGAAGACCTACGACGTCAAACCGCTCACCGACACGTCGCGTGAGGCGTATCTGCGAGGGCTGTTCAGCAGGTGGCACAACGACATCTGCGGCGCGAGACCCGATCTGATCTACTTCGCAGGCCGTGGACTGGACCTCGGCGCCCTCGTGGCGGCGCTGGCGGGCGACGGCGCCTGTGAAGGGCTCGACACGGTGACCGTGATGACGGGTGACGACGCGAGCACCCTCGCCGGGAAACCCTTGCAGCTGAACAAGGACATCAGTGTCCGGCTCCGCTATACGGCCCTCGCGTATCCCGACCAGTGGGATATGTTCACCGCCGATCCGGCGCATCCGACGTACAAGAAGAATTACGACAACTTCGTCGCGGAATTCACCGGTACGCACGGTTTTCCGAAGGCGGAATTGTGGGACGGCGCCGCGATGATCGAACACGACGCCGTCGCGGCGGCCGTCGAAGCCGCGGTGCAGAACGTGTCGGCGGATCCGGTTTCGGTGCCGGACGTGTTGCGCAGCATCGACTGCAACTCCCCGGTGCCCGGCGCGACCGGGTTCGTCGCGTTCGATCAGGCGACGGGGAACCAGCTCGACAAGGCGCTGCCGATCCTGTCGATCGATCCGGACGGTTCGGTGCATCCGGTCGACCTGGTGTGGTCGCGGGGGCGGCCGCTGAACACGAATCCGGACTGCGGGCGGTAAGTGGCCTGAGCGGGGTGGAGGCGTGTTGCGAAAGCCACTTTCCCAACCTTCAACGTTGCGAAAGTGGCTTTCGCAACGTCGGCGTGGGTTCGCGACACGGGGCATCTGGGCTGAAAGCTGTGAAGGCCTCCTTCCCTACCTTGAGCGTAGGGAAGGAGGCCTTCACGGACTGACACCGGTGGGGAACGGAAGTCAGCCGGTGTAACCCGCCACGATCTTGGTGTAGTCGTACTTGCCCTGCGAGATTCCCGCGCAGTTGTTGCAGTCGCGGTTCACCGCCCAGAACGACAGCCGGGCGAGATGTTTGCTCGCCGCGTAGTCGCGGATCGCGCGGAAGTCGGCGACGCTGACGGTTTCGCCCGCCACGTCGGTCTTCCCGTTCATCGACGAGAGCCCGCTGCGCCGGTAGGCCGCGTCGTCGCTCAGGCCGAAGGTGGACTTCACGACATTCTTCAGCCCGTCCACGGCACTGCGGGTCTTGCCGGCCATGTCACCGCCGCTGGAGAAGTCGAACGGCATGACCGACCACGCGTCGACCCCCGCGCCGAGCGCCTTCGACTGGCTGATCAGCCGCTTCCCGTGCGAATTGGGGCCGCCCACCTCGGTCGGGATGGTGATGACCACGCGCAGGCCGGGATTCTTCTGCTTCGTGATCTTGATGGCGTTCAGGATCCGGTCCTGGACGGTGTAGTTCTCGAACTCGTCGGTGTTCTCGATGTCGAGGTCGATCGCCTTGAGCTTGTAGGCGTCGATGACCTTCTGATAAGCGCCGGCGAGTGCCGCGGGGGTACCGCATTTCGGGCCGAGCTTCGTGCCGGACCAGCCACCGAACGACGGGATGACGTCGCCGCCCTTGGCCCGGATGTTGTTGATCAACGTGGCGTCGGAGCCGGTGAGGGAACGGCTGCCGTCCCATTTCGGGTTGCAACCGCCGTCGGAGAGGACGAACGCGAGGGTGAAGGCCTTGACCCCGCTGGCGTTCATCGCGGCGATCGGGTCCGTCTGTCCCGACCACTGGTACAGATAGGGCGAGGCGAGCACCGGATCCGGGGCCGCCGAGGCGACGGGGGCGAGGCCGACGTTCGTGGCGAGAGCGGCGCCCGCGGCGGTGGCCAGTGTCGCCCAGCGTCGTAAGGATTTCATAGGTCCTCCAACTGGTACGCGCGCGGCGAGGCGCGCAGGTGTGGAGCACCTCCGTCTTGACGCGGCGTATCAACCGGGAGGGTGCGCTCACTCACAGTGGACTAGACCATTGAGGACTGTCAAGAATTCACCGGGATTCCCGGCGGAAACGACCGACCTTAGTAGGGGGGTCATGACCCGGAAAGCGGATCGACACCACCGCGATTACCGGCTAGTTTGCCGAAATGGTGGGGGACTCCCTGATGGCGACCGGAAGCCGCGACCGGAGAGACCGGCTCGCCGCGCCGCGGCGGATACTGGGGTCCTGGAGCCTGTGGGAACTACCCAGGCGGGGCCTGATCGGGTACCTGCTCCTCGTCGACTTCGCCGCTTTCGCCGCCACCACCTACCTCTTCGTGTTGCGGCCGCCCGCGCCGTCGTCCTTGCTCCCGTTTTCGGCTCTGCTGGCGGGAATGATCCTCAGCTCCGAGCTTTCGCGGCCCGTCGAGCGGTCCCGTGCCGACACCCGGCTCGGCGCCGGACTGGACGCGGCCTGGATCTTCGCGGGCGCTTTGCTGCTGCCGCCCGCGCTGGCCGCGGTACTCGTCGCCGCTTCGGCGGGCTACCGCTGGTTCCGGATCCGGCGCGGGATCCCGCACCGCCAGGCGTTCGCGGCTTCCGCCACCATGCTTTCGGCGCTCGGTGCCTCGATCATCCCGGTCCTGCTGGGTGCGCCGCCGTTCGCCGACGCGGCAAGGGATTTCGAGAGTTTCGCCCTGGTTTTCGCGACCGGCCTGATCTTCCTGTCCGTCGACGCCGCTTTGGCCGCGCCGGCGGCCGAATTCGGGGCGGAACCGTCGGGGTTCGCCTTCGACGCGGCGATGGTCGCGTTCGGCTTGCTGCTCGCGTGGTCGGCGGCGGAATGGCCGTATGCCACCGTGGTACTCGCGGGGGCACTCGTGGTACTTCACCGCGCCGGGACGATGCGTGCCCTGCGTGGCCACGCGGGTACGGATTCCGGCACCGGGCTGCTCACCGCGTCGTCCTGGTTGGACGGTGCGCGCACCCAGTTCGATCTGCTTCGGGGCCGTGGCGCCGATCTTTCGCTGCTGATGCTCGACCTCGACCACTTCGCCCGGCTCAACGACCGGCACGGCAGGCACGTCGGCGACGACGTCCTCCGTGCCGTGGCGGACACTTTGCGCGCGGAGGTCCGGGCGGCGGACCTGGTCGGCCGGTTCGGCGGCGAGGAATTCGTCGTCCTGTTGCCCGGCACGAGCCGGTTCGATGCGCATGCGATCGCCGAACGCATCCGGCTGCGGATCTCCTCGACCTTCGTCTCACTGGGTGGGACGTTCGCCGGGGCGACCGTCTCGATCGGGGTGTCGTCGCATCCCGCCGGCGGCGAGACGCTCGACCGGCTCGTCGGCGCGGCGGATCAGGCGATGCGCGCGGCGAAGGGGGCCGGGCGCAACCGGACCGTCGTCTTCGAGGCCGAAACCTAGTTCTCGGTCGGGACGCCGATGTCCTCGAACCACAGTTCCGGGTGATCCCGGATGAACTCGGTCATCAGCGCGGTGCACGCCGGATCGTCGAGGAGGGTGATCTCGACGCCGTTCTCCTCGAGCCAGCCGTGCCCGCCTTCGAACGTGGCGGCCTCGCCGATGATCACCCGGCCGATGCCGAACTGGCGCACCAGCCCGCTGCAGTACCAGCAGGGGGAGAGGGTGGTGACCATGATCGTGTCCCGGTAGTGCGGCCGCCTGCCCGCGTTCCGGAACGCGGAGGTCTCGGCGTGCATCGACGGGTCGCCGTCCTGGACCCGGCGGTTGTGGCCGCGGCCGAGCAGGGCACCGGTGGTGTCGAAGAGGGCGGCGCCGATCGGGACCCCGCCCTCGGCCTTGCCGAGTTCGGCCTCTTCACGGGCGACGGACAGCAGCTGCGCGGGATCGATCATCCGGCAACCTTACGACTCGTGAGTGGCAAGGACGGTTAGAACCGTCCTTGCCACTCACGAGGCCAATGCGGACCGGACCTGTCCTGAATATCTGCCAGACTCCCTCCCATGAAGCGAGCGAACCGATGACCACGGGCACGTCGGCACGGCTGCTGAGGCTCCTCTCCCTGCTGCAGGCGCGGCGCGACTGGCCGGGCGCCGACCTGGCCGACCGGCTGCAGGTGGACGTCCGCACGGTCCGGCGCGACGTCGAGCGGCTGCGGGAGCTGGGCTACCCGGTGCACGCCACCCCCGGGGTCGCGGGCGGCTACCGGCTCGGCGCGGGGGCCGCGTTGCCGCCCCTGCTGCTGGACGACGACGAGGCGGTCGCGGTCGCCGTCGGGCTCCGCACGGCCGCGAACGGGACGGTGTCGGGGATCGAGGAGACCTCGGTGCGCGCGCTCACGAAACTGGAGCAGGTGCTGCCCGCCCGGCTCCGGCACCGGGTGACCGCGCTGAGCACCGCGATGATCCCGCTCGGCGGCCTCGTCCCGGTCATCGACGCGGCGGCGCTGACGGTCATCGCGTCCGCGTGCCGCGACCATCAGCGGCTCCGGTTCGGTTACCGCAGCCACAGCGGCGACGTCACCGAGCGCTACATCGAGCCGTTGCGCCTGGTGCACACCGGGCGCCGGTGGTACCTGGTCGCCTTCGATCTCGATCGGGACGACTGGCGGACCTTCCGTGTCGACCGGATCGACGGCGTCCCGGCGACCAGCTTCCGGTTCACGCCGAGGGAACCGCCCACCGAGGACCTCGCGGCCTACGTCTCCCGCGGGATCACGTCGTCGCCCTATCCGCACCAGATGGTGCTGCGGGTCAGTGCCTCGGCGGAGGCGCTCGCCGAGTACGTGTCACCGACCGCCGGGACGATCGAGGGCATCGACGAGCGCACCTGCCGGGTCAGGGTCGGCTCCAACGACCTCTCCGTGATGCCTTACTACCTCGCCCATTGGGACGTCGACTTCGTCGTGGAGGAGGCGCCGGACGAGGTCAAGGAGCGGCTACGACTGGTCGCCGACCGCTTCGCGCGCGCGGTCGTTTGAGTCCGAAGTGGACCGTGCGCGCTTCGCCAGCAGGCCGATCGAACCGAGCGAGATCAGGGCCAGCACGATGATGTAGAGCGAGACCGACATCGAGGTCCCGGTGGATTCCAGCAGCAGCACCATGATGAACGGCGCGAGCCCGCCGCCGACGACCGCGCTGATCTGGTAGCCGAGCGAGGCACCGGTGTAGCGCATCTCGGCGGTGAACAGTTCGGCGAACAGCGCCGCCTGCGGGCCGTACATGATGCCGAGGAACAGCGACCCGACGAACGAGGCGATCACGAACAGCGGCAAGGACGCCGTGTCGATCAGCAGGAACATCGGGATCGCCCAGAGCGCGACCCCCGCCGCGCCGAAGGTGTAGATCTTGAGCCTGCCGATCCGGTCGGACAGTTTCGCCGACAGCGGGATGATCGCCAGCTGCAGGGTACTGATCAGCAGGGTCGCGACGAGCACCGTGGTCCGCGACATGCCCAGATGACGGGTGGCGTAGTCGAGGACGCCGTTCAGCAGGATGTAGAAGGTGGCGGTGTTGACCATGAACGAACCGCCGGCCAGCAGCAGCGTGCCCTTGTGGTGGCGCAGGACGTCACGCAGCGGCGACTTGGCGCGGCCGCGTTCCTCGGCGGCGAGTTTCGCTTCCGCGCGGCGGTATTCGGGCGTCTCGTCGATCTTGACGTGCATGTACCACGCCAGCCCGAGCACGAGGACGCCGACCAGGAACGGGATCCGCCACGCCCACACGAGGAAGTCCGAGGGCGGCGCCACCTGAGCGGCGACCAGGAACACCGTGTTCGCCAGCACGACGCCGATCGGGACGCCGAGCTGGACGAGACTGCCGTAGAGACCGCGTTTTCCGGGCGGCGCGTACTCGGTGGCGAGCAGCATCGCGCCACCCCACTGGGCGCCGACGGCGACGCCCTGCACGAGCCGGAGCAGCACCAGGAGAAGCGGCGCGGCGATACCGATCGAGTCGTAGGTCGGCAGCAGGCCGATCAGCGTGGTCGCCGCGCCCATCAGCGCGATCGCCAGCACCAGCACGGGTTTCCGGCCGCGTTTGTCGCCGAGGCTGCCCGCGATGATCCCGCCGAGCGGCCTCGCGAGGAAGCCGACCGCGAAGGTGGCGAACGAGGCGAGGACGCCGGCCGCGGCGTTGGTGGTGGGGAAGAAGGTCTTCCCGAACACCAGGGCGGCGGCGATCCCGAAGACGAAGTAGTCGTACCACTCGACCGATGAGGCGAGTGCCGCCGCGGTCGCGGCCCTCCTGCGCTGGGACACGGTGATCGTCGGTTCGGCGGCGGTTCCGGGGGCGTTCGGTGCGGTGTCGGCCATCTGGATGCCCTTCGCTCGGCGCTGCTGCGGCGATGCAGTCCGGGCAAGTTAACAACCGCTTAGTATGTGGTCAACGTCTCAACGGGTAATTCTAGATACCGACCGGTTGGTATGTCACTCTGGTGGCGGTATCGCCGGGAAAGGCCGATCAGTACTGGTCAGGAGAGTTTCGTGCCGAGCATGCGCAGCACCAGCTCGCTGTACTCCTGGCCCAGCTTCTTGGGCGTCTGGCGGGCACGTTCGCTGTACCAGCGGGAGACGTCGACGCCGAGCGAGAGCACGGCGCGGGCCGCGGTGTGCGGGTCGCCGACGGTGAAGACGCCCGCCTGGGCGCCTTCGGTGATGACCTCGCGCACGACCTGCTCGATACGGCGGCGCAGCTTCGCGACGATCTCGAACTCCTCGTCGGGCAGCGCCTGCAGCTCGTACTGCACCACGCGGGCGACGGTGTGCCTCCGCGCGTGCCAGGCCACGAAGTCCTCCACCAGCAGCCGGATCCGCTCGACCGGATCGGTCTCCCGCGCCACGACGCTCTCGACCAGGGAGAGTGTCTGCTCGTGGCCGTACTTCGAGATCGCGAACAGCAACGCGGCCTTGGACGGGAAGTGCACGTACAGCGCCGCGGGGCTCATGCCCGCCGCCGAGGCGATGTCCCTGGTGGTGGTCGCGTGATAGCCGCGCCGCGCGAAGGATTCGACCCCGGCCAGCATCAGGCGCCGTGCCGTCTCCGGCTGGACGTCGGGCCACAATTCGGCCGACAGCGACATGGTCATCCGCAGATCCTCCCAGACGCTCGAACCGGAGTGTGGGCTTGACAGCGCCTCCGGACCTTCCCATTGTAAGTGAGCGCTCGCTTAGTGAATGCGCTCGCTAGTGAACACAGAGGAGATCGACAGAGTGAACCACTCCTTCAAGGATCGCGTCGCGATCGTCACCGGCGCCAGCCGGGGTATCGGCCTCGGGATCGCCAAGGACCTCGTCGAGCGCGGCGCGAAGGTGTGCATCACCGCGCGCAAGCCGGAGCCGCTGGCCGAGGCGGTGGCCGAACTGGGCGGCGAGGCGGTCGCCATCGCCGTTCCTGGCAAGGCCGACGACGACGAGCACCAGGCCGAGGCCGTCGCCAAGACCATCGAGACCTTCGGGCGGCTCGACATGCTGGTCAACAACACCGGCATCAACCCGGTGTTCGGGCCGACCCTGGACGTCGACCCCGGCGCCGCCGCGAAGATCTTCGCCGTCAACGTGCTCGCCCCGCTTTCGTGGACCCGCCGGGCGCGCGACGCGTGGATGGGGGAGCACGGCGGCGCGGTGGTGAACGTCGCGTCCATCGCCGGGCTCGGCGCGTCGCCCGGGATCGGGATGTACGGAGTCAGCAAGGCCGCGCTGATCCGGCTCACCAAGGAACTCGGGTTCGAGCTGGGCCCGAAGATCCGCGTGAACGCCGTCGCGCCGGCCGTGGTCAAGACCAAGTTCGCGACCGCGCTGTACGAAGGCCGTGAAGAAGAGGTCTCGGAGCCGTACCCGATGAAGCGCCTCGGTGTCCCGGCGGACATCGCGAGCGCCGTGTCGTTCCTGCTGTCGGAAGAGGCGGGCTGGATCACCGGGCAGACGATCGTCCTCGACGGCGGCGTGACGCTGGCCGGTGGCCTGTGACCCCGTCCTTCACCGGATCCGGTGTCGTCGTCACCGGCGGGGGCGGCGGGATCGGTGCCGTACTCGCGCGCCGGTTCGCCGCCGAGGGCGCGCGTGTGGTCGTCGGCGACCTGAACGGGGACGCCGCGGCCGAGGTCGCGAAGGAGATCGGCGGAACCGCCGTCGCCGGTGACGCCGCGAGCGAAGCGGGTGTCGCGTCGCTGATCGCGGCGGCCCGCGAAACCCTCGGCGAGATCGACGTCTTCTGTGCCAACGCCGGGATCGCGCCGATGGGCGGCGTGGACGCGCCCGAGGAGGACTGGGCGCGGATCTGGGACGTCAACGTCATGGCGCACGTGCGCGCCGCGCGGCTGCTCCTGCCGCCGTGGCTCGAACGCGGCCGTGGGCACTTCATCTCGACGGTGTCGGCGGCGGGATTGCTGACCAGCCTCGGTTCGGCGTCGTACTCGGTGACCAAACACGGCGCGCTCGCCTTCGCGGAATGGTTGTCGGCGACGTACCGGCACCGCGGGCTGACCGTGCAGGCCATCTGCCCGCAGGGCGTGCGGACGGCGATGCTGGAGAACACCGGCCCCGCGGGCGAATTGCTGATGGGCGCGTCGGCGATCCAGCCGGAACAGGTCGCGGACGCGTTGTTCGAGGCCATCGCCGCCGACCGGTTCCTGGTGCTGCCGCATCCCGAGGTCGCGGACTACTACGCCGCGCGGGCCACGCAGACCGACCGCTGGCTCGGCGGGATGAACAAGCTGCAGCGCAAGGTGGAGCAGGTCATCGGGGAATAAGCTCGCCCGGCGGCGCACTTGATCTTCGTCGGCGGATCGGCCACTGTGGTGAGGGGTCTTGCTCGCGGTAAGGAAAGCACAATGGACAAGCGTTTCGTGCTCCGCGGCGCCGTTCTCGCCGCCACCCTCGCCGGGTCGGTGCTGACCGCGGGATCGGCGATGGCGAGCACCGCGGAACCGTGCGCGGCCGGGGCGTCGGGTGACGTCGCGGCTGCTTCCTGCACGCCGTACCGCAAGGTGAGTGAGGGCTGGAGCAGCAAAACCGCCTGCAACCGCGCCGGCAACGAGGGCGCGCAGGCGGGGCGTTGGACCGGCTGGAACTGCAACCAGGCGCTGCGCGGCTGGGAGCTTTGGGTGCGCACCTGCACCGCTTTGGCGGCGGAGAAGGACGCGGTCACCACACGCGAAACCGTCTGATTCGCCAGGGTCGCCCCGGACACGCGTCCGGGGCGGCCTAATCTCCTTGGTACGGCGGGAAATCCGGCGGACGGCGTTCGTTCCAGCTCGCCAGGCCTTCGGGAAGCTCCGGGTGACCGAAGGATTCGAGCATCAGGGCGGTGGCTTCGCGGGCGGAATCCTCCAGGGAGAGCCCGGCTTCGCGAAGGACCTGCCGTTTGATGAGCGCCATGGAGCGTGGCGCGCTGAAGGTCGCGAGTTCGGTGGCATAGGCCATAGTCCGCGCTGAAAGCTCTTCCGGCGGCACGATTTCCTGCACCAGGCCGTACTCGTACGCCTCTTCGGCGGTGAAGGTCCGCCCGGAGAGCAGCAGATCGAGCGCCCGGCCGCGGCCGACGAGTTCGGGCAGCAGTTTCGCCACCCCGTATTCGGCGATGAGGCCCCGCCGCACGAACGCGGTGGTGAACTTCGCACCCGCCGCGGCGAACCGGACGTCGGCGGCGCAGGCGATCACGAAGCCGAGTCCGGCGCAGCCGCCGTTGATCGCAGCGACCACCGGCACCTCGGCATACGCGGCGGCGAGGACGTCGCGGAAACCTTCTCGTTCCGGCGCGCCCGTGCCGCTGACGGAGATGTTCCCCAGCAATCCCAGGTCGGCGCCGGGGCAGAAGGAGCGCCCGCTGCCGGTGACGACGACGGCACGGACCCCGGGATCGGCCGAGGCCTCGCCCAGCAGCCTGCCGTAGCGGATCTGCATCGGCTGGTCCATCGCGTTGCCGCGTCCGGGTTTGTCGAAGGTGATCGTGGCGACGGCGCCGTCCACGGCGTACCGGACCGTGTCCACAGTGTCCATTTCGGACGGTGAGAGCTGATCGGTCACGTCGACCTCCTTGCGTCATCGACATACTAAGCGGATGCTTACAGGATCGTCGAGACTTGTCAGGGAGGAAACCTGCATGAGCCGGTACGAAGCGAAGCCGTGGCTGGCCGCCTACGAAGATCGGATGAAGGCGGCGGAGGCACCGAAAGCGACCACGGTCCTGGCGTCTTTCCGGCGGGCGGTCCAGCGCTCTCCGCAGGCCACGGCGATCGCCTACTTCGACGCCACGATGAGCTACCGCGAGGTCGACGAGCTTTCCGACGGCGTCGCGCGTCATCTGCTGGCCTCCGGTTTCGCCCCGGGTGACCGGCTCGCCCTCGTCCTGCAGAACATCCCGCAGTTCGTGCTGGCGTTGCTCGGCGCGTGGAAGGCGGGCGGGATCGTCGTCCCGGTCAACCCGATGTACCGCGAGCGGGAACTCCAGCACGTCTTCGACGACGCGGGAGTGCGCGCGGTCGTCTGCTCACAGAGCGGATGGAACCGGAGGATTCGCCCGCTCGTGCCCGGCAGCGACGTGACGATCGCGTTGACCACCAGCGAACTCGACCTGCAGGGCCGCGACGATCCGCGCGTGTTCGGCAAGACCGTGCGGGAACCGACTCCCGGCGCCGCCGATCTGCTGACGGTGGCGCGGGCCGCGGCGGGAGATCCGCCTCCTGATCCCGGCCTCGGCCTCGAAGATGTCGCGCTGATCAGCTACACGTCGGGCACGAGCGGGACGCCGAAGGG
>Ga0307518_10002128_pt1 | contig 14537 bp, 12 predicted proteins | sample 25_EM_MG_FD_203889 | JGI IMG/M metagenome (GOLD analysis project Ga0307518, IMG submission 203889) | Populus trichocarpa ectomycorrhiza microbial communities from riparian zone in the Pacific Northwest, United States - 25_EM | ecosystem: Host-associated > Plants > Roots > Unclassified | place...
TATTTTTTTATACAAAAATTAAAAAAAGAAGGAGAAAAGAGGTTGAAAAATAAAAAATACAGGAAGACAAACGACTTGGTTGGCAAAAGTAGGCAAAAAAGGGATATACATGCATAAATGAGGGATGGAGAGATCAAACTAGATCTTCGACAATATTGAAAACTTAATTACACCCTTAAAGGATCTAAATGTAAAGACAATGCAAATTCAAGTTTAACTTAAGTGGATATTGGATGAATTTGCATAAAAATTAAGTTTGAGGACTTAATTATATTTTTAATAAGCTAATTTGATTTAATCACGTGTCTAATTAAAGGTTTAATTAAGTTTATAAATTAATTTAGGCCAAAATTAAAAGAATTAATTAAGTGCAAAGACTTAATTTGACTTTTAATAGATCAAATTAATTTTCTTAAAGACTTAATTGGTGAAAAATTAAGTTGGGAAGCTTAATTTAGGCTTAGTTAAGAAGATTGGAATTTTGGAGGACCAAACTTAAATTTTTACAAGCTTAATTGGATGAAATCATGGGTGAAAATGTAAGAAAATCAAAGTTTAGAGGTCAATTAAGGCCCAAAGTGAAGAAATTCAAGACCAAAGACCTGTTTGCAAAAGGCGCGCAATATTGAGGGCTATACCAAACTTTTCCAGGGACTAAATTGAAAAAAATCAAAGTTTAAGGTTTAATTGGGGACTAAATAGAACAAATTGGAAAATAAGGATTGTTTTCAAAAAGGCGCCAAACTTGAGGGGTTTTAATTGATTTTTTAGCAGGGGCTTAATTGCATAAAATTAATTAGTTTTGTCCCAATTAAAGATGTTTAAGCTTAAATTGAAACAAAAAGGACCAAATTAAAATTTATCAAATTCCCAATTATAAAACCCTAATTTTTAGGTTTTATAAAAACGACATGTCACTTGTTTTTAATGAAAAAACTTAGTGACACGTCGTTTGTCCTTGTTTTATTGTCTTCTTTTGCTGAGAAGGTTGATCAAGTTGCCACTTTCAGGCAAATGAACGTGGTATCTTCGACCACCTCAAAGGCTCCAACCACCAGCACTCGACTGAAAAACATCTCCTCTACAAGTATCAGTTATCCTCATCATATGTTTATACCTCATTTGGCTCAATGAATTCAACAACATCTTGTCCTTGAGCCTTCTTTGCATTTGATAGTTTCAGGCGTTCAGGGGCTCACCTTCCAATCAATGAATGTGAATTCTAGACCGTAAAATTAGATGAGATTTAATCCCCATGTTAGATATACATCCCTTCTATAAAATCTATATTTTGGTTGGCTTCAATGACCCCTTATTTGCCATGATTAATTCCTGGAAGATGCACCCACAATCAACCATTTTTGTTAATGTTTCTACTATAAAGTTCCCAACCTTTTCTAGAAGTTCTAAGAGTTTGTTGGTCATCTTGGGGAGGGAAACAGAAGGAGAAGAGGGAAGAATGACCTCCTAACAGATTAGAGGAAGGAATCCCCTATGATATAGTTTTGGAAAACCACTTTGAAACCTACTGGTTTCACAACCACCTGCCATTTTGGGGCTATAAAAGAAGAAGAAATCACAAAAAAAAAAGGAGATCCGAGAGAAAGTCATAGAGAAAAAAAGAAAAGAAATACATAGAAACTAATAGGATACCTAGAATAGAATTGAAGGGAGACTTATAAAGATTGATTTATTGATAAAGAAAGGGTGGAATCTAGATCGAAAAGAAGTTGAAATTAAAGAAGAAAGGAGCAAAGAATCCATAGGAGAAAACCACATTCTCTTTACAAGGTAAACTTTTAAACTTTGATAATGGGGTGGAGCTCAATAAGCACACCCGTATCCCCTTCTATTTTATCTTTTAAATTTCTTCTCAAAATGTTGTTTAGCATCCTTTAAAGACTTTTTTTTTTGTTTAAAAACCATGATTCTTGTTTTGAGATGTTTAACCATGTCTTGTGTTGTTACCTATTTTGGGACCCCATATAAATATACAAAAAAAATAAAAAAACAATTGGAAAAAAAAATACATCATTGGGAAGAACATGAAGAATGTCCTTAAAATTACAAAAGACTAGTTAAGGAGGATCAAGATATCCAAAGTTGGAAAATTCACAATTCAAATTTTACAAAAAAAATGAGTTTTTGCAAAACAAAGCCTAAATAAAAAATAAAAAATAAAAAAAATTTCTTTTTTTCCTTGCATATGGCCAAAAGAATCCTAAAAATTATTTAAGTATTTTTTAAAAACAATCTAAAATATTTTGGCATGTTTTTTTTAAAAATATTGCATAGATTTTACAACAAGTTTGTAAAATTTTAAAGGATTCTAGCTGACATTTCAAAAATATAAAAAATTATTTTTGGCAAGATAATAAATTATTAATTTTTAATATAAAAATAAAATACCTACAAAAGAATTAATGTCTAAAATATTATTAGGGATAATAATTTATTATTACTCACTTTTAATATAAGGATAAAACACCTATACGAGGTCAATATCTAAAATATTATTGGGAATAATATAACTCGTTCATTTATAATATATAAGGATAAAATAGTAGCAAGGAATTTATCTGAAATATTATTTGGAATTATGCAATAATAAAAAATTTCAATTTTATCCCGAAAGAAGCCTCAATAATAATTGAGGATATTTCATCATTCCAGACCAAGCTCTTGACCTAGGAAAACATTATTCATTCATCGTAGCAAACCCATCATAGTAGGTTGATAGAAATAGAAACACCATCATACCATAACAAACAAAGAAAAAACAATCCAGCTAACCTCACGTGAGACGTGCAAGGGGTGTTAACACCTTCTCTTCATACAATCAGTCCCTTACTTATAATCTCTAAAAGACCAGTTAAGGTTTCTAGTAACCATAATATTAGGTGATGATTCCCTTATCCTATAAAAGACCATTCTAGAACACCATCCGGGAAGGGTTGCTGTGACGTCGAGCCCCCACGAGGAGGGCATGATAAGATGGCGACTCCACTAGGGAACCTTGGACTAGGCATGATAAGATGACTAATAGCTTACCTTATGAATTTTAGTCAAGGTGATACGATCCGAGCAACGAAAAAACAATCAGATTCGAATTCTGACGTAAAATGCGCAACTGTCCAGTTTCACTGCAACAGTCATAATTCACAATCCAATTATTAAAGCGGGCTGAAATTTTACGTGGAGTCTCCTGACATGACCTTGAGTTAACATTTCAGGTTAATCGGAGTTCGGGAAGGCATCGCAATACTGGTCAAATTTTGTTATTTACTTCCTTTTAACATGTGGACTTCCTATTTGGCTAGGATTCTTTTCCTACAAGGATGTGACAGCTGGTTTGGAGAATTTCCTAGTTTTGCAAGGATATTTAATGGGCAACAACATAGTTTTCATGTGTGGTATGGACTCCATATTAATGTGGAATCCTTATGGTGTATGGAAACAATTATCCTATCCTTATTATAGTAGGAATCTATCATTAAATAAGTTTCCAAGAAAGTTAAGAATACTTTGCGAACAAGGAAACTAAAAAGGAGGCAAATTCATATTTTATTCTTGTAGCTTATATGGGACTTCTAAAGGGCAGCAAATTTGATCCTATCATATTTAGGATATTAAATTCGGAATTATTATTGTTATTATTATTTTCTTAGTTTACGGTTTATTTATATTATTTGGGTTTAATTGTAAGTGGGCATCATATAAGTCCATATAAGGGGTCAATTAATTTCAAGATATATCATTGTAAATCTGGGGTATGCCTCTTATAATGTTTGTATCTTCTTCTTTTAATACATACATCAACTTACCAAAAAAAAAAAATTTCAAGATATAAGGCTTTCCTATTATAACAGGCTGCTCAAAAGGATCTCCTTTCATTCAATTCCTTTGATCGAAGCTATAAGCTTGGCAACAGAGATGGAGTGGGCGGAGGAGCAACCGTATTCACCGACACCTCCTCGGACGTAGTCCGACAAGCCGCTCTATATCCAAAAATTCTTCGATCCTTAAGAGATTATCTTCTTCTAGTATAGTACTATGGAGAGACTAAGCTCTATTTCAAAGATTGGGCTCTCTTACCGTGCTCCGCCCCTACTAGTAAGAAGCTCTTCCCGAGCCAGGTTCCCTGGATCTACGTGTTCTGGGGAGGGCCTAAATGGATGAATTAAGAGGCGCACCTAAGGGGTAGACTTCAAGAGCTCTTGCTCTATTTCTTAATTCGCCTTATACTTCTCGTTCACGAATCAATATTCGTTGGGTGGGGGTTTCTGTTTCTAATAGTGCTAGTGCCTAGGTACAAGTTATCTTTGTGTCACACTCCTATCAAACCTGATTTACTTGGCTTTCCAGGAATTTGGTGTCTTTTGCGTGTGGGTTACTTGACCGCGTGTTTAAGAGGTTCGTATCAAAAGGTTTAAGTTTGTGTAGACCTTAACTCTTTGTTGAGTGCTTAGACTAGTAATGATTGGTACTCGTGCGATCTCATTGCCCACTGAGCCCCTATATTACCTTCATAAGGGTGATTACTGAGGCAGTAAGAGACTTATTTTTTAGAGACCAAGTAGTTAACATACCTTTTGTCTCATGTAAAAGAACTAGAACATGCCTTTAAGGTGTATGTTCTATAATAGTTGTTTTTACATCAAGCCTAAGCCTAACCGTGAAGCATCTTGATTTACAAGATTTGTGAACGATAAGATGGCCACTACTGTTAATTTACCATTATAGAATATATGCAAAATTCTGAATTGTTACAATTAGTGGAAAAGGAATGCTCAACAAAACAACTGCCACCAATTAAGATCTTGAATTGCACTGTGAATGAGGTGAAGAAATTGATGGCCAATGTACGGAATATTGATGAGGCTGTATTTTTTAAGAAGTATGGGTGATTGATAGAAATCATGAGAGTAGAAGTGTTGAACCCGACATTTAGAGCTCTTGTTCACTTTTGGGATCTTGATTACAAGAGGTTCTCTTTTGGGAACATAGATATGTATCCTACTATGAAAGAATACAAAATGTTGATAGAGTTTCATGTATAGGGTTTATTTCCCTTTAATAGATGACAAAGTAGTCCTTGAATTATCAAAACTGCTTAAAATTCCTAATCTAAACAAGTTTTTAACTAAGAATGCTAGTGGGTTGAAGTGGAAACTATTATAAGCTAAGTTGGAGAGGAAAAAGTTATAACATAGATCCTTGATAGAAAGAGATAGATTGGTTGTTTTAGGCATATTTGGCCTTATGTTGTTTCCAAGCTTAACATGTGTGATAAGTTTTGTCATTGCGATTGTGGTGTATGGAAACACCCAAATTCACCATATTGCTTCTATATTGGCTGAAACCATCATAACCCTCAACTATTGTAGAAAAAAATGGAAAAGGGGCAATGAGATGTTGCACGCAGTTATTATATATATGGATGGTGAGTCATATTGAAACGAAGAAACCGATCTTTAATAATTTTTGGTGGTTTAACAGCGGCCTGTAAAGTTGGTGGAAGAAAAAGAATGGGAAAGCTTGGGTGATCAAGATTGGATAAAGAAGTTGTAAGAGGTACTTAGTAGCAAGTTCAATTTAGAAGCAATGGTGTTGGAAAGAGACATAGGAAGGGCATTTCTAAATAAAAAAGTTCAATTAGGGATGCAAGAATAACAATGTTAGAGTTGCAATTATGAAAAGAAAAGGCTGCAAGGGATGAATATGAGAAAGAGAGAGGAGAACTAGGTCTGCACTAGATGCAAAACAGCTCTGAACTTGAAGCATTGAAGTCTGACTTTAATGACTGTCAAGGAAGCACTGAATATTATCAGGATAAATTTACATGAGTTTAAGCAAAATTGATAGACAGTGACGAGAAATATAAGGAGTTGAACAAAACATATTTGATGATGGAAAGCCAACTAGAAGAAGCAAGGGTTAGAGGAAAAGGAAAGGCAATCAAGGCTATTGAAGTAGATCTAATGATTAAAAGAAATGAAATCAAGGTGCTGAGAGTGAAGCTCAATAAAGAATGAGAAAAGGTGAAGCACTTGGAAGAGAAGTCATTGCATTAGAAAAGTATAAAGACCACATTAATGTAAAAAACAATGCCTTGAACCAAATCAATATGCTGCTCATAAAAAGGATGACCAAGATTGATAAGCAAATGGATGAAGCTGTCAAATATGCTTGGATTGTTAGAACCAATGCCCGAAAGGTTGGAGGGGACATCCTTCATTACCATCAGAGCTTAGCTAAGACTGATGTTTTTCTAACAAAGATTGAGAATCATGGCTTTGCCTTCCTACCTTTGGCTAGAGACATGGTTGGAGAAAAACACTGATGTACTTCTCCCTTTTCTTGTATTTTCTTTTTCAAAAAATGTAATGGACTTGTCAGTCTTACTAAATGCATGATCATGATGCATATGCCAAATATTTATCTCTTGATAAGCATGATTCAAAGCAATAGCTTGAGTAGAATTACTTCTGACAATAAATGTGACAAAAGAATCCATGTTGTTACACAATCAAAGTGATGGCAATCAATCATTCATGTAAAGGCTAAATCCCCATCTAATATATGTTGGCATATGCATCATGATCATACATTTAATCATTATATGCATTATAGGTTATGAAACAAAGGTCCCCTACCTAAATTCTAATACACCCGATTGAGAGAAAGGATGGAGAACAAAGAAAGGGCTCACATGGAATCACTTAATCAAATGAGCTGGAATATGAAGAAAGAGCTCACCTAGAATCACATTATCAAAGTGAGTTGGAATTTGTGAAGAATGAAGTTGCTCGAAGGACCAGCCTACTTGAGCAACTCTTAAAGTCCAAGAATGAGGATAGAACATCAACACAACCTTCTATGAGAGCACCAACAGCTCATGTCTCATGTACACCTTAGAACTTGGGAGTAAATTTGGAAACTAAGCAACATTTTACCCTTTTCCCCTGTCTAGGCGACCTAAACTCTTGTTATTGTGGATTTAATAGCTGAAGGACCCTTTGATGATAGATCTGTCGGTCTCATGGACTATGATAAATGGGTTGCCCTATAAGAAAAATTGAGAGTAGTTGAAGGAGATGATTTGTTTAAACCTGTATGAGCAGCAGAAGAATGCTCGGTGCCAAATATTATGGCACTGAAAAAGTTTAGAGTGCCGAAATTGGTCAAGTATACAGGACTAGAATGCCCAAACACCCATCTCTAATCATAATGCAATAAGATGGTTGAAGGTATCCACAATAACAAAATGCTAATCTATTTCTTTGAGGATAGTCTCACAAGGTTTGTCTTGAGTTGGTATCGAGACTAGATAATACCAATAGATAATACCAAGATTAAGAAGTGGAAGGATTTGGCAAGCGCCTTCTTAAAGGAATATAAATTCAATCTGGAAATTGCCCCGGATAGAACCAGTCTAATGGCCATGTTGAAGCAAAACTGATGAGGATCAGCCCAACACCAAGCGTAATCATGCCAACGACCCATTGAAGGTGCCAATTGGGCCAATTATAAGAGCTAGGGAAAAAAAGCTTAAGGAAGCATTGAATGGGCTTTACAGAATATATGGAGCAAGATGGACGTAGAGGAGCATGAAGGACAGCCTCTAATTCATCTAATTCAGGTTCAAGAAGAGCCTAATTCATGTGAAACAAAGGGCTGATGGTCCGACCCCATAACAACCTTGTTAGGCTTGTTTTTCCTAATGTTTACAAGGATAGAAAGTCAATAATTTATTCTTCTAATTAAGTAAGAAAGTCGGCCAGCTCTTGTTCCTAAAGAGGGGAGGATTATTTAGTGCTTTTTTCCTAACCTAGGAAGGAAAGTAATTAAATCAGCAACAAAGGGGGAAATTTGCTTTGTTATTTGTCCATGTCCAGAAATACCCGGCTCTTTGTATCTTCCTAGCCATCACGTGTCCACTAGCATGGGTTGAGCAAATCCCTTCATGGACTTCCCGTAACGCGCTTTTTGCCTCAAATTCATCCAAACATCTCAACAAAGTCCCATCAGATGATTTCTTATACAAAATCTCCCCATCAAGATAAAAATCCATTGCCAACATCCTCAAGGTCTTCTTGTCGATTTTGGATGCCCCAATGGGATAGGCCTGGTTTTGGATGAAATTCTTGATATCATAGTACCAGGGGTTTCCATCCACTTCTCTTTCAACTGAGCAGCAATGAGCTGGGTTATTTATGATATTGATGTGTACCGGCTATACCTTGTGCCCAAAGTCTATCTTGGCCATAGATGCTAGTGTGGCCAAAGCATCTGCAAACTGGTTTCCTTCCCTTCCCAGATGGGTGAACTCTATTTCCTCAAATTCTCTAGCAAGCTTAGACAGGTATTCTTGGTAAGGCCTTAACTTCTCTTCCTTGGTTTGCCATTCTCCTTTTATTTGGCAAATGATCAGCATTGAGTCTCCATACACATCTATCTTTTTTATGTTCATCTCTAATGCAGCCTCTAAACCGAGAATGCAAGCTTCATACTCAACCGTGTTATTGGTGCACCCGAATTGCAGCTTAATTGAAACCGGATACTGCTTCTTATCAGGAGAGATTATCATTGCACCCGCTCCGTTACCACATACATTTACAGCACCATCAAAGTACATAACCCACCAATCTAATTTCTCTTCCTTGATTGCAAGCACATCTTCATCGGGAAAGTCCAAGTTTAACGACTCATAATCTTCCATAGCATGGTCAGCCAGGTGATCGGCAATAACACTCTCTTTCATGGCTTTCCTTGTCATATATACTATGTCATACTTAACCAATAGAACTTGCCATCTTGCAATTCGGCTAGATAGATAGGGCTTTTCACAAATGTACCTCAACGGGTCTAATTTGGAAATTAACCATGTAGTGTGATACAACATATACTGACGTAATCTCTTTGTAGCCCATGAAAGTGTGAAACACAGCTTCTCAATCATAGTATACCTAGACTCACATTCCGTGAACTTCTTGCTCATGTAATAAATGGCCCTTTCCTTCCTTCCGGTTTCATCGTGTTGCCCAAGCACACATCCCATTGCTATTTCGGTTACTGTTAGGTACAATATCAATGGCCTTTCTGGTTCGGGAGGAACAAGCAGAGGTTGATTCAGTAAGTACTGCTTGATTTTCTCAAAAGCCTCATCACACTCTTCATTCCATATTCCAGGGTTCTTCTTCTTTAACAAACGAAAGATCGGGTCACAAGTCGTGGTTAATTGGGATATGAACCGAGCAATGTAATCCAACCTTCCTAAAAAACCTCTCACATCCTTCTCAGTCTTGAGAGGTGGCATAGATTGAATAGCCTTTACTTTGTCGGGATCCACTTCTATCCCTTTGTCACTCACCACAAATCCCAATAACTTACCGGATTTCACCCCGAATGAACACTTTGTTGGGTTAAGCCTCAACTTATATTTCCTTAGCCTTTCAAACAATTTCTTCAATATTTGGACATGATTCTCTCCCTCTTTAGATTTAGCAATCATGTCATCCACGTATACTTCAATCTCTTTGTGCATCATGTCGTGAAACAAAGTCATCATAGCCCTTTGGTAGGTGGCCCCAGCATTCTTTAAACCAAATGGCATGACTTTGTAGCAAAAGGTTTCCCCATTATGTTACAAAGGTTGTCTTCTCCTTATCTTATCCTCTTGCGCCATTTTTATCTAATTGTAGCCTGAAAACCCATCCATGAAGGAATATGTGGAGCTGCGTGCTGCATTATCAACTAACATATCTATGTGTGGTAAAGGGAAATTATCTTTAGGGCTAGCCCGGTTTAAGTCCCTAAAGTCCACACAAATTCACCACTATGTTTGACACCTATAGTGGATACTTGACTACTTCCAAAAAACCAGCGTTCCATTGTTTTTCAATTTCTGCCTTTACTTTTATTAAGATCTCCGGATGAGTTCTCCTTAACTTCTGCTTAATCGGCTTGCATTCTTCCACCAGTGGTATCCTATGTACTACGATGTCCGTATCCAAACCAGGCATATCCTCGTAGGACCACGCAAAGACATCTACGTAATTTCGAAGCAGTGCGATCAACTCTTCCTTCTCTTCAGGGGTGATCAAAATTCCTATTTTCAGCTCTCGCTTGATTTCTTCATTACCTACATTTATGGTTTCAAGTTCCTCTTTAGCGGGCCTCCAAGCCTGTTCGTGCTCTTCTATTAATTTTGTGAATTCCCATAAGTTTTTCTCCTCCAATTCCTCATCTTCTACAACTACTATGTATTTTTTAAAGTTTGGCCATTCATTCTCAATGTAAAGTGCAGATGTTGTTGTGGAGGATCCGCTTTCAGGGTTCCTGAAAGCGGAAAGTGATGTGTAAATGCATAGTAAGACATCAAGATGAATTTTGAAAATGCATGATCTCATTAAAAGGAAAAGATTGGCTCAAAAAACAAAAATAAAATCCAATTGACATCTTGAGCCTCGATTGTCAATGAATAAAAACAAAACAAAACAGAAAAGGGCAAACAACATAGATAAAATTATAATCCAACAAATCATTGTTGATTATATTTTGAAAACCAATGGAGCTTCTTGGGTCTCCCAATTCTAGAACTCTCTCCTTCGGCTAGCTTTCGAACGACAATCATGACGGTGACTTATTCTAGAGTGTGGATGGTTAATTGCGGCAGCTCTTCATCCCTTCTTCCGGATTCATTTTTCTCAGCAATGTCCTCGACTTGATCTTCCTCCAGAGTGTTTATGTTCATTGAAGAAAGCTTATGAAGGAGGTTTCCATGTCCCTTATCAGATTGCATCACATATGCGGCCTTTGGAAACGAAATCCTGATTGGAGGGATGGATAAGCTTTCTTCTTCATGCTTCCTTCCTTCAATCCTAACCATTCTCTTCTCCCTTCTTGCACCAGCAGCTCGCTTGTAATTCTCCTTCTTGGGCTTATATCCAAGCCCAAACCTCTGTTCTGCAGCTTTTAGTTTGATTATATTAATCCATTCAAGCCTTCCTTTCTCAATGTCATATGGGAAAGGAATCTTGTGTTTCAAAAAGCTTTTAGCGGCCATTTTGGTGGCCTCCGAGATTTCTGGCTTCCTCACCACAGTGTTCTCGGGCACCCACTCGGTATTCACAACCTCAAATGCATGAAGGTTTCCATCCTTACAATCTTCAGCTTCAATGAATGGAACCGCCGCATTTCTTACCATTGATATAGTCTCCTCAGCCTTAACAGTAACCAGAACACCATTGGCAATTTACTTCAAACATTGATGTAGCGAGGAGGTGACAACTCCCGCAGAATGTATCCATGGCCTTCCTAATAACATACTATAGGAAGGGTGAATATCCATCACTTGAAGGGTTACTAGAAAGACTTGTGGACCCACAGCTAGTTCGACCTCAATTGTCCCTATCACTTGCCTTGGCGAGCCATCGTACACTCTAGCCGTCATCACACTGGGTTGCATGTGTGAGGGATCTACCGGCATTTCATCCAGCATATGCCTTGGTAACACATTAAGGGCCGAGCCGTTATCGATAAGAACTTTACCGATGAGACAATCTTTGCATCGGACAATGACATACAAGGCCTTGTTATGTCCAGTTCCTTCAGCGTCAAGTTCATCTTCCGTGAAATATAAGTAATTGGCAGCATGGATTCTCCCTACTAGATGCTCCATAGTCTTTTGTTCAATATCTTGGGGTACATAGGCCTCATTCAGTACTTTTTGCAAAGCATTACGATACGGGTCGGAGCTGAGTATTAATGACATGATGGAGATCTTGGCAGGGGTCTTCTTCAACTGATCCACTATACAGTACTCACTATGCTTCATCAATTTCAGGAACTCATTTGTTTCTTCCTCAGTCACAGGTTTATTTACCTCAAGCTCTTTATCGAGGTCCAACACCTCCTTGCCCTTAGCCTTTCTTTGCTTCTCTAGTTCTTCAGGTGTGAAACAACGACCACTCCGAGTTAGCCCACTTATCTCCGTTTGGAACAACGGTAAAGGAGTTTCAATATTCAAGGTATAACCATAATCTCCAGGCATCACTCTATAGGCTACTTTGTTTGCATATGAGAGCTTAGTAAATACCAATTTCGAGAGCCCATTAGTTGTTGATTGGACTCTACATTTCCCCTGATTCTCTATCATCTCTATCTCTTCATTATCTCTTACAGCCTCAATCCTTAGCTCTCCTAAAGTCAGCATTCTCGCAACCTTTTGATGAAACTCAATGCATTCATCAATGTGATGCCCTTTCTTTTGATGGAATGGGCAAAAATCATTTTCCCTCATAAAATGTTCAGATGGTTTCTCCAAATGTCCAGATTGTACCAACATCTCATACAGCCTCGCCATGGTCACTCTTTGCTACCGACCTCCATATTATTCACTCCACTACCACCTACAGTATGTTTGGGTAGAGGGTTCGAATTCACATTAGGCGAATCTTCAAAAGTGACCCATCCAATTTTGATAAGCTGCGATACCCTCTTCTTAAAAGCTACGCAGTTTTCGATGCTATGACTCGTATTACCAGCATGGTATTCACAAGTCAACTCGGGGTTGTACCAGGTAGGGAAAGGTGGCTGCATAGGTGGTAGTGGTAGGGGAGCTATCTGTCCAATACTTAGCAATTTGGCATATAACTCTTTTAGAGTCATTGGCAAAGGTGGTAATTGTTCTTCTGGTTGCCGGTTGTCTCTCCTTTGGTAAATGTTTTGGTTATTGGCTGGGAATTTCATTTAATGGGGTTGGTTTGGGACGGAGGGTTTGGAAAAGTTAATGCTGGTGATTTGGGAGGTAGGTGTTTGGTAGTTTTTTCCTTTCCCTTGGTACCTGCCTTCCAGGTTATTCACCTTGATTTCCTTTTTCTTCCCAACAAAACCCTTCTTCTCTATAGGTTATGCAATTCTCCCACTTCGGATTCCTTAATCCTTTCAGCAATTCGCACAGCATCATAGAAATGCTGGGCTGAGCTGCCCATAAGATGTTCGTAATATGGGGCCCTAAAAGTATTGGCAAACAGTGTCACCATCTCCGTTTCTATTAGTGGAGGTTGTACATTGATAGCTTGGTCTCGCCACCTTTGAGCATAAGCCCTCACGGACTCTTGAGTTCCTTTCTCAATGGTAATCAGACTAGTCCTATCATGAGCAATCTCAAGATTGAACTTGTATTGCTTTAACAAAGCATCTGCCATGTTTGTCCATTTCTTTATCCTAACGTTGTCCAGCCTCATATACCAGCTGAGGGCCGATCCTGTCAGGCTATCCTGGAAGAAGTAAATTAGCAATTTATCATCGTGGATAACTTCTGCCATCTTGTTATAGTAGGAACGAAGATGGGTCTTTGGGCATTCCATTCCGATATACTTAACAAAATACGGCACTCTGAACTTCTTTGGAATTAAGATGTTAGGCACCAAACATATTTCAGTGAACCTAATTGGGTCAAATAAATCATTTCCTTCAACTGCCCTTAACCTCTCTTCTAGCGCAGTCCGCTTATCATACCCTACATGTTCAGAGAATCTGATGTCCTGTGGATCCTCGTTTGTTAAATCCATTGTAATAGGGATTTGGATGGGCTGAGTGGGATTAGGATGCTGCTTATCTGGTGTATTTTCCCCCGCGTTTATAGGTGCAACAGGGATTTGAGCTGCTGGTAGTGCTTCATCAGGTTGAGTAGACGTTCCCTCTCCATCTCTGGCTCTCAACATTTGCTCTAGCATACTGGTCAGGTGCACCACATCATTCTGAACTCCTTCAAGCTCTCTTTGGTACTGAGCTTTTGGTTGTGACCTTTCTTCGTTTTCCATTCTTTTTCTTTGTCGAGTGTTATGGATTCTAGAAGGGGGATCTATGTTTCTTAATCTGCAAATGCGTGCATAGATGTATGAGAAAATGCATGATTGTGATAAGAATGCTTTGTACATTGGGTATGGATGCAACCTTCTTGTGAACAAATAATAGCCACCACATTATAAACATAGGTTCTCTTGTCACATTGCTTTGATAGGAGTACTGCCTTTCGAGTCATTTGCTTGAATCATATTCACCAAGAGACAGATTCTGCATAAGAAGATGGGTCAACGCCCTTTTCATTAATGCTTGATAAGTTTATTACATTTAGAAATAAAAAGGGAATACAACATGTTAGTCCCTTTCCTCCACAAACTCTCTAGCGAAAGGTAAGAAGGCAAAGCCGCGGTTCTCAATCTTCCCTAGAAAGGCATCGGTTTCAGCTAGGCTTCGGCGATAGCGAATGATGTCCCCTCCCACATTCCGCGCATTGATTCTAATAATTCGAGCATGTGCAACAGCTTCGTCCATTTGCTTATCTGTCTTGGTCATCTTTTCTATAAGCAACATATTGGTTTTGTTCAAAGCAGTGTTGTTGGCGTCGATTTGATCCTTGTGTTTTTCCATTGCTGCTAGCTTCTCGTCCAAATACTTCACCTTTTCACGTTCCTTGTCAAGTTTTATCCTCATAACTTTTATCTCATTCTTCTTAACCGCTAATTCTG
>Ga0307518_10002129_pt1 | contig 14532 bp, 7 predicted proteins | sample 25_EM_MG_FD_203889 | JGI IMG/M metagenome (GOLD analysis project Ga0307518, IMG submission 203889) | Populus trichocarpa ectomycorrhiza microbial communities from riparian zone in the Pacific Northwest, United States - 25_EM | ecosystem: Host-associated > Plants > Roots > Unclassified | place...
ATTTAGCTTCAAATTATTATTTTTTTGTTTTTTAGATCATTTTAATATAAATTTTAAAAAATATATATTATTTTGATATTTTTTTCGAATAAAAAATACTCTAAGAAGTAACCTTAATTAGAATTTCAAAGACACTTAACTAGTGCTGTTGGATTTGAAATTAGTGACAGTACTGACTTTTGATTACTGTTAGATGCATCTGAATGCTAGATTCTCCGCAGCAATGATGAATGCGACAAAATTGTAAAAGAAATTGATGCAATTCTATTAATAACTTAGTCTAACAGTCACAAGAAAAATCCTAGTGTAGATTTAGTTCGACAGGGCAAAGACAAGAAAAGCGAAATAATTCAATGGTTCAACTACACAGGAAAAGAAAGCCTATAATTTTACAGTGAAGCTTATTTGATGGTTGATGGACTGGCGTTTTGACAATTACTTGGATTGAATAATCTACTTGGCAAACAACTATAATTGGAAGACTATGCTGTAGCCAGTTGATGTTTATGGGCTATCATTGTATAATGAAGTTTACATGGTTGAGATATCAATGGTTGCGTGTACTTCATTATTTTACAGGAAGGTAAAGTTTTTATCTCTGGAAGGATGCTCCTTGTTGACAACAGAAGGCTTGGAATCAGTACTTCTTACCTGGAATGAACTTCAACATTTTAGAATAGAGTCATGCAAGAACATAAAGGATGGTGAAGTCTCTCCAGCTCTTTCAACCTTTTTCTCTGTTCTTAAAGAGTTGAGATGGAGGCCAGATACCAGATCTCTTCTTGCATCAAGTCTTATGGGGACTGGCATGGGAAAGAAAGGAGGCAAATTTTTCAAGAAGAATCCACGCCTCGATCATTATACGCAGATGATTCACACAGCTACTTTTTGAGGGTTCCTGATTTTGTTTTGAAATGCTGTATAATCTTGTAATCATCTATGTTCATGTAGCCGGTGAACATGATGTTGAGAGAGGTTATATTATGCATCCGTCGTTGCCTGGAAAGGGATCAGGTGTTCTATCAAACGAAATACCAACTATTCATTCTGTAATTAGACCTAGATAACTGGTCTTCAGAATGTTGAATACACAATGCACAGCTTATTTCCCGGTTCAGGTTTATGATTTATAGCACGTATTGCTTGGAAAGTAATCTAATTATAGCTTAAGTTATCAAGCATTGGTGGTAGCTTCGTCGATTTTTGGAAAGACTGTTAACGGAGTTTGCATCGATTTGAAAACTTTCGTGGTAATTGGGCTTCTGGCAATTCAAATCACGATTGAATGTTGATCCAAGCCAATCATCTTATATGAACATAATTTGAGATTCCTCCCATCCTGTGAGACATTACAGAGCAGGTTGCTATTCCATGTGGAAAAAATACTGTTAACCCAAACTTGTTAGTATTTGTTTACTATAACAATGTAATGATAGTTTTGCTATTCCCATGCAAAAATCATCAATCGAAGACGGAGTTGTCAAAAATTATCTCAACTGAAAATTTAAGTTAATATAATTTTTATTATTCTTTAATATAATTTTTAAAGTGAAAACCTTTTAGATTTGAAATTTGCATAGATCTACTCTATCATGTGATTAATTTTTATCAAATAAAATAAAGATAGTGAAATTTAAATGCGTGACCATTTAATCAATAAAGCTCTGATATCATGTTAAAAAATTATTTTAACTCAAAAGACTTAAACTAATATGTAAGGTTTTAAAATATGATTTATATTATTTGATAGTAAAAAAAACTTAAGCTAATATATAAATTCTAAAATATAATTTATATTATTCTCTAAAAAACAAAAAAAACACTGAGATTTTTATATAAAAACCATTAATTATTATTAAAGTAATAGAAAACAATTCAGTATTTTTATATTATATAATTCACTGTATCAAAATTTAACAATCTGCTTTTTCTAAGTGCACATCTTATGCTGCTAAAAACAATACATCTGTTACTGAACTAGCCCTTATCATCTGTAATGTCGGCTGGAGTGAAAAAAAATTTCAAACTCAAAAAAATAAATTTTAATCCTAAATTTAAAATTAATTGCATATTAAATAATATTTTTAATTTTAGACGGAAATATATTGGATTTATCTAGGTCAATTCGGGTTAACATGCGGAACTTACTGGAATAATTTAAAAAACAAACAAATTGAAAAGCTAAATCTCTATCTAACTTAATGTTAAAGGATAAAATTAGTAAAAAAAACAAAACTTCATTTTAAAAAAAATCATGTGAACTCGAGTTAACCAATCAATTTCACAACGCAAGTCATGCACGCTATTAGATTCAATAAATTATGTTTTACCCATAAATTATATTTTATGTAATAAATTTACATGACAATAAAACGTATGATAATTTTTGGCATGGAATTTTTTAAATGAAAAAAAAAAAGCTAGTGCGTGGGACTAAGATAGAAAAGGTAGATTATTGATATTAAAAATCAAATTGTATTTTTTTGGCTTTAAGTTAAATAAAAAATCATCTATATAACAAAGGATAAAATTGTTTTTTTTTTCAAATTGAGGGACCAAAACAATTCATTAAACAAAAAAAAAAAGAAAAAAAAATACATAGACCGAATGTTGTGGCTTAACCCATCGAACTTGTGATCTAGATCATAGACTCAACCGAGTTTAATTTTTTTTCTCCATAAATCTTTAGTTAACCCAAATATAAAGAAAAATAACCAAAATACAGCCCAGCAACACGGGCCCATGGCTAGGTGCCTGGGCCTGTAAATCTTTTTGTTTTCTAATTTAAAATGTTGGATAACTTGTCATCCACCTCAATTATTTTTGAGAAAAAAAGAAGCATATGACTCGTCGCATGTTGTGGTAGACGACATGTAGTCCGTCAACCTAGGATCTGGTCACAATTGTGGTGGCTAGAAAATCAAGCCTTCGAGTTTTTTTAACCCAAAACATCTATTTTAACCTGAAAACACTCTTAAAATATTAATAAATCAACCTGATAAACTAAAAAAAAAGATCTAAATCACAAAATCAACCCGAATAAAATTTTTCATTCTCGACTTAGATATGATTTTTTATCGAGGCTGAAAACAATCACTACAAGACTTCTTTCATCGAATGGATCTCATTGATACTAATTTCAACTATTTTGGCGGTTAAAATTGATGTCAATGATGACTTTTTTTCTACGCCGGATTTCGATGAATGTCTCTCTCCTCTCACAAAAAAATAAGTTGAAAAATGAAAAAAATAAAGTTTGATATCAAATTTAAATTTATAACAACTATAGGGATCAATCACTTACAAACTAAAAAGGACAGGGACCAAGCTATTTTTTTGAATGAAATTTGAGGTTACCATATATTTTCTCCATATTTTTTACTTTGATATTTGATATTTTAATTTCATTATCTCTTAGAAAATTTATGTGATTGACTATTAGTTTTAGCTGAGAAGTGCTCAATCATGGAAAATAAAAGGATCAAAAATCAAATTAAAAATTTATAAAAAACTAACTATTTTAATCCATAATAATTAATAAAAAAATATCCACGTACAATAGAATCATCGCACGTCTTAATTTTATTTAATTTATAAATCAAAAGACATATGCTGTGCTTTTTTTGCGCACCACAAACCCTTTTTTTAGATCTCGTAGTCAGGAACAAATGTACAAGAATTTTAATTGTTAAAGAGGGGTGTGTTCTAGCCGATCAAATGATTCAATTGAGTCTCCAAAAAATCGGCCGGTTCTATTTAGTTATTTCGAGTGTTTTCTTCTTCCTCGTTTGTTTATCTGGCTGGGTCTTTTGGAAAAAACCAAATTAATTTACCAAGCTGGTTAACCGGTTTTTGGATTGACCCAACTTGGTTAGGCTAAGAGAGCATTTAGAAATACGGGTCAATTCGTGTTTATAAAAAATTCAATTTTTTTATTAAAAATTATTATTTTTTATATGTTTTGAATCGTTTTGATGCGTTTATCTCAAATATAATTTTTTTAAAAATAAAAACATATTATTTTAATGTATTTTAATATAAAAAACACTTTAAAAAACAATCACAACCACATTCCAAAACATTCCCTAAGTTTAATAACTAAGATGCTCCAGAAACCTTGACACATGGATACTGACTGTCTTGTTTGAATCCTACCTTCACTTGTGCTTTCAAGGACACGTGGTAAAAATTATTTTTAAATAAATTAAAATAATGTTATTTTTAAATTAACAAATTAAAATAATTTAAAAACATTAAAAATAATTAATTTAAAACATTTTTTTTTAAATTTTAACAAAAAAAAAAAAATATTCAACGTGAATTCCAAACAAAGTAGAAGTTTTGATTTTGGATAACAAAAAAAATCTCTCTTAGAAGTTGTTTGGAACGTCATTCAAAACAGTATTTTTAAAATTTTAAATTATTTTTTTTATTTTTAAATTATTTTAATATAACAATATAAAAAATAATTTTTATAAAATAAAAAATATTATTTTAATTAAAAAAATATTTTAAAAAATAAACACTACTGCACCACTTTGAATTAACTAGTAGTGAAGTTTAAAAATTGAAGGTTTGACCAACCGTGCCTAAAATTCTTATGAGGGAGGGAGGGAGTTTTAACATCAGCGTCCGTGGCAGAGGAGGAAAAAAAGAGATCGGAGATCGGAGACAGAAAGCAGTGAAGTCTTGTTTAACATTTTTATACAGCAGCAGTCATAGTGAATAATATTGAAGATGAGCAAAGGGAAGGAAGTGGTGATATCAACAAGCCCTCATTACAGCAATCACAACAGTGGCGTAGAAGATGATGAAGAAGAAGACGGCTTCGATCACTCCGGAAACAACAAACGATTCTCCTCTTTCCCAAGTTTCTCTTCCCGAAATGCTTCCTCCAAATATGACTTTGTCAAGGTCAGCCCCCCTTTGTTCTTGCTCCTGAAAACCAAAATAAAACAGACACCACCCCTTATTTAATTCAATCTGATTCAATTGATTGTTTTTTTATCCTGTTTGGTATATATAAATAAATAAATACAGGTGAGGGTGTGGTTAGGTGATAACGCTGATCACTACTATGTTTTATCCAGATTCTTGCTCAGCAGAATGTTGACTGTCACTAAGGTCTCCAACTATTTACTTCTCTGTCAATTTTATTAAAATTCTTTTTTCCTGGAATTACCTATATATATGTAGTGCGGATGATGAACAGTTGGTTGGGTTTTTCTCTCCGAATATTACATTTGAATTGTGGGTTTTGAGAAGATGATCGTGACTAAGGTTTTGGGTTTGTTTTATTCTGTGTGTGGGTGATTTCAGATACCGAATCATGTAGCTATTAAAATTGCTCTTGAGCTCAAGAAGCTGCTCATTGATAACAGCCTTCTCGACGTGTAATGACAATCTTCCCTTTTCTTTTCTTTTTATCCTTTCATGCAGTAGTCGGGTAAAGTCTAAAATGTACCCCATGGCTATATTTGAAGGTTTTTCACTGATCATTGTTTTTTTCCTTGTTTTTCAACTAATGGGCAACCTCTTGTATTATTTTGGCAGATCTCAGTCTGATTTGGAAGCTAATCTATTCAAGGTATGTGACCTTTCCTTCTTTTATTTTCAATTCTTAGGTGGCTATGGATAGCAAGTGGCATAATCTGCCATATAAGAGGAGTTTAGCATGCCATTTTCTTTCTATGGCCGTAATGGAGGGACTACACTGAGCACTAGAATACTTTTGAGACTTTTCTGAATATTGGATTTAGTTTCATACGCCCTCCTCCCTCCTCATACATAGGAGTCTATTTGCAGCTTATGGAGCGGCGGGGGTATGGAGAAGAGTACATAAATCGTTACAAGATGATGACGAGGTAATTTAGAGCTCTACCCATAGTATCCGCGCCCAGAAGTTTTATTGCCTTATTATCACTTTCTTCATTTTAAATGACAAAGATGAAAGGTTTTTGCTGATTTTATGTTGAAAAAGAAAAAAATGATTTTTTTCCTGGTCATATGCTTTTAGATTTCATCATCAAAGAGTGCCCTTGGTGATCCTTGTTTGTGGAACTGCCTGTGTTGGGAAGTCTACCATAGCTACCCAACTCGCACAACGGCTGAATTTGCCTAATGTCTTACAGGTGCTGCCTTCCACCTAGCCATGAAGCATCTCGCCTTCCTTATTGTCTTTTCATGTATCAATTCGTCTGGGTTCAATACTGATGCCTTTGAAACATATGGGTTTTTTTTTATTAATTTTTAATGTCGCAGACAGATATGGTGTATGAATTGCTGCGAACGTCAACTGAGTATGTTTATTCCCTTTCTATTTTTAATTCCATGGTTTCTATTTCTGATGTTAGAAGCATTTCTATCTAGAGGAATTAAGAATATCAGCAGCATACTGAGCCATCCAAAAAAGGAGCAAGGAAAGTTATAACAAGGAAGATTCCTTATTACAAACATAGACATTGTTGACTGGAATAAGGACTCGGAAACTATATATAACTAGGTTTCAATTTTGTTGACACTATATTGTTGTCTCCAGTACATGATATTGTATCCTATGATGAAGATTATTGGTCATGCTAGCTAGCTCTTATTCTTTTTATTCTCTGGACAGTACAAAATCGCTTATTCTTTTTATTCCATGGACAGTACAAGATCACTTATTCCCTTTCTTTATCTGAGTCAGTGCACCATTGGCTTCTACTCCTGTATGGGCACGAGAATTCAGCTCTTCTGAGGAGTTAATCACTGAATTTTGTAGAGAATGCAGAATTGTTCGTAAAGGTAGTCTGTCAATTTTGCCATTGCGCTTCTTTGATCCCCTTTCTTATTTGAATAATTCTCTTTTCCCTCTCCAACTTGTTTCATGTTCATGGTGGTTTTAATTTTTTTTCTTGGATTTCGAAGGTGTTCTTTGTTCCCCTGGAAATTGTTTTAATTTTGCTAGATGTTCTGCAAGCGCGTAGGTTTTTGATTTGTTAATTTAATGCTTGCTTCAAAGGTTTGGCTGGTGATTTGAAGAAAGCAATGAAAGATGGAAAGCCAATAATAATTGAGGTATGTCTAATTTTCTGTTTTTATGTTGGTTGTAGATTAGACTGTTCCATCAAAACTTCCAGTCAACACCTATTTCTTTGTTGATCACTCTGCTGTATAATATCCACCATCTACAATTATGCTGTCATTCATTCTGCTAAATATTCTAACAAACCATACATTAAATGGTCTTATGTTGTTATACCATGGAAAGTATGGTACCATTGCAATGATTTGAGTCTTCAGATAAAACAAAACTGTAAAATTGTTTGTTTAGTCTCCTTGGGCTTGTTGTACATTCCTTTTGGGGCTTTTGAAGGGGCCTTACTTATTTGACTTTAGTTGGCACAGGAGGGCTAATTTGTTTCGATTTTGTATCATTTGCACTTTCTCTTAAGGGTGATTTCGTATCCTGCTTCCATAATCTTGTAGTCTCTTTTTAATAATATTTTCTTACTTTATCAAAGAAAAGAAGATGATTGGGAACTAATTGATGTTTAAAAGATGAGAAATTATGCCTTCTGTTATTCCCTATGAGAGTCAGAGAAAAAAAGTGTAGTTCTGACCAGCTATTGATGCTGCTGCCTAAGTTGAGGTAGTGCAAGAGAGGATTTGTGTTCAGATCTGGTGCAATTAGGTTGTGACTAAAACAAAAAAACTGAAATGACTGTTAAACTGGCTTGTTAATACACAAACTTTTTTTTTTTTTTTGGTGGAAACATTTTGTTAAATTTTGAGATGCTTGTTATCAGATTGATAGGCATGGTAATGTTTCCAAGCACTCCTATCTGATCTGCAGTTGTTTCTGACAAATAATGACAGGGGATACATTTGGATCCAAGCATTTACTTGATGGATGAAGAAAATAAATTACCAGCTAAAATGCCAGAAAAATCTGAGATGAACCCTGTTTCAGTGACTCCAGATGACGATCCTGCAAGACAGATGGAAAATAGTTCCACAAGTGTTAGTAGAAATCATCCTGAAAATATCAACTGCACTCCTGGGGATTTGGCCTCAGAAGAAGGGAAATCTGTTAACCAGGTGAATAAAGTTGTGGATTCTCAGGGATCTAGAGATAAAGCTGGAAGCATTGTTGACAGTAAAGGTAATTCTCCCTCCGGGTTTTGATAACAAGCCTAGTATTCTATTAGTCTCTTCTAACTTATAATTTTCCTTGATGACAAGTTCTAACTTGTAATTTTGCTTGATGATGAATGCATGCATGGGTGACTTAAGGGTGACAGTTTCCATTCCTGGATTTTTTGTTCATGCAGGTGAAACCGTTGAAGGTCTTGAGGGAGATAGAAAGACTTCTGTTAGCTTAAAATCTGGTCCGGAACCAATAATTATACCAATAGTTCTGAAGATGGCTGAATTCGACCATAAGGTTTGTGCTTATATTCGTGATGTGTCAAAAATTTCTTCATATTCTTGATTTAAATGGATGGTACTTGTTCGTATATCAGAATTATATAGTTCCACTTCCCTTCCCTCATTATTTATCAAATGGATGGTACATTGTTCCTATATTGGAATTATATTTGTCCCACTTCCCTCCCACATTATTTTTCACTTTCTCAAGGTTGCATATTTAATCTTATATCCTTATTATTTGTCTTGTCTATCAATCTTTTCTTCTTGTGTGCAGGCATTACTTGAGGAGTGGATCTCAACTCGTTCATTTAGTGATAAATGCCCTGTTGAGGTACCAAAGGCTGCTGAGTTCTTATTGTCATTTGTCAATGTCAAACTTAGGCAATTCACCAAGTTTTAGTAAGTTAAAAGGGTTAAATATTAGCAAACAAACAATGAGACAATCCATGGTTAAACTCGGGTTTCCAAATAGGAGGCCTCACATTGTCAGGTACATACATATCTGGGGATGGATGGGAGGGAATTTAGGGGATGTGAGAGGCTATCTCATTGTTAGCCAATACCTTAACAGATCTGGTTGAAAATGTGGTTAATTAGTGCAAGTAGTAGAAGTAACATGGTTTTTCATTCAAGTGCAAAAACAAAAATAGAAGCACAAGTAATTGATGGTCAATGACACTGGTGAAGCACTTCCAAGTTTTTGAAATTTAAAGATAGAAGGCATTTGAAAATTCTAGCATAATGGTTAGCATGATGAAAACAATGAATGGCAATAAGATCAAGCATCAATGGAAAATGCAGCAACTCCTGGACATATTCGTGCGCAGTGAAGTGGATCAACAATAGAAAATTGCGAAAGCAACCAAGATGTTGCCAAGTTCAAATAATTCTGGACTGGATTAAGATGACAGATAATAGCTTCTCGTTTTCCCTCTTAACACTTTTGTTTTGCTTAATACATGGAAGCTGGCTGGACATGTACCTCCTTATTCACTTCAATAAATAAAAGTCTACCTTAGTATTATCTCACTAAAAAGCTTCTAGTTTCAACACTTTGCTTGCTAACGAAAAAAATATAGAATATAAAATTTATTCAGTTTTTTCTTAGCAAAATATAAATTTTAATACATTGGTTATATAGGTATTCCTATAAATTATTTTACCATCGTGCAGTTGCCTGGTAAAAAGCATATTGTAGTAGTATCGAAGAGAAACATTTATGCCCCTTTGTTCAGGTCAAAAGTGAGGCAAGATTTTCTAGAAAGAATTTTCCGATTGATTTTCTTTCATTCCATATCCTTGTGTTGATTCTTCACCGATTTCACAAATGTTCATCTTATTGTCTTGTTTTTCATTATTTCCAATAAATAATTTGTTGTTGAACTTTATTCAGAGTATTTACATATACATGTTTTATGTTTTCAGGAAAAAGATAGGTTAATTACCAATTTGAAAATCATTCAGGACTACCTTTGCTCTTTCAAGTCACAGGTTTGCTTCTCCACGTGTGTTTGTTGGTTAACAGCATGCAATAGAGTTTTGTGGTTGATTTAATTAGATTACCTTGCTTCTTTATTAATAATTTTGAAATAAGTGATTCTAAATTTAGTAATATTGTGCTCAAAAGTTGGATTATGATGTTGATAGAGAACAAGTTTTGCTTTGATGTCTTGTTTTTAGATTTATTGTATTTGACGACATGGCCAAGTAGCTAATTTGGACAATAAAGTCAATGAAATCAGGTACATATTTTGTGAAATTGCACAACGAAAATTATTGATGAAAAATTGGGGGAACTGTTATTCATGATATCATGTGCTTGGGCCATAGCAATATACAAATTCCATGAATCATTGTCATGCTTGGGCACTAGATTTTGATTTGGGCTGGAGAGCATTATGGTTGATTTAAATTGAACTGAGGAGTCATATGAACAGGGCTGGGTGATCCATTTCAATTACTCAATATATGACTCTTCTTTTCTGCTTGAAAGATAAGTGTTTTGGTTTGTCCAAATCTATGATTTAGTCCAAATATGCTCTTACTTGTAAGGTTACTTGAGCTTCAAAGGAAAGAAATGAAGAAAACAACTAACATCTCACAGAAAGAAGAGGGTGGTGACTGTATAATTTTATTCTTAGTGTTCTTTGTTTCTGAATGTCATTCTACCAGCTGACTGAGATCGACTTCTCTTTAACCATGTGTTTGAAAGTTTTATAAGTACCATTTCCCTCAAACACTGTTGCCAATATATCAAGTTTTTCTTGGAACAGGGTCTGACTGTTGCCAATATATCAGCCACAACATTCCCTCAAACACTGGATTGGCTGCATGGCTATCTTCTTCAGGTAAAGTTTTCTAATCAGCTTTGTGTATCTTAAATGCGTTGACCACCAAACATGTTCACCTGGAAAATTGGATGCCTTGGGGAACAACTGCCTGTTCCGAGATTGTATTGCTGTTGCCCTCCCATGTCAGCAAGGAATTTGAAAAGCTGCTGTCCTTGAGTGTGAGGCAGTTGATTTACTGCTTCATTATCTTCTGAATAGTTCTCATCTTGTACATTTCATTCTTTCTATTCGTATTTTTTCCTTTCTTAGTTCTCCAATGGCGTGGTAGCATTTCACCAAAGATTATGGTTAGGTTTGACAAAAATTAGGAAGTATTTGTCTTTGATTGATTTACTCATCCATTTATTTCCAGTACTGTGGACAATAAGAAATAGCATTCAAGCATCAGGTGTCACCAGTTTTGCTGACTTGTTTTTGTTTCCTTGAACATTAGAAAATGATCCCTTAACATATTAGCAGTTGATTTTCTTCTAGTTTCTCCTTGACCAGCTTATCTTGTTTTTCTAAATCTCTCCTTGCTAATTGTTTTCACTGTCCAGAGTATTGAGCATGGCATTTCATCGGTGTCCAGTGAAAATGATAGACATCAAGCTCAAAATTAGATTACCTGCAGATGTTAGCTTGAGCAGGACAGGTATGAATCGGACCTTGCATGCAGGTATAAAATGCAATGCACTTTCAAATGCATTTAATTGATTTTGAATGGAAAGCAGTGTCCTACCAGAAAAAGAAAGACTAATCTTTCTTGTCTCATGCAAAATGAATAATAATAAAAAAATATAAATAACATATGTAAAATCTGCCCGTGTCTTTGTTTGTATCTGTGGGGTGCCTATTTATTATCGTCACGCTTTAAATGGCCTTTCAGAATTCAGTTGCATGCTTTTGTCAATGTGGCAAAAACGCATGAACTTCTATGCTGACTTCACTTCTGATTTTTGTTGCCCATACGAGTGGTTTTTGGTTTTGTGCACATAACTTGACTAGCTCTTGCGTGGACGACTTTTACCTGCGTGCTTTGAACAGTCCTGTCTTCTTGTACAGAGCATACTTAACTGCCATGACACTTGATGCAGACTTTTGATGAAAAACCTACCAGGCAATGGGAAGCTACTATCAGGCAATGAAAGAGTCTCCGCAGCTTCTTGTGATGGCAGCACTTGCAAGTTCTTGTAATTTGGCCGCCCCATATGATGGACCCAACTTCAAACATTACCCACCAAATTCGGTTAAGATAATTTGTTGTATCAAAGACATTTTTATCACTCGGGTTCTCACAACTAGAGATAGATATGCCATGTTCACTGCGCTTATTAATGTTATAGTTAAAATTTCAGTACTAACATGTTTGTGATTTTGAAATGCCCTCTGTAGTTAATTTCCTTTTCTTTTCATTTTTTTGGGACCTATTTTGTCATTCAGAGAATGATAGAAAGTAAGTTCTAGTCACAGAGCTAGTACGAAGAGGAACACGAAGCCACAAATCTCTAGGTTTCATTTGCAAGAGCCAAAGCCACCTCTTTGATCCCAGTAGTGTACAAGACAGCCAGAGCCAGGTTGCAGTACGTGCTTTTAACATAGAACTCGGCAATCCATTCCTTACTCTTTATTGCTCAGTCACAATATTAATTTAAAAAGCACCATATAGAAAATAAATAATAATAATAAAAAAACCATTTCGCCCTTGTTTACGCTAACTGTCAAGATAACCAAGACTGTTGATACACAAATCATTATATCAGCAGCAGGAAATATCAGATTCAGCAACTATTTCAAGGCCTTCCATGCAGAAAGCCACAAGCACAATAGCAAAATACTAGAAGAGGATCTTCTAGTCACATTGCTAGCGAGATCAAGAGCTGAAAACACAACTCATTGTTCAAAAACAACAAAGAAAGTTCCCTGAAATCTTGCAGAGTTGCAGTGAATTTTTTTTTTGTTAGTACCTTAAGTGGACTAGTTGTGCGTGCAATGGGAAATTTGAGGCCCACAGCTATTCAATCTAGGTCCTCTAGAAAAGCTAGGTTGGAAAATCATATTCAAGCTCAAACACTTCCATTAATACTGCTAAAAACAAAATTGTTCTGAGATACAACTCAAATAGAATTGCATATTTTTATAAAAAAAACTGAAACAGCATGCATTTTACCTAAAAATCATCAACCTAAGAACTAACTCCTGCAATTGTTATAAGAATCATCTCAATTCTCTAAGATGTCATAACTCCACAACCTGACGTTGTCTAGAAGAATCTCCAATATCAACATGCTGTCTTTCTGTGATTCCTTATTCAAATTGTCGAGTATTGGGATAGCCTCATCATAAGCATTCTTAGCATGAAAGAAAGCCTTCTCAGGAAACTTCATGATATCATACAATAACACTGAGAAATTCAAAGCCAAACTCAATCGAACTAAATTTGTAGGAGCCAACTTGGATGCAGCTTTAATGCCTATATCATATGCTTTCATTGACTCTGAAGCAGCCTTCTCCATCTCGATGCCAACCTTGAATTCTGCTAGATACCTGTAATAATCTCCCTTCATCCTATGATAGAAGACACAGGATTCACACTGGGAAGTTGAAGGGAGTAGATGATCATCAATCAATTGTATGATATCGTTGCATATACTTGTGAGTTCGGACTCAACCTTCCGTCTATACTCCTCGATCCTCTTCGCATTAACTTGGTTCCCTTTGGCTTGTTCCTTTTCCTCTATGGATGAAAGCATTCTCCATGATTCTCTTCTTGGGCCCATTACATTCTTGCATCCAATACGCAGCAAATTCCGCTCCTCGGTTGTCAACTCAACGTCAAGCTTTGCAATATACTTCATGTGATCCAACATCTCATTGTAGCGTTTCGCCTGTTCAGCAAGTTTGGCAGAATACACTGAATTTTGACGTACATCCATGGCTGATAAGACTTAATTGATTGATCTCTTTTGAGCAAAGATAATGTAAAACTGACTGAATAACGAAGAAAAAATCAAACAGAAAACTGAAAAGAGCACTACCAGAAAATTTTCAAATAGCAACCGTCAGATATCTCAATATGTTGAACTAGCTAGGGTTTTATATGTATATATATGGGCACGTAAGAAAAACTTAAACCGAACAAGATTAGAAAAAAAGAAAACCCTAAAATAATTGATATTTTGCTAGGAGTGATCGTCAAGTCTTCTTCTTAGAAAAGGATTGCTTGCTTTCAATTTGGGGTCGACTTCGGATCAAGAAAAAACTCTTATTTTAATTCTTTCTTGAAAATGCAAAAGAGTATTAATTTATTTTCTTTCTTAGAAACATTAATTTTAAATAAATAAAAAACAAATCAATATTTTTAAACCACACATCCGAGAATTAATTAAATTATAACTTTAATTGTTCCAGTGATTCTTTATTTAGTTTTACTAATTTTAAAAGCCGTGAAAGAGTTATTAATGCTACTTAGATAAGTATTGAGATATTTAATACCACATTTCTTTTGGATTTATGCATATATATTTTATCTTAGATGTTAATATTTTCTCATTAATAATAAACAATTTTTTTAATATAAATCATACAAATATATTTTATTTATATCAAATAAAAAAATATAAATTACAATAATCTCTTTGAAACATTATAAGATACAAAATAAAAAAAAATAACTACTATTTAAAAAAATAAACAAAACAATTTAAAAAAATATGAGAGAGGGTAATAATTTAAATTGAAATAAAAAAATTAAGGTAAACTAAAAAATACATAAGGTATTAATTACAAG
>Ga0307518_10002130_pt1 | contig 14528 bp, 13 predicted proteins | sample 25_EM_MG_FD_203889 | JGI IMG/M metagenome (GOLD analysis project Ga0307518, IMG submission 203889) | Populus trichocarpa ectomycorrhiza microbial communities from riparian zone in the Pacific Northwest, United States - 25_EM | ecosystem: Host-associated > Plants > Roots > Unclassified | place...
ATGGGGTTTTTGAGAAGGAGGAGGTGGTTTGTCTTCGTTTTGATTTTGTTTTGGTTTTGGTTTAGGTTTTGGTTTTGGTTTAGGGTTTCGAAAATCTGTATCGTTGAAACCAGTGTAGGAGGAAGTGGAAGAGGCGAGGCCTAAAGAGGAAGCAAAAGAGGCTACCTCTGATTTCAACGCCTCTATGTTGTCCTTTGAGGGCTTCGTGCTTTTTTCTGTCACCATTGCTTCACTGCCTCTGCCTCTGCCTCTGCCTCTGCATCTGTCTGCTCGTAGAGAGGGTTTTAACTCTGGAGTAAGTAGTAGGGTTTTAGCTTAGGTGGGCGACATGTCGCTTCTTTGTTTTCTCGCGCTCCTTTGTACCTGATGTCGCTTCTTACGATAATTAAAAGTTTTTCTATCATTGTTCTAGTCAATTTTGGGAAGAAAAAAAAACACTAAACATATAAAAATCGATTTTATGTAATTTTGTTAAATATATAAATAATAATATTTTTGTTAAAAAAAATTGAATCCTTTAATTTTTGTACTTTATCAGCTATGATGGTTAAAACAAAAGAATTCGTAAGCCATTTGTTGCTTTTTTTAACAAATCCAACTTTAAAAAAAATTGATAAAGAATATTTTTGCTTTTAATTAATGTGAGGGTGCATGAAGACCTTTAGTGATTATTGTATTTGTGAGATTTTATATGTGAATTTTTCATCTTTTACCTTTAAAGATGAACATTGAAAAAATAATTAATTTAATGTTTTTAATTTAAAACATTCCAGTATTGTTCATTTTAATGCTTTAAGAATCAAAAAGCTAATTCAAACATATTTTACTAAATTCTATGTAAACCTATACTAAGGTTAATAAACAAGGTCACAATTAAAAAGTATATAATATTTTGAGAATATTAATTTTTTTATTAAATATATTATTTAAAAAAAATGCATGATCAATTTGGATATAAATTGTTTTATTGAAACCAAATATTCAACTTGGTATACGAAAATGAATAGAGAATACTTGAGATCATATTATTAAAATCTGGCCTGTCCCGGCAGGTCGATCCCGGATCTCGTCGACTCGGGGTTGGAACCAGACCAAGTTAAAGAAAAAACATGAAAAGAAAAAACTCAGCTGACCCGGTGACCTGGTTGACTCGGCAAAATCCGGTCAAAAACCTGACTGCAACCCGTTGACTTTTCTTCTTTTTTTTACTAAAACGACGTCGTTTTGATTAAAAAAAAATTTGACCTGAGCAACCGGGTCAAAACCTGAAACCCGGATTTTGAACCAAGCCGATAATCAAGCCGGGTCTAAAAACTATGCTTGAGATGATTAAACAATTAATTAAATCTTTTATGAAAAAAAAACACATAATATATTTTATCCATTAGCCTTATACATATCGAACGTAGACAAGTCGTTCGAGTAGATATGGACCCAAAATATATTTGTTTGGGCCCTAAAAAAACCGTAGTGGTGGTAGCAGAAGCTTTCTATCACTCCCTTACTCTCTTAAAATAAAAAACCCTAGCCCTCATCTCTCTCTCTCTCTGACAGGCTGACACAATCTCAAGCAGTAAACCATGGCGACAGTAACAGGAGCAGCTGCTGCGGCAACAGCAAAGACACTTTCGCAGAAAGAGCTAGACATTCAGATGATGTTGGCTGCTGAGGTTCATCTTGGCACCAAAAACTGTGACTTCCAAATGGAACGTTACGTTTTCAAGCGTCGCAATGATGGTACCCAGCACACTCTCTTCTTATATACATATCTGTTTTGGATGCGTAGATCTTATATCTTGAGGAAATAGTTGGTTTTTTATGGTCTATTGTGGATGTTGATCTATTGAAGGTTGAGTCTTTTTGTTTGTTCTTTTTTTTATGGATGCTGGATTAGAGTCGATTTGTGTTTTTGGATATCGAGTAGTTGCAGATACTTGCTTGTTTGGTAGTTTTGGTGCTGAAGTAATGAACTTGAAATGGTTTGGAGATGTTTGATTTGGAAGATTTGCTTATGTTGAGATCATTGGTGGGAGAAAACCTGTGGAATGAAAGTTAGTGGCTCTGTTTTTTTTGTCATTTGTTCTTAAGGCTTCAATTTGGCATCTGCTAACTGTATTAGATGCAAGGGTGTTATAATTTTAAACTTGTTTGTTTTAATGGTCAATTGTGCTTAATGTTTGTTGAATGTCGTTTTTTATTTGTCCTTTTTTTCGAATATATGTACAGTGTGCTTATTATGGCTACTCATCCTTGTGATGCATCTGACTGGAAAAGAGTATTTAGTTTTATCTTGGTCATCTTTAGTTCATGATTGTTTCTTGTTACATTTTTTGGTGTTTATTGCACAGGAATTTATATCATCAATCTTGGGAAGACATGGGAAAAGCTTCTGCTGGCTGCTAGAGTTATTGTTGCAATTGAGAACCCCCAAGATATTATTGTTCAATCTGCAAGGCCCTATGGTCAAAGAGCTGTCCTCAAATTTGCCCAATACACTGGTGCTCATGCAATTGCTGGAAGACACACTCCTGGTACCTTCACCAACCAGATGCAGACTTCATTCAGTGAACCTCGACTTTTGATCCTCACTGATCCGAGGACTGATCACCAGGTGAACCGAAATTCATCAATATCACTGAGCTTATTATGCCTATTGGTCTTTTTGAACATTGTTGTTTTTGTCTTCGAATTTTAATCTTTATCATTCATGCCATGCAGCCTATCATGGAAGCAGCTCTTGGAAACATTCCTACCATTGCTTTCTGTGACACTGACTCTCCGATGCGGTTTGTGGATATTGGCATTCCTGCTAATAACAAAGGCAAGCACAGCATCGGATGCCTGTTTTGGCTGTTGGCAAGAATGGTTCTACAGATGCGTGGAACTATTCCTCAAGGGCACAAGTGGGATGTTATGGTAAGATATTTATTTGAAAGCTGTTTCACATTCTATCCCTCAAGCCTCCTTCTCTTCACTTTCCATGTTTTCTCTCTCTTTAAATTGCAAGTAGGATGACTGCATGCTGTGGACACCAAACTTTCCATAGCAAAATTTCTGTTATGCAGGCATTCATAATGCTGTATTGTTTAGTATTTTAATGCCACATTCTACTGCTTGGGATTGCCTTTATGTATTATTCTTGGTAAGTTTTACAGTTTCACATTAGCTATTTATTGTTTAGGAAGCATGAACTGCTTTGTTTGTCATTTCTTTGGACAGGTGGACTTGTTCTTTTATAGGGAACCTGAAGAAGCAAAGCAACAGGAAGAGGAGGAAACAGTTCCAGCTGCTGATTATGCACTCCCTCCCGCTGACTACGGGATTTCTGCTGGGGAATGGAGTAGCACTATAGCCGATAGCCAATGGACAGCTGATGTTGCCCAACAACCCATTCCTGCTGCCAGCTTCTTCCCAGAGCAAGGTAATAACAATTCATTCAGACCTACGAGTTACCTATCTTTCAGTTATTTTTTGCACTAACAGTCTTGTTTCATTCCATCACTCTATTCAAAAATTAGGTGGACTTTCTGTTGAATGGGGTGCAGCTCCTGCTCCTTCTCCGGCTCCGGCTCCGGCTCCAGCTCCGGCTCCGGCTCCAGCTCCAGTACCCCTTTCAGCTACTGAACTTGATGGTCCTGCCCCTGCTGCTACTGGCTGGGACATTTAAATTCCGCAGGAATGTTCATGCTCACAACCACCATGTTTTGCACTGATTCCAGAATCATGAGTTAGTTTTGAGGGGGGTCATAAACATCAAGTGGGGATGGACATGTTTTTCTTGTTCCTTTTTGGGCTCGGTGTAGTTCTAGACGTTAAATTTGTTAAGAGATTTTGACACGGATCGGGGTGGGGTATCCACAGCAATGCTGTGTTTTGTCATGTCATTATTTAAGCTTCTATTATCTCAGTTGCCCCCTGTTATTCACATGTCCAGATTCAAGTGAAATTTTGATTGCCCAAGCCGCTGCATCCAGCCATTTTGTCTCTGCTCCCACAAACTGAGGGATGATTCCTCCGCAGGAATTTATTCCATTTACTTAAAAACCTGAGATTATAACGCAATCATTTCTGTGTAACGCTTGTCAGTGGAGACTGGAGAGTAACATTTGACTGTAACAGTTGACAACTGCCCGTTGTATTCGCTAGATATATGCAAGTATATACAGGGTGGTTTTGAAAATCATTATTTTGGAGCCTAAAGGAAATGGACCCGAGAGATCCAAATGAATTTAGCTAAGCTATTTACCCTCTCAATCATGCCTTTCTGGAGGCGTGCAATTGAACAAGATGCAGCGAGTCTTTACACGATCCAAGAACTACTTTCTGCTTCAATAAATGATATCTGTAGGTTGATCCTTATTTTCTGTGGTGAAATCCACATCCTTCGGATGGGATTCAACGGATTATGGCTCAAATGAATGATGTGATGGAAAATTGGAGTTCAGCTTCAATGGGACAACATCTCCCCATACATTACCCACCGCACGAAGTGGTCTGAAAATCCACCCTTAAGGTCATCAGAAGAAAGATAGGTCCCAGTTTGACTTCCTCCCTGAACAAAAGGAAGCAGCAGATTAACATTGTGAAACTAACATAAATCAGGAAAGTAAGTGATGAAACATGAAATGGCAAAATTGTATGGGATTGGTGTGCACAACGTAAAATATATTTGATGCTTAAACATGTAGGAGATTGATCAGGCAGTTTTAAGCAATTTAATAATCACATGACGGCAATTGAGTTCAATTCTGACAAATAACATGATTGCTATTGTATGTCATACACCAGAAAATTGCAGCAAAGCCTGCCGTATAGACTGTAACCAAATTGTGGGTGCAACCCAATCTCCGTTCTTGAAAGCCAGCATTAAGTCCAGACTCCAGACAACTCCTTGAAATGGTCGCCATAAAGGCATCATGCATGATGTGACACTGCAACTAAAATAAAACATACTGACCTTCAAGCTAGATCCAGAGTCTGTAGCAGATGTTCTGGTTTCTATTTTCAGATCATTTGCAAGATTCTCAGACGATAGGCCAGCAATAGACCTGCAGCCATTAAAACAATCGGTGAGTATTGCCTTTGGCTCCTCAGCTGAAGCACTTAATAGGAAGCACAAAAACTACCTATCACATAGATCTTCACACGAATTCCCAGATGAGGAAAGCCACTCCTTATCAAGGAAATTTGAGAAGCTACAAGCATCCCCATGTTCATCATAGCAAATATGATCACTTTCAAAGTATTGGCATTCCTCATCTTCAAATATCTTCCTGCAAGGCATTGAGGGAATGTACCTAGAAAGACACCCAACACTAATCAACCATAGGTGCACATCAAATGCAACGACTGCATGATATAAAAAGGGTTTAGCATGCATCCAAACATCTCCATTTCTAACTGAAAATTACATGTTGAAATTTGAGTGAGGACAGCAGCCAGATTTTGTAGCTGCAGCCTTCATAAATACACCTCACTTATCCACTCCCGTGTCTACATTTTAGATGAAAGAGTAGATGTCACTACAATAGCAGTGGAATGACAACTTATCTCCTAATGGATAAAGAAATATATCCTATTTAATAAAGAGAAGCTATCTGGCTTTTCAATTACTCATCAACTATGCACCTCTAAGAGGAATGATGAATACAAATCAGATAAACCATGGGCCTGTCTTATCAAATAGGGTAATAAAGACGTAACAAGCATGAGAAGCATTAAGCAATTTAAGCAGACCTGGAATATGATATGTCAATTTCACAAGCTGGTATCTCCGGAGTTGAGTCTGAAAGACCCTTATTAACTCCACCCTCCTTTTCAGATAAAGATTTACTGTATCCAACACTGGCAGCTGATACAAGCGACTCACTTTCACAGGGAAGATTGCCATCAGAGAGTGATCTTTTAATGAGTGACCTAAAGATAACAAAAAAGAAATGTTTGCATAAAAGTTTCCCTCCAAATGAAATTCTAGGTTCATGATATTTATCTTCTAATCATTATATGGTCAAAGTAACCCTGGCATTAAGCTTACAGACAAACATCGTTAAACACACATAATTAATTTGGAAAAAAGCCCTTCTGTTCAAAATCATTTGAATCAAAGATATGAAATGAGAAATTCCAATATCAAAGTTGTAGTTATGATTTGAAAAAAAAATGACATAAGGAATTACATTTACTGGAAAAAACCATCTTTAAGCTGGTGATTTATTTGCAATACAACGTTGAAACCAGATCTACATCATATCAGAAACATGCACTTTCTCCAAACCAAGGTCTTTCACCAATATATCTTCTTGTAATACAGTTTTCCAATTCACAAAAGTGTCTCTACATAGTTCTTATTCACAGAGAAGTCCCCAGATATAAAGTAAAACTTGTCAAACGCAGAAACTGAAATTCTCAACACAATTCTCCTTCCTTTCATGTGAAGTCATAGTCCATGCTGACTCTTAGGCTCAGTTAAACGTTTTTGCATTGTCAATGATTACCTACTTTTATACCCCATTGTCCAACGTAATGTTACCCCCAAACCCACCCAAACGAAGTTGTTACCTAAACAAGTGCACCATTTCAAGTTCAGCTATAATTATGGAACTGAGGGAGTTACGTGATTATAGAAAAGTTCTTGAGATATGGAAAGTTACACAGAATACATTACCTAGCATGCTCAACTAAATCAGGACCACGCCTTCCAACATCATAATGCTGATCTGAATCCAATTCCCACAGTGCTGGTTTTCCCTGCTGTGGCTGGAAATGACCCAGGAACCTGAAGTTAAGGCAAATATCACATCAAATGCATAATCCATCCCCTGCAATGAACCCCTACCATCGAAACATACTATTTTAAAACTCCCTGACCTTGGATGTTCTTTTCAGAGAAAAGTAAACATGGCAGAGAAGAACAGAGCTTATTTAACTTACACATTAATAGCATCTTGTTTCTCAGCATCCATGTAGGCATTGCTGTAATAACGTTGTAGAGTTCTAAAAAATTCCTGGGAGTGAGTTGCTGCTTTCCACTGACCTCTTCTCTCAGAAAATATCTATTTAACATCATCATTGCAGCATAGTGAATTAAACATCCAGTATATTTTAGAAACAAGAATGTTTTGCTTTTTAAGGAATGAGCTGACAATTTCAATGGTAAACACATCAATTTCTCATTTAACTCCTGAGATACCTTACTTTCTTCCCATGGTAAGGATACCAAAAGTGATTACCTTAGTTCCTTAACATTGCAATCAAAGAGGTGATGACATGCAAACTTAAATTTCTTAAATAAAACACTGATGTGACACAGCCAACTTAGTCAAATAGTATAGTTTGTGCACCCTGGAACATTGAACAGAACTACAACACAAGTTTGGCATTTTTTTTCCATGGGCTCACCAAAAACACATGCATCCAAAACTAAGAAACATCAACAAGCTCGTAGATCTTTCTTTCTGATTTCAAAAATCCTACAAATCAAATCATCTAAGCGAGCAACAGACCCATCATACTGCAATTTTCAAATTGAATAAAGTAAAACAATCACACACCTACAAGCTCCATAATCTCATGTGAGAAAATTCTTGGTTTTTTCCTCCAAATTAAAAAAAATCCAAGGTAACAGCTAGCTGTGCCAAAAAATGTATTCCATCCCCACATTCATGTCCAATCATATTTTAATCATATAAGAGTAGGCCTCCCCAGAACCATAAGGATTACCTTGTTGTGAGCAGCGGACCCACCATACTGCAGTGCAAGTGTGTCGCCCATTGTCTCGTAAATCCTCATTAAATCCTCCGCTAAAGGATTATCCAGATCAATATTTGGATATTCCATATATCCAAGTGCATGCAGCTGATGTCCAAGAGCCACCAATCCATAGGCATATTGTGCAACATTTGTGCGATCTAAACAGTCTATGCAATTGGTCCTTAAAACCCCGTTTTGGAACATTGGAACCTTGATACTCTGATTTCGATTTGCATCACAATCAGCTTTGGTAATTTCTGAATCCAACTTGCCGACATTGCCATTTTCATTGGACAGGTTTCCAAGAGAACAGTCACCATCGTGTTCTCTGCACCAAATTTGCATTGCTACCATCGTAAGGAAGTTACAGGAATTAGACAGAAAGCAAGGAAAAAATCATGGCAGTGTACCCTAAAATGAGTAGTTACTAAAAGGGTATCATTCACCATGGGATTGCATTTTCTGTGTCTTTCCCACCTCTTTTTGAATGATTACAAAGCACAAATGCAAAAACACATATTCCACAAGCTGCACATTAATGATTTATGAATTTTGAATCAACATATTTCCTCAAATCATTTGAAATTCAATGAAGCAAAAAAAAATACACATCAATTAAATGAATTTACAAAAAAATTAAAAGTAGCCTGAAAAGCAATTGTGTAAATACATTGTAAAGTTTAGCAGGACAACAAATTCTCAGAGCAAGTATTTCCCAGAGTGGATATGACAAAAAAAATACCATGTAAGAAGAGTTGGAAGCCTTTTGCATTAACTTACTCAAAGCAGGACCCATTTAACAATCCCTTGGAGCTTGAACTTGGCATGACTTGACAATAAAAGATCCCAGTTAAATTCAATGCATAGGCAGTGACTCTTCCAAGAAGTGCTAGGACATTTGTAGCTCTGCTGAAAATAACCAAACACTATTGACTTTAATCATCATAAATTAATGTGTGAAAGAACAGTATGGGGTGGGCAAGTGAAGTACTTTCTAGAATGTTTATTCAAATCCCAGTGTAGGAACTTCAGACGATTCTCCTCAGATAAACTTTGATTGATAACTCTGATGGCATTTGCAAACTCAGCCCGAAGTATTGTTTCACGAGGCTTCTTTTCATGCGACTGCCAATCACCAACATAATTGCCAAAAACATACAACAACAACCAAGCCTCAATCCCAGACAATCACTAAACATAATAATAACAATAATAATAATAACAACAACAACAACAAAAATCATGAATCAACTTTCATATACAAGAAGCTTAAAAAGATCACATGAGCACAGGCATGTGGAGCAATCTGTGTCTTGGTAATTGCAGCAACCTACCTTTATTAAATTCAAAATAATTATTGGATTTCCATATCTCTTCACAAGATTTTCAAAATGAAGTTTTGTTGCCTCAAAATTTTGGTCCTTCCTTGATACTGCAAAATAATAATAAATGAATAACTTATGAAAGTTATCACTGAGAATAAAAAGGTTCAGAATACCGAGTTCATACACATAATGTCAGGTTTAAGATTCAGTCGTGAGGATTCCTGCGACCAGAAAAGCGGGATTGAACCCCGATTCTGCACAACAGAACTTATTTGCACTGGCTGTTCTTCAGAAACATCTTCAAACACAACCTGTTCTGTCTCGACATCATTAGCTACTCTACCCTTCTCATTCACACCTCGTTTTAGATATCTAGATAGACAAGAGAAAAGTAAAGTCACAACGAAATTCATTGTAAGTTCAGCAGCGATCAGGGGGGTAAAACTGGATAGTGGCCTTTTCATAAAGTCAGCAGCAGACTATATGAAGAAGTTAATATAAAGATTGAATCAAAAGCATTTGAGAGTTTAACATGTTCAAGGGCAAAAGATCTAAGCAGCCAGGCATAGATGAGGAAATCCAGCTAGCATGTTGTTCAAAAGTTTTGAAGACTATCCATACCTTGTGCCAGCATAATGCCGTGATCGTCTAGCAATTAGAGCCAATTTAAACTCCCTGCCAGATACTGAAATTTTGACCTGGATACCAACACAGGAAACCATAAAGATCAGGTTGAAGTCTCAGAATAGTTCAGACAAATTTGCATCAGTAAGATTGAGAGGATATTCTGAAGGCCAGATAAATGCGGATGATGTTAATCTTCTGTTCAACTTACAAAAGGAGCATGTTCTTAATTTAGTTAATTTCCCTCTCCAAAGATCAATATAGGGGAACTTCAACTCCTAACTCAAAATGGGATATTATAATAAACTCAATAGCTTTGAAAAGAACCAGACTAAATAGAGAGTAGGAAATTAGAGAAGATGGCAAAACATAACATACACCATCATATTTGGTAATGGACATTTTCTATCATGGACTATTCTTTACTTGCATCAAATGTCTTTAAACACTTTTGTATGGTTGGTGACTTGAAATAAGATGCACCTGTTTAAAGAAGCCATGTACTAATGCCACCGTCCATAGAGTATTCTTGAGGTTATTTCGAATTCCTTGAGTTAAGAATTCATTCCAAACAAACATTGATTCATAGTGAATTTGTCCTGTCTCGTTAAATGATAAATTCTTCTGGAGACTATGCATGACATTGTAGGAGTAGCTGAAAAAGAAGTCTCTTGTAAGGTCCACCGTGCATAGGAGCTTCTTGTATCTATTTCATCAAGACAAAAAAAATTGAAGGACAAATCAGTATGTATTTAATAATGTTATAAAGCGAAAAAGGATACTATGAATTGTTAGTACAATTAGTATCAGCCAAGAAACTAAAGTGAAACAAATAGAAAAGAAAGAAAGACAGAAAAGTGAATTTTCCCCCACAAACCCTGATGATACCTTGTCTCATTCAACATGTTCTATTAACATCACAACAGCAATGAAGTTTGTCCTGTACATATGCAGGAAATGAACTGGAAATAGCCACTACACAAAATTATCAACTACAAAGGACACGGCAGTAATATTTGCTATGCATACATTAGAATTAGATGCCCTACTTGTCTCATCTCAAAAACAAAATTAAACAAAGAAAGAACATAAAACTATAACTACAACTACTAGAAGAACCTGAATAAGTTTGAATCACAGAAGCCCGCATCATTAATTAACACTGAAGGGTGTGATGACAAAAATAGTTGAGAAATTACCTCCAGTGTTGAACCAGTCTACTTCTAACAGACAACACACAACTCAGACTAATTGTCCCAAATAATTAAATGAAAGAAAAATATCAAACTATTAATTTAAAAATCAAGCACCACAACCATAAAAGAGTCATCATCTATTTACAAATCAACAATGGCAATTCTGATATTAGTCTCTTAGATCTCCTTAACGGTGCCAGGTACATATTACATTTACATGCAGAATGGACAAAGACCTGTTCTCGTTCTTAGAGCTAGTCATATTGGACCGCACGGTAGAATTTGGAATAGGAATCATCTCGTTCTTGGTTATAGCATAAATTGTATGGCCACAAATTGCACCAATCTTCCTTCTTTTTGTTATCAGCAGCATGTAATAGGGTCCCAAAAATTTAATGAACCCTATGTTGAAGAAAAAAGAAAAAATGAGTTCAACAATTAAACAGATTAAGTGCTTATATAGAAGACCTTGCAGATACAACATACCAACAATTCCGTAACAAATAGTGACAAATTTAAGTCCACCCGTTGACTTGTTGCCTTCATGTATTCGCCTTAGCAGATCACAGCATTCACTTTCTGAATATGTTGTAGAATCTTCAAGAACAATGAGTTCAGATGGCTCTAAACGATCAATCTTTAACACCCTCCAAAGGGTTCTGTTCTTGTCTCCTCCAATCATATAAAAATTCTGTCACGTAGTAGATGTTGGATTAGAAGTTGCTGTAATGATGATTTGAGAAATTGGCATGGATAATCATTAAATATAAATAAAAGAACGATGAAAATAAAAATGTTTCGACAGATAAATTCATATTACCAAAGTCACTTTACTATGTTATAAAATAAATTGTGGGATAAATGAGAGAAGCAACAAAAAGTTCCACCAAACAAAAGTGGGAATTTTTCAAAAGGGAAAAGTACATCATTCAGTTCATTGAAATTCAGCATGACAGGAAGGAGAAAAAGTTCTAAGCAACTGGTTTCCTGCTTCATCATCATAAGGATGCAACTCATGCAAGAGGACCGGTTGAGCATAGTTTTCCAATGTGGTAGTGACTTCAGGGTTCAGTGAGAGAAAGGGTTCACATTACCCATAATAAATTGAACATAACCCCCAATACTGAAAAATATAGGACAAAGACATGATGGGATAACAGCTTCATTATAGCATACTAAAACCAGCACAGATAACTCCCTTCATACTTCGTATAAAACAACATGAAACAAAAGGTCTGGTAAAATTTGGGAAATTAATGTCCCATGTCTGTAATACTCTCTCTTTATAAGATTCACTGAAAGAAAAGATGGACTATGCTTGACCACCTTATTGGAACAAGATTAATACATCTAAGTTACCCTATTGATTGCATGCTGAAAAGAAAGACAAAAATCTTTAAAATTCAATAGACCTTTTATGCCTCAAAAACGCAATACTGTGCAAGAAAACATGAGGAAGTAATCAAAAAGGTGGGTGACTGTGGGGGGGAAATTTTGTATGGATGCATGATTAAAATGTTGATCTCAATTTATGCAGAAAAGGAGGAAAGAGAAGGAAAAACAGGCTAATTCGTGTAAATTTTTTTAATGTTATTAACCTTAATCCTACTATTCAATTTTAATAACATCAAAGAATTGTGCAACAAATGACACCCAAATTTGGCATAACAAAGAAGTATTCCGAGGAACAAGCTTGCCGACATGTCAATGAGCTGCTAATGTATAAAACCGAATGGCAACTGAGCAAAATACATACTCTTCTTTCCATTATTTTGGGAAAAAAGAATAAGGAAGCAAAACAAGTATAACAAAGTGAAATTTGGACATGTGTAACTCCCCACTTTTTTGCACAAATTCAACATCCCTACTTTTTGAACAAAATCACTCCATGACATAAACCCAGCGTGCTCTGAGATTTCAAAATGAACTAAGCAAGACAAAACTAAACATAAACTCAACCAATTGCGGACTTAAATCAAAGAGACAAAGAGTACTCTATTCGAAACATTATCTTCAAAGCTGAATTGCCAATCAGGTCCACACCACGACCTGATCAAGTCAAAAACCTAAATCCAACACCATGCGAATCATATCCAATGTAAACGATCACCCCAGAAAAATCATCAAAATTTTAGAATTCCTCACTTAAGGGAGGCAATCACAGAAAAAATCAAACGAACACGCGCACAGACAAAAAGAAAAGAGAAAAATCAATATCCCAGAAATCACAATCAAGAACTACAAAACCAACAAATCATAAACCTCAAAACACAAAAAAACGAAAAACAAAAACCAACAAACTCAACAACATAAGGATAACAATTGAAGAAAAGTGAGCGAGTAATTCATGTGCATACCGAGCGAGTCTCATAGAGTCTGAATTTCTGCAAGTAACGGGAATCGGAGGAACCACGAATCATGTTTGTTTCCATTTGGGATCCCACCATGGTGAACCTCCTGAGGTTGAGTGAACTCCACTGCAACAAAAACTCCTCCACTTCTCAAAATCTACACTCAAAGCACACATCTTTAACTATTTATCTGTCTGGCTTTTCATCATATGTGTAAGCGAACACGCAGAATGAGAGTTAAGAAAAACAAAAGAAACAAGAAGCAAGCAAGCAAACCAAATCACTCAAAGTTTCAGTCTTTCTTTTTTTGCAGTGAAGATTAAAGTTTTGTTGGAGAGAAAGCAAACCAGAGAATAAGCTAAAGACGTTTTGGAGAAGATAAAAGAGAGAGAGACCACAAACCACAAACCACAAACAGAGAGAGCTAAATGAAAAGGAAAAAGGATGAATTTGTTTGTTTATTTTGTTCAAAAAAAAAATAGACTTTAATTTATTTTTTATTTTGAAGTGATTTAAAAATATAAAAAATTAATTTATATTTAAAAATTAATAAAAAGCTAATTCAACCATGAAGCCTTAGAAAAATTCAAATTATGTCCAAAACATGGGTTACTTTTTAAATGATAGTGTTCACATTGCACATTTGCAATTAAGTTCAATTTTTTTTTGTTGAAAAATATTTTTATAAAAATTTAAATATTTTTATAAAAATTTAAATATTTTTATTTTAAATTAATTTTTTGATATTTTTAAATTATTTTAATATTTCAATATTAAAAAAAATAAAAATATATATTATTTTAATATATTTTTAAATAAAAAATATTTTAAAAAACCTAAAATGTTTAACTCTACTGTTATACATATCAAAGCGTACGTTTCAAGAAGCATGTTTTATAATTTATTTTTGGTGGATTTTATGAATTGATTACAAAGGTTAAAAACTAATTATGAACCGTCTAGTAAGTACTGTAGTAGTAAAAACTTAGAATTAAAAGGTTTGTTTTCTCTATAGTTTTAATTTCGAGTCATATAATTATTAATATAATGGTCACTAAAGGCTTATATAGTCATCAACTTTAGTACTCGTAGAATTAATCGAGGTGCTTATAAGCTTTCTTACATCCATGTTAATAAAAAAAATCAATTATTAAAAGTTAAAGAAATACACTTTATTCTTCTTCGTTGTCAGAATCCAAATCTCATGCTATACATACATACAGTGATAAAATAAAGCTATCATGAATTCTCTACTCAGAAAAATTTAAAATATGAAATATAAA
>Ga0307518_10002131_pt1 | contig 14525 bp, 17 predicted proteins | sample 25_EM_MG_FD_203889 | JGI IMG/M metagenome (GOLD analysis project Ga0307518, IMG submission 203889) | Populus trichocarpa ectomycorrhiza microbial communities from riparian zone in the Pacific Northwest, United States - 25_EM | ecosystem: Host-associated > Plants > Roots > Unclassified | place...
CATCAGTCGGCAGCCACGCCACATTCTGCAAAGCATCTTCAATGACACGCATCATGACTGCCATATGTATGTACTAAGTAGTAAGTAGTACTTATTGTGTTGACTCAATGGCAATAGGAGTCCATTCGGTCGTCAGCCAAGCTCCCTGGGGTGGCACAAGTTAGAGGGATATGCAGAATGAGATTGTGATGGGAAAGAGAGAAAAACAGGTCATACCATCATAGCTTTTAGTGTCACACACAAAAGATGTTGGTTCGAGTCAAAGGAACAAAGTTTGTCAGCCGCTATTGAGGACGAGCACAAGAAATCTACTTGCCAGAGGCGGTGAGCACTGGGGAGTGTGCCACATGTCGGTCGTCACAGTTGTCATCTTCAGCATCATCATGAGTGGGGGTGTACCTATGACCTACACAGGTCAGCCATACCCGAGATGAACCGTAGTTGAAAATTTCTTGCAGTGCACTGTGCAGATGATGGGCGAGCTAGGCGATTAGGGAAATCAGTTATGAACTGTGAGATAGGACCTTACGGTGTGGTCAAGAAATCCCACTTGCCAGGAATGAGGTACTGGGTGACCCCGGATGATAAGCATCACTGATGCTTTGCAAGCGTGGATCGGCATTCTTGTACGGGGTTGCAACGTTGAACCATATTATGTGTGGTCAGTGGTCAGTGGTCACTGGTAGCGCTAAGCATTATGAGTAGGACTCAGGGTACGGTCAAAGACCGGTTTATAAACTGAAACCAGGACTTAACCAATCAGTTCCAAATCGGGACATTCCCAGGGTCTTGTTTACATTGGTTTGGTTTAAATCACGTGATAGTTTTGGTTACAAACTGGCTTTTGACCGGAACTGCGGCAACACTAGTTCCATGGATCGTCAGAGTTGTAAGTATAGTTTGTGTACAGAAAGACAGGCCATTGATCACCCCTGACTTGCATTTCCCCATTGCTGAGTTTGGTCTTCGTTCTTCAATCCTTAGCATCGATCCAGAACCTGAGAATAAAAAGTGGTACATACTCAACATTGTTCCAGTCAAGCCCTGCAGGGCAGAGGAGTGCCCCAGTCCGCTCGTGGTTAAACCCCCTTCCAACTTTGATGTTGCGAGGAATATGAGGGTTTAGACTTTGACCTTTTGGGGTTATCCAATCCACGATGGCACCCTTCATACCCTTCGTGTCATCTGCCCTTGCCCCACATGCACCTTTCTGGATCTGCATGACACAAATTCAGCCAAAGGCACACAAAGCAAAATGAAGAGCATACAAAATCAGCAAGAGCAGTGATCTCTTCCTCCGATGAGTCCATCAGATGAGCTTCCAGTCCTGGGACCGAGTGAAGAAGCTCGCGAAACACTTTAAACTCTTTCCGCTCCCTGAAGTTCATAAATTAGTAGCAATGTTTGACAACGTCGCTCATACTCATGTGGACGTCAAAGACTCCAAGCTGTCATCAGCCCCATCGGACAACAGGACAATGCCATTCATGAGCAACATTTGCACGTTGCAAAAAGCGTGCACTGTCCTGCCAAAATGCCGGCCATGATGCACGAGGGGATCCTGCATAACACTGTAATCTGGTCAGATGCTGTAGTTGTTAAGATACTCACAACTCATGCTTTCTTCTGGGGTCCTGTCTCGAGAGCATTGTTACGATGCTTTCGAGACAATGCTCCTTCCGGAGTCTCATCGGAGTTAGATGGAGCCAGAGACGCACAGGACATGGAAAGGAGCAGGGTATTTCAGCTGGGCCATTGAGAGTTGACTTTTATACTTACCTGGTCTTGCAGCCGACATAATACAGGTCATAGCCACCCTCCAAAGTTCTTCGATGAGGTGTCATAAAATGTGACCTATCACCATAGTAGCTGCACAAGTGACAAGCGATCTGGTTTAGTTGCACTGGAGCGAGCCCATTTCATTGGCTGTCAAGAGTCCAAGCAAGGACTTACAGCATATATTTTCCAAACAGAGGTTCAACACCAGTTCCCTGGGATCATTTTCTGGTGCAGCCAATCCACACAATCTAAAGGTGGCTGGGCAACAGCCTAAATTAGCATCGGTGAATTTGTACCTGAGGGATTATCAGCCTAATCAAACTTTGGGCCATTTTGGTGAATTCAGGCCAATGGACGCGAAAAAAAGACTTACAACTCTGAATCCAGCCTGGTAAACGTTCATAGATGCCACTCTAAATCTGGTGGTACAATTGAAGCGATCGAAATCTCAGCGATGCAAAAATAGCAAACCTATCACCGCAGCACACAGCCACCCACAAACTTCAAAAGTGGTGGCTGGGCAGCAGCCTAAAATCACAGCGGTAATTTATACTGAAGGATCTTTCAGAGGAACGAATTATCAGCACCATCTAAAGACTTCCTTGGTAAGCTCCCTGTTCAGATTGATAAACATGAAAAAAGACTTACAATCCATAGATGCCGCATCGCAGGTCCAAATTGGAATCTAAACCTGGTGGCGAGAGGAATTGAGAACTCACAGCCACGCTCATCCAAGACGTGACATTAGGGTTACCACTAACACCATGCTGTTGGTACATACCAGCTGATAACCCAGTCCACCCCCTCCCAGAATTTGGCTTACCAAATGCTACTTGCAGGCTTTGTTCAAAAGTCAACCAGGCCATGACAAGCAGAGATGAATATGTCCTACAAGCATAAGCCTTCTGACATGTTGGTTAGTGGGGATGATATCGGATTTGTTGGAGGAACAAGGGAATATTAAGCCCAGCTGGCTCATGCTGAGTCACGTACCTTCTGCTTACATAATACCATCATCCAACTCTAGCGTACATACTAGTCACAGTACTATGTACTTACTACGAACAAGCACTACATCACGCAAGCTTGCACTAGCGATATGGAGATTGCTTACATATGCACCGCGACCGCATCACTGCAGCTGGCAGCGTCCCTCTCTCCTGACGCATTCGGCTCTCTCATCGAGTGCATGCATGACACCACCAACAACACATCCAATGCTCTGGACCTCTTCATGGACTCTGTCGCTTGAGAGTTGGATAAATCCAAATGTGTGCCTCTACAACACCGTCACCATCTCCAAACTCGCCAAAGCACACAAGGCAGAAGGGCAGACCCTCTCAGACATCAAGCCAGCAACAACATTGAAGGAATCGGCATCGTCAACACAGTGACTACTGTGTGACTCATCTATCGTCTGCATCCTCTCGTACTTTATTCCGACATGGACATGCACTGTCTTGCACTTGATTGGAATGATTGTCACCATGTACACGCCACGTTTGCCTTGCACTCGGTCTAATTCATTTGCTTTCTTGTCCTTTTCAGCATTTTTAAGATGCCCCCACTCTTCCGTTGCATTTTGCCTTGTATTTCTAGCAGGTAGTTAGGAGTGTTCAATGAGAACAAAGTACTAAAATAGCCTGATGGTATGAGAATGGATAGATCTAGATCAGTCTAGTACATGTAACTAGTAAGCCGCCAGACCATGTGTGATGAGATATGGCAGCCTATATTTCAGTCCATGCCTCATTAGTGTGTGATTCACCCCAAAAACATCACCATGTTCATCGCAAACCCCCACAAACCACTGTATCAGCTTTCTTATTTCCTTCTCAATGCACTTCCAGTAGACATTGCTGGTATAATTGACAGTGTGTACGGCCGGGCGGTTTTTGATTAAGTAAAACGACACTTGCTCGGTCATCTATAGCAAGTCAGAACCGTCTACAATTTGAGTGAGACGTGGACGTACACAACATGTGACAAGGGCAATGCTGTAAAAGCACGGATCACAGATGATTCGCCATTTGCAGCGAGACTCACCATCTAAACAACTCTCGAGAATGCTGAAGAAGCATTCGCTCTCAGCATCAGAGAGGGCTGCATGGAGGGCGCTTGCAAAATGGGGGTTGTCGAACCAGCTGGTGATCTGGCAAACGTTACGGGTGAGAAAATATCAACAAATAAGTTTTCACTTACCATGCCATCTGGTCCATATGTGTGGAAGAAGGAATACCCGATGAGATTGTTCCACTGGATCATTTCCGATAGAACGGCTTTGTAGTTCATATTGGCATACATGTTGGGAGTGACTAAGCCAAGGTGGCGGTGTCCGTCAGAGAGTAGGGACACACCAAGCTGGAGACATCGTGAATGGAAGAATGAAACACATTCAGGAAGGGTTGACACCATTCTAGTCAGGAACACTTCATGTCGTATAGACGTTTTAACGACACAAATGCTGATGGTGATGTCGACTAGAAGTAGTGAATGAATGGTGATACAAGAAAAGACAGGGAAGGAATACATATGATACTCAAGGGGCTGATCAGCTTTGTATTTCACCCAGTACTCGAGCGTCTTGAGAACCAACTCCGTCCAACAGTCAGGCCCCAGATAGCGAATCCCAATGCCAAGCGAATGCCAGATTGTTTGCCAGAGCTTGGTGTACATCACTGCCCAGTTGGTGGCCTTGATCTCGGAAAGATACCCATAAAAGTGGGTTTCTAGTATCACGGAATAAAAAACAATTTCAATAGTAATGGAAACAATTACGCGCTCACACATTCAGCTTGAAAACATTGGAATGCTTGCACGTCCCTGGACTCGAGCAATGAGATAGAGAGTGTTTCGGCGGGAATGCCCACCCATGGGGTTGGAGGCTCTAGAGTGAATGCGGGGTGCTCAATAGCTGGCGGTGGATTGTCCAAGGTCCACACCACTTCGAGACAACGGTCAAGAGCATGAGTCGCGCTAGTTGTGGCAACAGGTTGGAATGCTCCGTCTGGGGGCTGCTCAAAAACTACGAAGTCCATCATGTCTATGTCCTCCAGCCTATTCCCCCCGGCCGATTGAGAGGGAATGACTTGGTGAGTGGAGGCCATGACTTACCTTGAAAGGCACACATTATCCTTTATACCATCTTTGTGTCATGCACCTTCGTGCACATTGCACAGCCATGATACTTGGTAGAAGTTTGAAGAAGCCAGTCCACGAAAATCCAGTGATGTGCACAGCCACAATGTCTGTGATCAATGGTCAGAAGTTTGATGTATTATTACTATTATGTCAGTCTATGCTAATGCTGCTACGGTAGTAGTAGGGTAGTGGGTTGGCATGCCACCAACCCTTGCTTGACGTTTTGGGCAAGGATGGCTCACCTGTGTTGGAGATAAACAGAACTGTTGTGGTATGTTTAACTACTTACATAAGCATGCATCGCACTAGAGTAGAGTTCCTAGTACCATAGTTCCCTCAGTAGCTTGCCAGCATACTGAGGGTGAGTACCATTCCTACTAACCACTTTCCTACTTACTGATACCTTGTAGTTACACTACAGGTACATACTAATATAAAGTAGCTTGCCAGATTACTGAGGTTATCCTACAGATCTCCTTCTCCCTTCTTTCAGGCTAGACCTTCCCTGTGCAGACCACCACCTTTCTATAACCTGGTGATTAGTAGGTAAGTGGAACCTGCTCCCACCAGTTTCGGGGCCCTGTGCCTATCTGCGCACGACAGATCAGCTATACATAATGTCTCGTTTCAGTCAAGTGCCCTCCCTTGATCATTAGACTACCATTTATGTTACTCTACATTGCCTTGAAACGTTCAGTGGTGATTCAATTCCCATGAATTAAGAAGGTCCCAAAACCCTTATCAAGCAAGGGAATCTGGAATATTTATGTCCTATTTACATTTAGACAAGGCTGTTTCTGAAAAGCAGCCAACTCTGAACAAAAAGAAGTCCGACTCATTCTTATAAGGCGAGCCACACAGGCGCTAAAAAGGTATACTTACCCCATCAAACATGTCTGACAAGCCGATCTCAGTATGAGAACTTCGTCAAACAATCATGCACCAAACGAGCACGTATTTGCGAACTTATTGATTTGTAAACTATTTTTGACAGTGTTCCTTCTGTTTAGAGTGCCTTCCAGCCACTCACCTATGATGAGTTGGTTATGAATTGGTTTCAGCTTTTGTTCCAACTCCATTGTGGTCAAGGATACTCAGAGGATGTTCTGGAGCACTTTCAAGATTATGAACAGGATATCATCAATATAATTGGATATCCATCCTACGTGCGCTACCACGAGCAATACATGGCTGTTCTACATGCGAAATACAAACCAACTATGATTACTTCTACCAATGGTTTGACTGTTGGTACAACTGACCCATGCATGGTGAGCCCTTGAGTCTGCATTCTGCTATGTGCTCCTCGCTGATAATGTTTTTCTTTTGGATTGCTCTAATAATGCATTGACCCTCAACAGTGATGGAAGAGTGATGGCTATTCTTTGTTTTTAATATATGTACTGGGTCAGCTGTACTTTTCTTACTCTCGGTACACTTTGCGTTGTGCTATTGTTGCCTACAACATACATACCTGTACTTCTCATCCCTGCAAAGAATGTTTGATCTTTGAATCCTCATTCCTTATTTACTTGGATATGATTGGTCACATTCTCTCCTGTTCATGGCTAGCATACAGTTATTCTTGCAGTGCTGACAGAACATTGTGGTGAGCCTACTGAAAGACATATATATGGAACACAAATGAAGCAATGACTAAGCCGCACAGACACACAGACCAGATACTGGAAAGGGTAAGCCTGCTTACACCTACTCAGGTGTTAGAATCCCTGCCAATGTGGCTGGAATAGATTGGAATAGATCAATCTGGGCTGTCTGGATGGCATTCCCTAAAATCCTGCTCAGCTCCATCAGACCTCAGTATCTACTTTAAATACAAGTTTGCTGATCCTGCTGTTGGCCCGGCAACCCTCGGCCTCGAGGGGTCACACAGAGTGACAACTGCACACCACGTGTAGTCCCACCTTCTCCCATTGTCGTCTCCATTCGTCTCTCCAGCATTGTATTTGATGTGTCCCATCGTATCCTGACCAATGTTCTTGTCTGTGCCAAGTCCTGAGCACCACCACAGTGCTAAGACAAGCAGTATTGGGATTCGGTAGGCTGCACTGTAATACTATGGTGGGTCTACTCAGTGGTGGAACTACTCTTACTCGTTATCCCGTTCCACACCCTGAAGTAGCCCTCCCCCCTCCCTCTGGCCCCAACAGCCTTGCCCATTCCTGTTCTCTTGCAAACCCTTCTAAACGAATGGGACGCACTTGCCTGTGAAGAGTGGACGCTCCCGTATCTGACAGACACAGCCACACTGATTCAGACTAGTAGCAACACCATCAATCTTCCGACATGGGCTTTGCATTCCACTGTCTCCCCAGCCATTACTCACATTCCTATCTCCCGGTAGATACAACGCTCAACGGTATAAAGGTGCCTTCTTCCTGCAAGTTTTGCGGTTCTAACAGATAAAGCATTGTATACCAAGCTGTGAATTGGCCAAGTAAGTACTACCCACCGCTCCATCAGCAGTGTGCGTACACATTTAAATTTGTACAACTTCTTGGCAGTGATACACTTAAACAATGTCACAAGAATTTTACCAGTCCTGTGATTATTGCAGTTGAGTCTACACTGAAGCTGGGCCCTTTACAAGGCACACAAAAGTCAGCACAAAGGGCAGAAAACAGTTGGCTAGTGTGCTCGTTAGGGCACAAGAAATGTATCTTTCGAAGAAGCATCCCCGTGTGCAAGAGCCTGAAGCAGAGGAAAGTATACAGGAGGACGCTTCATGGGTGGGTGGAGAGTGCGCTGAGCAGGTCAGGGATCACGAGGTGAATATATTCCAGTAGTCAACCTCGAGTGCTCAATGTGTACTTGTAGGACTGTGTGTCTCAAGCAGGGAATGCGGAGTTGGATGCTAACTCAATGTCTTTGCCATTATCTCTGCGCCGGACTAGATGAATTACTCGTCTGCCAGAATGTTACAGAGACATGCTTCCCCAACCATTCATGCCTTTACCTCCACCAGAATTTGCACAGTCACATGGAGAGGCGACACATGTCCCTGAGCTTGCTGCCGCTTCCGCATCCAACGATTTGCAGGTCACACCTCCACCTCCACCGCCCTTCAGGATATTCAAGAGTCAGGCCAACTCCTATGGCTTGTTTCATCTGTACAACCACGACACCCTCCCTGTCAATGATCCAGAGGATACTTCTGGCTCTGCTGATTGTATAGGTGTCAACTCGGATGCAAATCCCTTCCATCCATATCCAAACAAAACCTCGCTGCTACTGGGAGACTGGTATTGGAACCAGGGGATGGTGAAATCGAGGAAGTGTTTTAGGGCACTCCTCGAAATTGTAGGTGGCTCAGAATTCAAATCAGAAGATATCCGACATACCGAGTGGACGAAAATCAACTGCGAGCTTGGAACTTTGGTAGCACCAGATGCGCACATGTCCACATCCCAGAGCTTGTTCGAATGGCTGGATCACGATGCTGGGTGGAAAAGCACTGCTGTAACAATTTCCGTACCCTTTCCTCGCCGTTCTGTGAAACCCGGCCCAGTCGCCTATTCGGTCGAAAACCTTTATCATTGTTCCATTGTCAGTGTCATTCGTGAAAAGGTCATTGATCCTCGGAATCATCACGCATTCCATTATGAACCATATGCGTTGCGTTGGCATCCGCCCCACAAAACCTGCGAGACGGGAGTGCATGGTGAACTTTTCACGTTGAAGTCTTTCATTGACGCGCATAACCAGTTACAGAGTTCTCCACCTGAACCTGGCTGTGAGCTGCCTCGTCGTATTGTGGCTCTCATGTTTTGGTCCGATGCCACACAACTCACGGTCTTTGGAGATGCGAAACTTTGGCCTCTTTATATGTATTTCGGAAATGAGAGCAAGTACACAAGGTGTCAGCCGTCAGCTCATCTTTGCAATCACATTGCGTACTTTCAAGTAGTATGTCATTATTGCACAGGCAAATGGTTGTTAACTGATATTCCCCTCAGCTTCCTAACGACTTCAAGGATTTCGTGTTCGATCATCTCAAAGATAAGCGGCCTAGTGATGCTTTCTTTGCACACTGTCATCGGGAATTTTTTCATAGCCAATGGCAAGAAATACTTGACAAGGAATTTGTTCAGGCGTACGAGCATGGAATCGTTGTAATGTGTTCAGACTCCATTCAGAGGCGCTTGTTTCCTTGTATTTTTACATATTCAGCTGACTATCCAGAGAAGTAAGTCTTGCCCCCTGAAAAGGGTCAACTTTTGATGTGTAATAGGGTCCTTATAGCCAACATTCGCAACCTTGGGATATGTCCTTGCCCTCGGTGTCTTACCCCTAAGAACCAGATTGATGATCTGGGATTGAACAACGATATGCAGCGACAGCAAATGACAGCACGTGTGGACACCGCAGAGTGATGGAGTAAAATAGTGGCTGCACATCACCTCATATATCAGCAGCACTATGTTGTTGATATGCCCCAGGTAGAGACACTGCTCAAGGAGGAGTCTTTGGTACCAACAAAGGTATTGTGTTTTTGTGCCATCTGTACTTGGTACTTATTGAGGTGTTTAGAATGCATTTTCTGAGAAGTTGAGCAAATTGGGCTTTGATTTTTTTGTGATGCTAGTGGTGGATTTCTTACATGAGTTTGAGCTTGGTGTCTGGAAAGCAATATTTATCCATCTACTTCGCATTTTGGCCAGTCTTCCTGGGGACATCCTCTCTGAACTGGACCGTTGGTAAGTACACACTATTTGGTCGATGATGAGGTCAGCGGGGGATTCTTATTGTGTAGGTACCGCCAAGTGCCGACATTTGGGCGGGATACCATCCGTCGATTTGTGAGGAACGTCTCAGAGCTAAAGAGGATGGCTGTGTGGGATTTTGAGGATATACTACAGGTGAATACTCTCATGACTGTCTGCAGCAATGGCTTACATTACTACTCTTACCTTATAGTGTGCCATCCCTGTCTTCACTGGTCTCCTACCCCAACCCCATAACCACCAGGTTTTAAAACTTCTGTTTATACTGGCACACTGGCATGGGCTAGCAAAGTTACGGATGCATACTGATGACACAATCCAAATCCTTCAGATGGTCACTCGTGAGCTGGGTAATGAACTTCGGATTTTTAGGGAGACAGGCACAACTTTCACGACAAAAGAACTCCGGCGAGAGGCTGAATGTTGCAGATGGAGGGAGGCTCGTACACCGATGGGGAATAGTGCCGTACCTCTGAATACCACGACTACTGGTACTATAAATGATCACTGACTGAAGGCACTGAACCTCAATATATATAAGCTCCATGCACTCGGTGATTATGTTTCTCAGATCAAGCTTTTTGGGACTACAGATTCATTTTCTACTCAGCTGGTGTGTGAATGATTCATTATCCTGCATGGAACAATCACTGAAGTTGTATTGGCAGGGAGAACTGGAGCATCGGACTAGTAAAAGTCGCTATGCATGCACAAGTCACAAAACCTTTGTGCCTCAATTAGCATTCATTGAGCGTTGCCAAGCTCGTATCCATCACATTCATGCCCAAAAAGAAGCACAGAAAAGAGACGACCCATCCCCAGACACGCCAGACCTGCACCATGTGATTGGAAAGTCACAAAACTTTCCTGAAGATATTGGCACTTTCATCCAAAAGAACTTGGATGACCCAGCTGTAAATGTGAGTCTGCTAGCATAGAATGAGTACCATGATTCTTGGCATTAACAGAGCCTGACAGGATTTCATGCCAAAGCTCAAAGCTCATCTGTTGCCTCAGATTCGGGAAATCCATTTAGGCAAGGAAAACGAGGATGGATTGGAACTGGATGGACTGCCATCAATCACCCAAGTGCTTTTTAAAGCGAATCATATTTATTTTCATAACCTCCTTTGTATCAACTACATGACATATGACGTGCGCCGCGAGACTGATATGATTAATCCACAAACCGAACATCGCAATATCATGCTATTGGTGCAAGATGGGTCCAACCATTGGTTCTGCTATGCCCGCGTTTTGGCCATTTACCATGCCAACATCGTATACACTGGGCCAGGATCAATGGACTTTTCGTCATGCCACATCAAATTTCTGTGGGTACGGTGGCTGGAATTGGTCGACCTTTCAGCTGGATGGGATGCTTGCTTGTTGGATAAAGTTAGGTTTGTGCCAATGAACCGAGCAGATGCATTTGGTTTCGTTGATCCAGGGGACGTACTGCGAAGCTGTCACCTTGTACCCGTCTTTGCAGCTGGAAAATTACATATCGATGGGGCATCATTCTCGAGAAATGCTCACGACTCAGAGGACTGGAAACAGTATTATGTTAATCAGTGAGCACTTGCGGTTGCATCCTTTGCTCAGAATGTTGATTCCATTAACATGGTGTGGTATCTAGGTTTGTCGATCGTGATATGATGATGCGGTACTACTGGGGATACGGTGTAGGGCACATGTATGCCTTCACATTAGATCTGAGTCAGGGGAATTGCCTGCAATTGGCCCATGATAACGACAGCAACATTCTTGGGGACAGCGGGAGGACTTACTATGACACGGCTAAGATGGATGATGAACCCGGTGATGAGTCGGATGGCTTGTCGTGGTCGGATGATGACAAGCTGCAGGATGGACACTGCGATGATGCCAATGAGGTCCAGGATCTGGTAAATGCCATGTACTATGACTCAGATCCTCATGCACAGGATGAGTCAAGTTGGGACAGAGAGTACTATGAATTCTAGGAGACTAGTAGTGAAGTGCTTCATAGTAGTGGGCGTGTTGTTCCAAGTTCTTTCAACTGAGAAGTTGTGTCCAGTACTTGTTTCCGCTGACATGTTTTGCCTGCTCTCGGAACGCTTGGCACATTTGAGACAAATGTGCCCTCGATGCGTTCATATGGTTCCAACTTTGTTCAGCAGGTTCTAACCATTTCTGATCAGTTTGACGTCATCCCTGCATCGTCCTCAACATGATTTGCCATGTTCCTGTAGTATCCCTGCTGGACGCATCTGTGCGACTTGGCTGCAAGCGATCTCGCGCCGCCTCTGTTGCTTGCACGCATGTCCACACCCTCTTTCATGCCTTTGCAGCTCCATCACAGCCGTTTCGGCATTGTTCAACATGGTCGCATCCATCTACCCTCTTGATCGAGCTGATGTAGTAGCTGCTTGACGTATCAACATTATTCTTAGGATCAAACATGTCCCCCAGCGGTTGTGTCTTCATCCCTCCAAGGCAGTGTCCTCATTCGCAGCTGCTTCCCACTCATTCGAGGTTTCTGTCTCGTCGACATACCAATTCACCTCGCCAATGCATGTGCGCACGCTCGTACCATTTTCGTGGTGAATTCTCTCGGCCTGTGTGGATTATGGGCTGTCCAACTGGGCAGCGCATGCAACACATTCAACGCTGCGTTCGACTAGCTCCCATGTCTACTCAAGACAATCGGTTGAATCATACTGTATATACTGTCTAGTGAGCGTCCAAGGGGCACTCCGAGGGAGACCAGCCAGCTGCTTGTGCCACACTTTCCAAATTCTCAGTGACACAGCACACGTCCACCCGATGTGCCATATGCACAGCGCCAGTTCATTTCCAAAACAAAGGAAGACATCCACCCCGCCGCAAGGCACTCACAATGTTGATGGGTTTGTTCACTCCCCCACCTCCCCAAGAGCCGGTTCCAGTGATTGTGAACTTAGATCCTCTGTCACCTCCAGGAGAGAGCTCGATGGAGAGGCCTCAGTGCTATTAACTGAGGAGGACAAGGAAGCTGCGGAGGAAGCACTTCGATATATTTTAGTCGATGAAATGCTGCCACTGCCACTGCCAAGGGTTGAAGATACTCGTACCGAAAAACCTCGCGAACCCAGCCTCCATCACAGTTCCCAACGATATCGTTCCCAGAGCCGCCTAGACTGCTGCTGAGCCGTCCTCTCCTCGGAGTCCTGTCAGACCACCATCCACTCAGTCGCTCCTTTCCTTTACTGACAGTACTGCTCAACGCCGTCCTACCTCTGTGCTTGGCGACTCCCTTTCCAGAGCTCCTACCTACATTACTATTGAGCTGCCTTCTGCTTGAACCCCTAGTCCGCCAATCTGCCGCTTGCACACTGCTTTCCCCGCCTCGAACGGCACTCTGTGTGCCTCAGGTATAGCGACGCCACGGGGCTGAAGATGACTTGTATGTACGTAGCACATACCATCATATAACTCCCACACGCAGGACAGACATGCCCCACCTTCATAGTAAGTTCCTTTTTGTTGTTATTTCGTTTCATTAACCAGTGAAGTTTGCACACGCTCGTGGTAAAGCTTTGTTTCATTTGACCAATTATCGCAGCATCCGCGCACTGCCTGCACCTGCAGCACTCACCAGGTGTAACTGTTTGCTGCACGGACGCGCCAGACAACACTTGCGAGGCAATAAACCAAGGACGAGGAGAATGACAGTGACTCTCCCTTGTAGTGAGTTCTCTTATTTATTTATTTATTTGCTTCGTGTTGGGGCCATTGTCAGCAAAGGAGAATTCTGGCATGAGTCACATGGATTGTTTCATCGTCAACGGTAGCAAGCTTTTAGAAGGGGTTGGCCGTTATGTTGTTGTTGCAGACAGACTATGATGGGTATATTCTTTCTGATTCTCTTCCTGCTGTGTACAGCAAACCTCAAGCCATGTCCAGCTCTACCTACAGACACAGAAAACAACCCTCTTCAGCCCAAATCAACAATGAATGTTCTTGTGGAACTCATCGCATGATCCTCTTCACTGTGCTCGTGATTCGGTCCTTTGTGCAGCTCGGAACAGGAGATCTGCAACGGTGAGTCAGTCCCCGTTCGCTTCAGGAACCCCCACTCTGATATGCCTCTCCATTCTTCAATCGAGGGAATGCCAACCAGAATGACATTCATACAAATCATTATCATTTTGGTAACACTCATGGTTGTTGCAGTTCCCGATGGTAAGTCCTGATTCGGTATTGAGACGCTTCTCCTGCTCACACCAAATATAGGCCTCCTTGCTGTCACTCTGGCACTCGCGTTTGTGACAAAATGTATGACCAAGGAGAATCTTCTCATTCGTGTCCTCGGCCATGTGAACCGATGGCAAACATGGATGTTGCATCTGTACTGACAAGACTGACAAGCTCACTCAGAATGCCATGTCTGACATTGTTGGCTCCATCGGTGTCGAGTTCAACCGCCGTCTCAACCAGAACCAATCCCGCACGAATGCAGCAGATGATTGCATGATGGAGAGGTACGTAGTATCCTTTACAACAGTGACCTATATCTCTTACCGTCTGTTATTTGGTTCCCTTTGGACGACTCACGTGTGACATGGTCCTCATTGGTATTGTCGGTATTGAAGATCCCTTCCACCTCGGCATCCAGTCGCAGATTGTCACAGGGCTGACATCACTGTCAAGATGTATACTGTGGACAATGTCCTTACAGTGCATATTGCCCTTCATTGCAGTACCTTCCAAACACTTTTCCAAGCTATATGTGAGACAAAATAAAATACTGTGAAAGCAAGGATTGTAGGAGAGTAAGCAAATAGAAGGGAATGGGTTTAGAAGACCAGACTGATGAGAAGTTAGGAAAATGTGGAT